>Ga0209324_10000168_pt1 | contig 43190 bp, 74 predicted proteins | sample Rifsed19ft3_FD_184015 | JGI IMG/M metagenome (GOLD analysis project Ga0209324, IMG submission 184015) | Soil microbial communities from Rifle, Colorado, USA - sediment 19ft 3 (version 2) | ecosystem: Environmental > Terrestrial > Deep subsurface > Rock core/Sediment | place: Rifle, Colorado...
GTCGCAACGCTTTGAGCCGATCTGCCTCATAATCCTGTCCGACCCACTCGCTCGCCTTGCTCATCGGTCCATCTCCCTCCTCAGCGCGCACCGCATCGGCCGCCGCCACAGCGCCGCCGCCCAGCCAACGAGCGCCATGACTAGCGCGCCGGTGAGGGCCCCGAGGACGAACGCGAGGCGGAGCTGGTCGGCGAGGGTCATAGGCGCGTGGAGAACCACTTACCCTCCGGGCCGAGCCCCCAGCGCATGACGCAGTCCTCGTAGAGCGAGAGCACCGGGTAGATGTTCGCCCCCGTGCTGTCGGTCTGCACGCGAAGGGCGGTGCGATCGATTTCCACCGTGGCGCCGGTGATATCGGGCGCGCCGGGCGGCGATTGCAGGCGCCGGCATCGCGCGATCATCGGTATGGCGTCGCTCACCGCCGCCGCTCCTCCGGCCGCCGGTCGTCGAACGGCACGCCCCGGAGCAGATCGGTCGGGAGGCTGTCGTGGACGCGCCGTTCGGCCCGGCGTGCCACCACGCAGAGCGAGACGGCCGCGAGCCCGCAGACGCCGGCGACGACGCCAGCGAGGAAGGCGAGGGCGGCGATCATCGCTTTTCCCACCAGAGGATGATGTGGTCAGTACCATCGCTCCGAGCGTAGGAGCGATAGCCACGACGACTAGTGGCTGAGAACGACGCGTTCTTCACCGTCGCGACCGTTCGTCCATGGAGGGGCATGCGGACAGCCTGGCCATTGGTCGCTGTGGCCAGGAGATCCTCCGTGGGGAGATACGCTCCTTTCCGTCGGATTCCCACAGGCCGGGCGACAAACTCACTCATTCATGCCTCCACCCGCGCCGGTGCGCCATCTCGTGCTCCCAGATCGCCTCGCCCGGTTGCGTGCCTTCCCGGACCACGATCACGTCGTCGGCGGGGTCGTAGCAGCCCTCGATGAGGAACGGCTGCTCACCCCACATCGCAACGAGCCTTCCAACGTCGGCGCCCCGCATCCGGCAGATCGTGTCCACCAGCTCCGGCGTGCGCCCGTAGATCATGCGGGTCCGCGGGTCGAGACGGTAATCCCGGCCCTCGATGAGCGCGGCGGGCGGGATCACCCCGCAGGCGACGGCCAGCAGCGCCACCACCAGCGCGGCGAGGCCCAGACTGATCGCAGCGGCGAGTCCGGGGCGAAGCGGGCGCGGCGGGCGCGTCAGCACGGCTCCGATCCTATCCGCTCGATCACGACGCGGTGCTCGGTGGTCGCGACGTGCAGCTCGCCCGCGCAATTCAGCGCCTCCGGGATAGTGGCGACGGACGGCTCTTTGACGAGCCAACAACCGGGCGTGAGACAGCGCAGACGATAATACCCGGCCACATCCTCCGGCCCGATCTCGCGGATGATCTCGGTCATCATCGTTCTCCTGTCGCCTGGCGCAGCAGCAGCATCTCCAGCCACTCCACGCGCCGCAGCACGATGCCGAGCAGCGCCGCCACGCGCACCGCCCCGTCGTAGTCCGGCGCGGCGCAGTAGGCGTCGTAGTCGCCGCGGATGCGCTCGATTTCCTCGCGGGTGGGCCAGGAGGCGGCTTGTCTGCACGTCATGCGCTTATGCGTGCCTCGTTCGCGAGTGTTTGTGGTAATCCCTGAGACTTGCCGTACTCGATAGCGTGCCCCCGATCAACAGTACCCACTTTCGCCACGTGTCCGTATGACCGCGTTCTCCGGCCAACAGATGGGCCAGTTCATGGAGCATGAGATCACGGTCAGACAGCCTGCGCGCCGCCAACACGCAGATATATCCAGCGTTTTGCCCGCCGGTATGTGTGTGTGCCTTCGCGCGAAACCTACTCCCATCGCCCCGATCAACACAACCGCCCACAAACACGCCCCGGACCTCGCTCCGGTCTGCAAGCACGGATGGCCACGACTCGCGTGCCAGGATCATGCTCCTATCCCTTGCAAGCCATGCCAACCTTACCTGTCAGGCTCAGCAACGTGGCACCGCGCGCCTTCTCGCCCACTTCCGCGCTGCGCAGTCTCCGACCACTGCCGCGTTTCGTCGCTTTTGGGACAAATCGCCTGCCAGAATGGCCAGGCGCTACTTGGGCGGGGAGGTGAAGGCGGCCTTGCACCCGTCGTCGATTGTGACGCCTGCGGGGACACCTTTATCGGCCGTGAGGAACAGCATGTTGACCTTGGCGCCCGCGTAGACGCCCGAGAAGCAGGTCACGCTGGCGTTCTTGTCCTTGGCGAGCGCCGCGAGTTGCTCTGGGGACATGCCGGCGAGGGCGGAGGTGCAGCCGGTGGTGAGGAGCAGGAGCATGAGTGGGAGCCACCGCGTCATCATGGCTTGGGCGCCTCCTTGGCCAGCTGGCGCTGGCTGAACCAGAAACCGATGACGCCGCCGACGATCCCGAGGAACGCCTCGGCGCCCACCTTGTCGAGCAGGAAGCCGTAGATCAGGGCGGCCGTCAGGGCGAGGGTGACCAACGGTCGGGTCGCCTTTTCGAGCGCGTCGATCATGGGAGCCTCCCGGTGTCATACTCCACGTGCACGTGCTCGTTCGGACCACCCTCGTCCTCGAAGATGACCTCGAACTGCGGCAGGAGGCGCTGGCGCAGCTCGCGCACTAAGGTGCGCTTGTCGAGTGGCTTCAGGTGCTGCGTGCGGAGGTCCCACGCCAGATCGCGATAGTGGAACGAGTCGGCGCGGTGCGTGCCGTCGTTGGCGCTCGTCAGCCAGCACTCGGCGTGGTAGCGGTCGAAGACCTCGGTCGCGACCTGGACGAGCACCGCGGCGGCTAGGCCCGCGCTCATTCCGACTTCAGGCTTGAAGTGGAACGCCATGAGCCTTCGGGTAGCACATTCCGCTTGCGCGCGCAACCACGATCATGCGAGACTCGGCGCGTCCTCCTGCGGGACGGTGCAGTGCGCTCGAGGGCGGCGCTCGTGCCCCTACACGGGCGTCGCCCTCCACCTTAGGGGAGGTGGAGCAGTGACATGGGTTCGTTTTGAGGACCTGACGCCGGATCATCCGAAGTTCACGCAACTCGGCAATCTGGCGCCACTGGCCGGGTGGCTCTGGTTTTCCGCGACGTGCTACTGCATGCGCTATCTGACTGATGGGCACATCTCCCGGGAACAACTGAAGCGTCTCTGGCCGTTCCAGCACATCGGTGTGGCCACCGGGGGGGTGCCTGGCCTCTTCGAAGTGGGCGACGACATCGACGCCTCGCTGCTCATCGACGCCTTGTGTGCTAGCGGTTTGCTAGAAAAAAACCGGCGCGGATATGTCGTCCACGACTTTCTCGAATACAACCCAAGCAAGGCCCAACTCAAGGAACTCCGTGAAAAGAAAGCAAAGGCAGGTCAAGCAGGTGGCATAGCAAAAGCTATGGCAGATGCTAAAGCACGTGCTACCCCCTCTGGTATGCCCCCCTCCCCTCCCAATCCCATAAAGAAGATTCTCGAAGAGAACCTAGATAGGAACGCGCCGCCGCCCGCCGCATTGGATGCGGCGGCGGCGCTCGAGCAGCATGAGGCGAAGAAGCGCGCCGCGCTCAATCTCTTGCGCACGGCAGGACTGCAGCCGCCGTCGTGAGCGACACCTGTATCCTGGCCGTGAGCTTCCGCCTGCCCGCCGCTCCGCACGTGTGGTACACGTATGCCGACCTCGCGCGGCTCTGGGGGCGCAAGGAGCAGACCGTGCGCAAGTGGGCCATGCGGGCGCGCCGCGAAGGGCGAGCGCCGCATCCGGACCAAGTCATGACCCACCGAGTCAATGCCGCGCGCCGCTATCGGCTCATCCGACAGGATTACGCGGCCCTGCTGGAGCGCGTGTTTTTTTTCCGCCCCTGAGTGTTGATCGCTCGCTGTTGACGCCTGCCTGTTGACGCCTCGCTCTTGACGCTGTTGCCGGCGCGCGCTACGTGTGCGTCGTGTATGGCGTCCTCTCCGCGAGCGCTCGTGCCGACGCGCGAAGAAATGCTCGACCCGATCGGGACTCGCTGGAAACGCATGCGCGTGCGCGCAACGGAAAATCTCGAGACGTGGCTGCATTCACGGAATGACGCGAAAGCGCAATGGGCCACCGAGCAGGTTCTGAAGCGCACGGACCCGGTGCCGAAGGACAGCGTGCAGATCACGACGCAGGGGCCGACGCTGATCGTGTGGGACCTGAGCGCGACGCCGACGCCGCCGCGCAGCCTGTCCGATTTCGACCCAACGGCGCCCAGCGCTATCTCCTCGACCGGCTCGCCCGGAAACGGTTTTCCGTCCTGGTCTGCCACCGAGGACTCGGCAAGACCACCCTCGCCGTGAATCTCCTCGTCAAGGCCGCGACCGAGAAGCCGCAGGGCGAGTACGCCTACATGGCGCCGTTCTACAAGCAGGCGAAGGCCGCGAGCTGGAAGACGCTCAAGCTCGCCGTGCCTGCGCCGCCCGTGCGGGTGAACGAGAGCGAGTTGCGCGCGGACTTTCCGAACGGCGCGTTCGTCAAGCTCCTCGGCGCCGACGACTACGATGCGCTCCGCGGCATGCATCTGGACGGCGTGGTGCTCGACGAGTACGCGCAGATGGACCCGGCGGCGTGGGATCAGGTCGTGCGCCCCGCCCTCGCGGCCAAGCGCGGCTTCGCGCTCTTCATCGGCACCCCGAAGGGGCGCAACCACTTCCACACGCTGTACCACGCGCGCCACCGCGATCCGGAGTGGTACTGCACGACGTATCGCTTCTCGGACAGCGGCGTGATCGGCAATCTCGAGGGCGAGGCGGCGCACGCCGAGGTGGAGTTGGCGCGCACGCAGATCGGCCCCGACGAGTTCGCGCAGGAGTACGAGTGCTCGTGGGAAGCCGCGCTCAAGGGCGCCTACTTCGCCCGGCAGCTCGAAGCGGCGCGCGCCGAGGGGCGCATCAAGAGCGTGTCGTGGGAGCCCGCGGTGCCCGTCAACACGTTCTGGGACCTCGGGTGGAGCGATGCCACGGCGATCATCTTCGTGCAGCAGCTCGGGCGCGAGTTGCACGTGATCGACTACGTGGAGTCCTCGCTCGAGGGCATCGAGTACTACGTGCGCGAACTGGCGCGCCGGCCGTACCTCTACGGGCGCCATCACCTGCCGCACGACGCAGGCCACGCGCAGCAAGCGGCCGAGGGGCGCACGCTCGCGCAGCAGGCGCAGCAGCTCGGCTTGCGCCCCGTGACCGTGCTCGGGCAGGCCGACGTGCTGGCCTCGATCGCCCAGGCGCGCCGCCTCTTCGCCCGCTGCTGGTTCGACGAGACGAAGTGCGCGCGCCTGATCGACGCGCTCGCGCAGTACCGCCAGGAGTGGGACGACAAGCGCCAGGACTGGAAGGACAAGCCCCTCCACGACTGGGCCTCGCACGGCGCCGACGCCTTCCGCTACCTCGCGATCACGGTGCGCGACGAGCAGCCCTCACGCACTGCGGCGTGGGCGATGCAAGACGGCGTGAGCCGGCCGCGTCCGAAGCCCGCGAAGACGAGCTTCGACGTGTACGAACACCTGCACGGGAGGCGCTGAACATGAACACGCGATGGCCAAGCGGCAATCCGCCGCAGGCATATCTCCGCTGGTTGCAGAATCAACCCGAGTGGATTCTCGACCGTGATTATGATTCGGTGAGGATCTTCTACGGCGCTGTGCTCGCCGAGGATCATGCTGATGCCATCCGTCAGTGAGCGCCAGCGCCGCTTCATGATGGCCGAGATGACGAGGGCGAAGCACGGCAAACGCACGAAGACGGGGATGAGCATGGCGCAGCTCGCGGACTACACGCACGTCCAGACACCGCGCAAGGGCGCGATCCTGCGGGGGGAGCGATGAGCCGACTGATCGTCCTGCTGCTGCTGCTCGCGGCGCCCGCGGGGGCGCAGATCGCCACGCCGGGCGTCCCGACGTCGAGCGAGGAGAGCTTGACCGTGAGCACCACGGCGCTGGGGGTCACCGCGGACCTCTGCGGCGACGGCAACCGAGATGGCGCGCTGTTCTACGTTGTGGATAACGGCGTCTACCTGAGCCTGCACTCGCCGACGGCGACGCCTGACAGCAACGACTTCGCGCTCAACGCGGGCGACTTCGCCTATGTGCGCCCCGCCAGCAAGGCGCGCTTCATCCGCCAGAGCGCGGACACCAACGTGAAAGTGCAATGCGTGAGCCAGTGAAGCGCCTCACGCTCGCGCTGCTCGCGGTCGTGCTGCTCGGGCTCGCGCTGACGCCCGCCTCGACGTTCAGCGACGTGGCGATCTGGGCGCGGGCGAGTCTGCCGAAGCTGACGATCACGCAAGGTCCACTCCTCCTCCCTAACGGCTCGAAGGCGGCGCCGAGTCTGGCGTTCACGAACTTTCCCACGACAGGATTGTTCAAGTCCGCGGCGGGAGCTGGGAATACGAGTTATAGCGCGGGCGGGAGCGATGTGCTGGAGCTTAACTCGTCCGGGTTGGTCCTGGTCGCTGCGGGGCAACTGCTCTGGGGTAACGCGGCATCCATTGCGTCGATCGGTTCATACGACGTTCGCCTCTCCCGCCATGCCGTCGGCCACGCGAAGGTCACGACAGACGGGACGACGCTGGGGACGTGGAGCACCGGCACGCTCTACGCCGAGGCCGGCAAGGTCACGGCGGGCTCCGGCACAGGGGTCACGGTCAACGAGACCGCGAACGTCCGCTCGGTGATCTACAAGGTCACCGTGCTGCGCACCAACTGCGTCGCCGCCGCGACGACATGCGATCTCACCATCGCTACGCTCCCGGCCAAAACGTTCCTCAAGGCCGTCATCGCGGACCTCACGACGACCTACGCCTGCACCGCCGTCTGCACGACCGCGACGCTCTCGGGCACGCTCGGGACGACGGCGGGCGGGACCGAGTTGCTCGCCTCGATGGACCTCGACGCCGCGACCGCGCAGTTCGGCGATGCGGACGCGGAGCTCGGCGCGAGCCTGAACGCCGCCGCGCGCACCGCGAACGGCGCGCTGTTCAACGGCGTGCTGATGTCCTGGGCCTCGACGACGACCGTGACGTACCGGATCACGAGCGGTACGGGCAACCTCGGGGACGGCGCGGCGACGAATCTGAGCCAGGGCACGATGGTCTTTTATTTGGTCACGGAGGTTTTTCCATGAGAACGCTGATGGTGTTCGCGGGCCTGCTGCTGGCCACCGCGCCCGCGTGGGCCGGCTCCTACACCGTCACGACGAGCGCGGCCCAGGACCGCGCGCTCGCGGCTCGGGCGCAGCATGCGGGCGTCACCGTGGACGAGCTGGTGCGCGCCCACGTGCTCAACGGCCTCGTGAATCCCACCCTCGCCGAGCAGCAGCAGGCGCGGGAGCGCGTGTACCGCGAGGCGCTCGACGCGCTGGCGCCCGCCGCCCGCGCGCGCGTCCTGCAAGACCTCGGGGTGCGCGAATGATCGACCTCACGCTGCTCGGGCTCCTGCTCCTCCCGGTCGTCGCCTTCGGGGGCCGCGTGCCGTCACCGCCTCCCCCGTCTCCGCCTCCGCCCTCGAAGTCCGACCGCGAGATCCAGGAGGAGAAGGCGCGGGCCGGGCTCGCGATCCGGCGCCGCCGCGGGCGCTCGTCGCAAATCCTCGCAGGGGAGCGTCGCCTCCTGACGCCGACCGCGGGCGGGGCCGGCCCGCAGGGCGCGGAGACGCTGGGGGCGTAGCATGGCGCAGCAGGACACGGCGATCCGCCTGCTCAAGCGCTGGGACGAGCTGTGGGGCCAGCAGGCCACGGCCCGCACGGTCTGGCAGGACATCGCCGACTACGTGATCCCCTACAAGAGCAACATCCTGGTCCAGCGCGCCGAGGGCGAGAAGCAGACGGCGAAGCTCTACGACGCCACGGCGCCGCACAGCGCGATCCTGCTCGCGGCCTCGATTCATGCCTCGATGACGCCCGCGACGCAGCCGTGGCTGTCGTTGAAGATGCGGCAAGCGGAGTTGAACGACCTCAAGCCCGTGCAGGACTGGCTCGAGGATTGCGCGCGCCGCATCCACGCGGCGCTGCGGCAGAGCGAGTTCAACCAGAGCGTGCACGAGATGTACCTCGATCTGGTGGCGTTCGGCACGGGCGCGCTCCTCGTGGAAGAGAAGGACGTGCCGCGGTCAGGGGGCTTCGGCGGCTTCCGGTTCCTCGTCCCGGCCTGCGGCACCTACGTGATCAGCGAGGATGCCGACCACCGCGTCGATACGCTGTTCCGCAAGTTCAGCCTGCCGCTGCGGAGCGTGTACGCGAAGTGGAAGGAGGCGATCGGCGAGGAGCTCGTGCGCCGCCTCGCGACGCAGCCGGAGCGCCCCGTCGAGCTGCTGCATGCCGTGTATCCGCGTGCCGAGCGCATCTACGATGACCGCACGGGCCAGGCCAAGCGCGGCGCCAGGAACATGGCGTGGGCCTCGTGCTACGTCGTCGCGGAGACCAAGCGCAAGGTCGAGGAGAGCGGGTACGAGGAGTTCTCCTATATGGCACCACGCTGGACCAAGTCGAGCGGCGAGACCTACGGGCGCGGCCCGTCGCACACGGCGCTGCCCGACGTCGCCTCCCTGAACGCGGCGAAGGAGATCGTGCTGAAGGCCGCCCCGCTCGCGATGATCCCGCCGACTTACGAGCGCGATGACAGCGTGGTCGGCGACCTCGACCTCACGGCCGGCGGGCGCAACGTCATCAACGCCGCGGGCTCGATTCCCGACTCGTTCGGCTTCATCAACACGGGGCAAAAAGTTGACCTGACGCAGCTGACGCTCAGCGAGCTGCGCCAGGCGATCCGCGCCATCTACTTCACCGACCAGCTGATCCTGCACGAGAAGCCCGACATGACGGCGACCGAGGTGCTGGCGCTCCAGGAGCAGATGCAGCGCCTGCTGGGCCCCACCACGGGGCGCCTGGAGTCGGAGTTCCTGAACCCGCTGGTGCAGCGCTGCTTCGCCCTGATGGCGCGCGCGGGCGCGCTCCTGCCGCTGCCCGACGAGCTCCGCGAGCTGGGCGACACGGCCGACATCGACATCGAGTACGAGGGGCCGCTGGCCCGGGCGCAGCGCACCATCGAGCTGGCGGCGCAGGACCGGGTGGTGGCTCTGGTGCTCACCATCGCCGAGGGCAAGGCCAAGGTGCCGGCGGACGAGTGGGACCTGCTCGACACGGACAAGATGATTCGCGCGCGCGCCGAGATCACGGGCCTGCCGAGCGACCAGCTCAAGAGCGACGAGGTGATCGCGCAGACGCGGGCGCAGCGCCAGGAGCGCGCCGACAATCTGCAGAAGTTCGACGTCATGGAGCGCGCGGCGACGGCGGCCGGCCGCGCCACGCCGTTCCTGAAGGAGCTGGCGCCGGGGCCCGAGGCAACGAACGGGAGCGCGCGATGAGCTTGGTGGAACGACGCGCAGTGTTTGTCTATGAAGCTGCGCGTCTTGCGGCGCAAGCCGCTGGCGCGCCGATCGTGCCGAGTGCATGGTCAGAGCGCGAAGATGACTTCCGCAAGCAATTCCTGGGCGTGATAGACAGGCAGTGCGGCGAGCGGAGATCAACGTCGCCCGAAGAGTTACATGGCTCGTGGATGCAGGCGTATCTCGCAAATGGATGGACCTACGGTGAGGTCTACGATCGCGAACAGCGCCACCATCCCGATCTCGTTCCATACGCCCAGCTCGGGCAATTGGAGCGCGACAAGGATGCTGTGTTCGTCGCGTTGTGCGAGATCGCTCGCCAATGGATCTACGACGCATGAGTCTGACCCCCGCCCAGCGCACCACCGCCGACGCCTACGCGCACGTGTTCGCGCCGTCGCGCGATACGACGCTCGTACTGGATGACCTGAAGGTCGCTGCGGCGGCCATGCCCGATCCGCTGGCGCGCGCGGGCGCGACGAACCTGCTGCTCCACATCCTGCTCAAGAGCAGCGCGCTGCGGCGCGCGAAGGCGAAAGAGGAGAAGTGATGGCGGATCCTGTCCCCGTCCTGCCGGTCGATCCCGCGCCGCCGCCTTCGGACTGGCGCACCGGGCTCACGGGCGACCTCGCGCCGCTGGCGCAGGAGAAGTCGCTGGAGAGCTTCAAAGGTGCCGACTGGACCGAGGTCGGCCCCCAGCTCGCCAAGGCGTTCGTCGAGACCAAGAAGCTCGTGGGGACCAAGCCGAGCGGGCTCCTGGAGCCTGGCGAGAAGGCCACGCCCGAGGAGCGCACCGCGTATCAGACGGAGCTCCGCAAGCGTCTCGGCGTCCCCGACGCGCCGACGCAGTACCAGGTCAAGCGCCCCGAGGCGGCGATCGACAGCGGCTGGGATGCGGCGGTGGAGGCGCAGTTCCTCTCGGCGATGCATGCGGCCGGCGCGCCGCCCGCGGTCGTGCAGGCGGCGATCGACTTCTACGGCGGGCTCGAGCGCACGCGCCTGAGCGCGGCGACCCAGGAGGCGAAGGCCGTCGAGGTCAAGCTCCGCACGGAGTGGGGCCCGAACTACGACGCGATGGTCGGGCGCGCCAACCGCGCGATCACGGAGTTCGGCGGCGCGGATCTCGAGGAGGCGCTGACGAACCCGGCGAGCGCGCTCTACGCCGCGAGCCGGCACCCGGCGATGGTGCGCGCCTGGGCGCAGGTCGGCACGGCGCTCGTCGAGCACGGCGCGATGTCGGGCGAGGGCTACCAGACGCTCAGCCGCGAGGCGGCGACGGAGCGCGCCAACGAGATCAGGAAGCAGTTGCAGGAGATGCCCGAGGGCGATCCCCGGCGCATGGCGCTGGTGGACGAGATCATCGCGGTGACGCGCGCCAGCGCGCGCTGAGGGGAGACAGCATGGAACTGACACGCTGGGGCATGAAGGTCGAGAAGATCGACGGCACGTGTGTGCGCCTAGAGCCCCTGACCGCGCAAGGCTCCGAGAGCCGCGGGGGCGCGGGCATCGGCACGGGCATCGACGCCATGATCGTGGAGACGAGCGAGACGACCCCCGCCAGCGACTTCTGGGGCACGGCGGCGACCTGCATCTTCTTCGACGTGATCATCCGGAGGCGCAGCTGATGGGCCAGCGCCAGAAGACGCAGACGGTGGCGCCCTCGCAGTACCAGTACGCCGGCAAGGATGAGTGCGAGGAGCAGGAAGACCAGCACGTCTTCCGGCCGAAGGCGTGGCCGCCCAAGCGCCACGCGAACACGGTCGAGGAGCCGAGCGTCAGCGGGCGGTGCGAGCTCTGCGGCTGCCACCTGGTCGTCTACCAGGGGCACGCCACGGGCGAGCTGCCCGGCATCAAGGTGGTGCTCGGGTGATGACACTCGACGAGCTGCGCGCGCTTCCGGAGGCTCCTCTCTTCTGGATCGGGATGACACCGCTGAAGACGCGCACGGACCCCATCGCCTTCCCTGATGCGGAAGGTGTCTGGTGGCGTCCTGTTCTGGGTCCGGACGGGACACTGTGCCGCGAGCGACTGTAGCGGTCGTGACGTAGCAGCACAATTGCGGGATTAGCCGCGAGGCCCCCGCGACGCCCCGGACAGACGGGGCGAGGGAACGGCGCGACAAGGCCGTGAGGCGAGCCGGGGAGTGTCCCCGACTACTCGCCGCTTGGTGAGGCAGTCCGAGCACTGAGTGGGAGAGCGCTTCAATGGCCACGAACGTTGACATCAGCTTCGTGCCTGCCCTGCAGGACACGATCGTCAGCCTGATGGCGGAGGACCCGGAGATGATCCGGTCCACCGTCCGCGTGCGGACGATCACCGGCAAGACCGACAAGTGGGAGCGCCTGGGCGGCGTGGAGCTCACGAACGTCACCAGCCGCCACAATCCGACGCCCCACACCCCGATGACGCACTCGGCGCGGCTCGCCATCATGGCGGACTACGCCGGCAGCGAGCTGCTCGACACGCTCGACACCGCCAAGATGATGGTCGATCCGAAGAACGAGTACACCCAGAACCTCGCGCGCGCCTGGCGCGTGCGCGTGGCGCGGACCATCGTCAACGCCATCGACGGCAACGCCGTCAGCGTGGACGCCTCGGACGCGCGGACCAACGTGGCGCTGCCCGCCTCGCAGCAGATCGCCAACGGCGGCACCGGCTTCACGATGGCGAAGTGGCGCCAGGCCAACCGGATTCTGGACAACGCGGGCGTGCCGCGCCAGGACCGGGCGCTGCTCATCTCCGCCTATGCCATCGAAGACCTGATGGCAGACGCGCAGGTCACCAGCCGCGACTACTCCAACCTCGCGGCGATCCAGCAGGGCACCATCGGGCAGGGCGCGACCTTCATGGGCGCGCGCGTCATCATGATCTCCGACGCGATCCCCGACGAGAACGCCGTCCTCACGGGCGGCACGATCACGCCGGTGCTGCCGAAGACCGGCAACATTCGCAGCAACTACCTGTACCACAAGAGCGCCGTGGGCCTGTCGTTCGCGCTCGAGCGGAACGTGCGGGTCAGCGAGCGCGACGATCTGAGCTATTCCTGGCAGACCTACCTCGAGACCTCGCTCGGCGCCGCGCGCATCCTGGATGCCGGCGTGGTCGAGATCGACATCGACGAGAGCGTGTAAGGGAGGCGAGCAGACATGGCAGAGAATCCCAGCTACAACAGCAGCCACCCGAAGTGGCGCGGCACCGAGCTCGCCGACCTCGACTGCGGCTATGGCATCAAGGCCGTGGCGGCGCGCTCGCCGTTCAAGACCGGCAGCTTCATCGCGGCGACCGGCCGCGTGCTCGGCGTGGGGGAGTGCGTCAGCCTCATCCGCGTCCGGGCCGGGACCCAGATCCTCGGCGGCGAGCTCTACTGGGAGCGGACCGCGGCGGGCACCTGCGTGCCCACGACCGTCCTGGCGGTGGGCGACCCCTACTGCTGCGCGCGGCTCATCGGGCCGGTCAACACGCTGTACCAGAAGGGCATCATGCTCGCGGCCCTGCAGCAGCAGTGGGCGTTCGACTGCTCGAAGATCCAGAAGCACGGCACGACGGGCGACGGGTGCGGCGTGGGCTACACGTACACCTGCGACACGGACATCGTGCTGACGAACCTCTACAACGACGGCAACGCCTATTCCCAGGGCGGGGCGCCCGGCGCGTACACCGCGGGCACCAAGGAGGGCGCGGCGCTGACCAGCGGCAAGTTCACGCTCGTGCTGCACGTGCGCGAGCCGTAACCCCTGACGGCGAGGGCGCGGTCCTCACGGGCCGCGTCCTCGCCACGGAGGCCCGATGCGCGGGCTCTTCGTTCGTGACGACCCCGGGGCCGTCACGGACTGTGTGACTGGCTACACCTGGGTGTTCGACGCGACGGATCGCGTCCTGAAGTGCTGGGACGGCTCGGCGTGGCGGCACTCGTGTCTCACGCAATACCTCGTGCCGGTGAGCGACGGGAACACGTTCATCGCGGTGCCTGATGGCGCGGGCACGGCCGCGCAGGTGCTCACCTCCAACGGGGCGGGCGCGTATCCCTCATTTCAGACCGCCGCGGTGGCGACCTGGCTCAGCGAGCTGACGGGGCTCGGACTCTCGCACGCCGTGGATACCGACCACGACATTACGATTGCCGTCGGCGCCGCCGCGAGCTACCACGCGACGATCACGAGTCGCGTGCTCCTGAATCTCACGGCGGCGCTCACCAAGCAGATCGATGCGGCGTGGGCGGTGGGCACGAATCAGGGCGGGCTCTTCTCGGGCGCCGTCGGCACCAGCACGTGGTATCACGTGTTCCTGATCCGGCGCAGCGACACCGGCGTGGTGGATGCCGGCTTCGATACCTCGGTGACGGCGGCGAACATCCCGGCGAGCTATGACCAGTACCGCCGGATCGGCTCCGTGCGGACGGATGGGTCGGCGAACATCCTCGCGTTCGTGCAGGACGGCGACCTGTTCCAGTGGTCTGACCCGCCGCTCGACATCAACGTCTCGAATCCCGGCACGGCGGCGGTGACGCGCACCCTGAGCGTACCGACCGGCGTGAGCGTCCTCGCGCTCGTCAACGCACTGGCCTACGACGACACGTCCGCCGGGGGGACGCCCGTCGTGTATCTGAGCGATCTCGCCGTCACCGACGAGGCGGCGTCCGTCAGCGCTGGCCCGCTCGGTCAGACCGCAGGCGGCGGCACGACCGTGTCGCCGAATCCCGGCCAGATCCTCGTGCGCGCAGACACGAGCGCCCAGATCCGCTCGCGGATCAGCGCCTCGGGCGCGACGCATCGCTTGCGCATTGCGACCACCGGGTGGATCGACAGCCGCGGGAAAAACGCCTGATGGCGCTCACGATCGGCAGCCAGGAGCTCGCGGCCAATACGTGCGTCGTCACGGTCTCGGGCCGGTTCCCGTCGCCGCCCTACCAGGTGCTCGCGACGGCGGGGTGGCCCTCCGAGGCGTATCCGTCCGCGATGGCGGCCGCCTCGTTCCGCGTGGACCTGCAAGTCCCGGTGCCCACGGGCGGGTGCGCGCTCTACTGGACGATCGTGGGCGGCATCGGCGGCATGCCGGCGACCTCGCTCGACATCGTCAACAACGCGCTCTTGCTGATCGGGGACCAGACGATCACGAGCCTGACGCAGAACAAACCCTCCGCGCAACTCATGAACGCGCTCTACACGCCGACGCTGGACGAGGTGCTGCGCGGGCACAACTGGAATTTCGCCTCGATGCGCGCCGGCCCCGGGTGCGGCATGACGGAGTTGACCTGCAAGCCCGTCTGGGAGTACACGTACCAGTTCACGCTTCCCGATGGCACGTGCGCGCCGCTCGCGCTGATGGTGCTCGAGGCCAACCTCGGCGAAGAGGAGGCGTGGCGCATCGAGTACGGCTGCGACGCAGGCACGTCGTACAAGGTGCTCGTGACCGACGGGTGCTCGCCCGCGATCCTCTACATCGGGCGGGCGGACGACGTGACAAAGTGGGATCCGCTCTTCACGGACGCCTTCACCTACGAGCTGGCGTTTCGCGCGGCCTACCCGCTGACGCGGAACGCGGCGCTCGCCGAGGTGCTCGCCAAGCAGGTAGCGGACAAATGGAAGGCCGCGAAGAGCCGCGATGGGCAGGAAGGGCGGGCGCTCAAGCGCCTGCTGAGCCGCACGCTGACGCGCGTGCGCTGACAATGCCCCGCCCGATCCCGGTCATCTTCGGCTTCGGTACTGGCGAGGTCGCCGAGACGATCTACACGCGCCCCGACCTGGCGAAGTACGCCCAGGGCGCCCAGCAGATCCTGAACTACCACAACCTCCCGCAAGGCGGCGTGACGCGCCGGCCGGGCCTCCGCTTCGTCGCGCAGGTGAAGGACGCGACGCAGCGCACCGTGGTGCGCCCCTTCGAGTTCTCCAGGAGTCAGGCGTACATCCTGGAGCTCGGTGACCTCTACACGCGCTTCTACCACCAGAACGCGCGGATCGAGTCGAGCGGCAACCCGGTCGAGGTCACGACGGTCCACGCGGCGGCCGACCTCTACGACCTCGACTTCGTCCAGTCCGCCGACGTGCTCTACGCGCTGTCCTGCAACCAGGCGACGCGGCGCTTCGAGCGCTACAGCGACACGTGCTGGCGCTACAAGACGGTGACGTTCACGCCCCCGCCGACCGTCGAGTACGGCGACCGCCCGCCGGGACATCTCAGCGTGTCGGCGGTGAGCGGCACGGTCACCGTCACGTCGAACGCGGAGCCCTCCTTTTACCCGGCGGACGAAGACCGCGAGATCGTCGTGGTCGCGGGCGACAATGCGGGCGCGCGCCTGGGCATCCTGACGTACACGAGCGGGACGCAGGTGACCGGTGTGATCTGCGACGCGTTCCTCTCCCTCACCGCGACCTGTAGCGGCTCCTGGAAGATCACGGGCTCGCCGCGGACCACGGTCACGCCGGCGGCGAAAGACCCCGTGGGCAAGGCGACGACGCTGACCCTGGCCCTGGCCGGCTGGCGCGGCACGTCGGTGCTCTCCGATACGGACTGCGGCAAGTATGCGGTCATCAATGGCGGCCAGTACGAGATCACCTGCGTGCTCTCGACCACCGTGGCCGGCGCGACCATCCGGGGCACCGCGAGCGCCGCCACCGCCGCCGAGGCCGGCGCCTGGACGCTCGAGGAGGGCCTCTGGGGCCTGACGGCGGAGTATCCCGAGTGCGGCGACTTCTTCGAGGACCGCCTCTACCTGCCAGCGGGCCACCGGATCTGCGGCAGCAAGACCGGCGACTACGAGAACTTCGGTCTCGGCACGCTCGATGATGACGCGGTCGTGTTCCCGATCAACTCGAAGTCCATTAACACGATCCGATCCCTGATCGGCGCGCGCCAGCTCCAGGTCTTCACGGTCGGCGGGGAGTACGTCGCGCGGGGCGGCGGCACGGGCGACCCGATCACGCCCACGAACATCCAGGTCGGCAGCGAGACGACGCACGGCACGCGCGGCGTGACCCCGGTTCGCGTCGCCGACCAGACGCTCTTCGTCTCGCGTGGTGGGCGCCAGCTCCGGGAATTCACCGTGCGCGAGGACAGCGTCAGCGACATCTTCACGGCGCCCGACCTCCTGTTGCTCGCGCACCATCTGACCGAGGATGCGACGATCATCGATCTCGCGTACCAGCGCGAGCCCCAGTCGAGGCTCTGGGCGCTCCGGAGCGACGGGGTGCTGCTCTGCTGCTCCTACCGCCGCGAGGAGAACGTCGTGGCGTGGAGCCGGCACACGACCTGCGGCCAGTTCGAGAGCGTCGCCGTGATTCCGCACCCGGACGGCGACCGCGATCAGGTCTGGGTCACGACGGTCCGCACGATCGGCGGGAGCACCAAGCGCTTCATCGAGTATTTTGATGACTGCGCCTTCTATTACAGTCAGCTCCACACGGACGCGGCGCTGACCTGCGACAACGGCGTGGGGCTCACCTGCAACGTCATGATCGGGCTGAGCCACCTGGACGGCGCGACCGTGCACGTCATCGGGGATGGGCTCGACCAGGGCACGCAGGTCGTGGCAGACGGCAACGTCACCGTCTCGCCCGCCGCGCGGCGCGTCGAGGTCGGCCTGCCCTACACCTCGCTCGTCCAGACGCTCCGCCCAGAGGTCGCGATCGGCGGAGAGACCTCGCAGACGAAGAAGATGCGCTGGGCGGAGGTCGTCGTCCGGGTCCTGCGGACCATCGGCCTGGAGGCGCGCACGGACGTGGATACGGCGACCTATGACGTGCTGCCATTCAACACGACGAACTGGACGACGCCGTACACGGGCGAGCTGCGCCTGACGCATCTCGGCTGGGACTGCGGCATCCTGACGCTCCAGCAGTCGAAGCCCCTGCCGAGCACGATCCTCCTGATCTCGGGCGTGCTGGACCTGGGGGGCGCATGACAACGCCGGCTGCCGGCTTCGTCGTCTCCGGGCGCACGATCTTCACCTATGCCCCGGACGGGCGCACGCGCGGCGTGCTCACGGGCTACGTCAACGGCGACGCCTTCGTGGTCGAGCACGTCATCGTCTGCCCTGGCGCCGCCCCGACGACGCTGCGGGCGATGCTCCAGGCGGGGCTGGCCGAGGCGTGGCGCGCCGGCCATCAGCGCGTGACCTTCATGCTGCCGGAGGACGACGAGCGTCTGCCCGATGCCCCCGCGTTGGGGCGCCTGGCGCTCGGGCTGGGGTTCCTGCCGTTCGCGACGCAGGACGGCGTCACATGGTGGACCCGATGGCGGCCGTGACCTGGATGCGCCCGGAGGATGAGGACGCCGTGCGGCGCCTCTATGCCCAGGGGCATCCGGGCTGGCCCGACCGCCCGGCGGAGTGGTTCTACGCTTACCCGACGTTGCTCGTGGAACAGAAGGGGCGCATCGCCGGCTTCACCAGCTTCTCGCTGGGCATGCTCACCGGCGCCCTCGTGCTTCACGGGCAGGACGTCGTCGTGGAGCCCGAGTCCCGCGGGCGCCGGCTCGGGCACGCGCTCCATCAGGCACGGCTCGACGTCGGCCGCAACGTCGGCGCGACGAGTTTCAGCGGCGTCACGGCGGAGGACAACCTCCCGATGCAGCGCATTTTCCAGGCCGCCGGCCACCACGCCTGCCAGACCGTCCGGGGCTACTACCCGGATGGGTCCACGGGTGTGATCTGGGTCGGGGCCCTGTGATGAGGTAGGTCATGGCCGTCATCGCCGGAGCCATCGCCGCCCTCGGGACCATCGTCAGCGCCTACGCGGCCTATCAGTCGGGCCAGCAGCAGGCCAAGGCGCTCGACTATCAGGCCAAAGTGGCACGCAATCAGGCCACGGCGGCGCAGCAGGCGGCGCAGGTCGCCGCGGAGAACGCCAGGGAGCGCAACCGTCGCGTGCTGGCCTCCCAGCGGGCCAGAATCGGCGCCAGCGGCGTGATCGGCAGCGAGGGCAGCTCCTTACTCGTCCAGCTCGAGAGCGCTGAACAGGCGGCCCTGGAGGAGGCTAGGATCCGGTACGGCGGCGAGGTCCAGGCCACGGGGCTCGAGAGCGCCGAGCGCCTGCGACGGTTCGAGGCCGGGGCCTCGCGCCGGGCGGGCACGCTCGGGGCCGGGGCGTCTCTGCTCCAGGGTGCCGGCACGGTCTATGGCATCTACCGGGGCGCCCAGACTCCGCCCTCCACCCAGGCGCCGTACACGACGACGGGCGGGACATGAAGATCCCGATCGTCCTGGCGCAAGCGGAGATCCCGGCGAGCGTCCCCGCGGCGGCGCCGGCCACCGGCTTTGGCGCTGGGGCGTTCGAGGCGATCGGGCGTGGGGGCCAGGCCCTCCAGCGGGTCGGCGAGTTGCTGGCCCGCACCGAGGCGATCCGGCGCCAGGAGTTCGCCAAGAGCGAGGCGGCCAACGCCGTCGCCTCGTTCGAGCTGGCGGCCAAGACCGGGCTCGCCGACCTGGAGCTCGCCGAGCGCGATCCCGACCGCTACCAGTCCGCGGCCGACCGGCTGATCCAGGACACGGCGGACACGACGATGCAGGGGCTTCAGTCCGCCGATGCCCGGGCGCTCGTCACGCGCCGACTGGCGGCGCTCCGCGCGGACCTCGGGATCGCCGCGCGCCAGAAGGCGAACACGCTCTATCGGGAGCGCGACGCGGGGCTCCGGACCTCGACCCTCGACGCCCGCGCCCAGCTGGCGGGGCTGACGGCGATCGACGATCTGGCGGGCTTCCGCCGGCATCTGGACGCGGGCTACGCGGTGATCGCCGAGAGCCCCTCCCTCACCGCGGCGGAGAAAGCCAGCACGCGCCTCACCTACCGCGACCGGCTCCTCGGCGAGCGGGCGACCCGGCACCTGGAGATGGACCCGGAGAGCTTTCTCGAACGCCAGGCGGAATACGCGGGGCTCGGGCTGGCTCCCGAGAAGCGGAACGCCCTGACCGAGCAGGCCGAGCGCCGTATTGAGCAGCGACGGAAAGACGCGCTGGCGCAGGAGAAGACGTACCAGGAGTATCTCGACAAGGAAGCGACGCGCGTCGGCGAGGCGATGGTGCTGGACTTGGAACGCGCCGCCGCGGAGGGGCGCGGATCGTTGGAGGACTTGAACTTCCTGATCGACCAGCGCTGGATCGAGCGGGACGACGCCGCGCGCATCCGCACGATGATCGCGAAGGCGCCGGAGGAAGGGCCGTCGCGGAATCAGGCGCTGCTGGCCGAGTTCCAGCTCGACGCGGTCACGCCGGGGCGGGTTCCGAGTCCCGTCCAGGTGCGCCTCGCGAACCAGCGCGGCGATCTGAACACGAAAGATACCGTGGCGCTGCTGCAGACGATCGAGCAGCAGCGGAACGCCATGGAATCCGACCAGCGGAACTTCCATAGCGAAGCGAAGGAGTATATGCGCGCCCAGGTGGGCCTCTCGGCGATCATGGACGAATGGGACAAGGCCGATAAAGCCCTCTGGAAAATCATGATGGACGAGTTTAGCGCGCGGTCCATCGTCACGGGCGGGCGCGAGGCGCCGATGGACCTCGCGCGCGAGATCGCCGAGAAGGTCGCCCCCATGCGCCAGCAGCGCATGATTCTCAAGTCGCTGGAGATCCGCAAGATGCTGATGTTCGGGGCGCCGAACGCCGAGGCGGCCAAGGCCCGGCTCGAACAGGAGCGCCCACGGCTGCCGCGGACGGTCTACGAGCAGCAGCGGCGGCTGATCCTGGATCTGCTGCGCATGGAGAACGAGGAGAACATCATTCGCGGCGGCGGGCCGGGCACGCGCACCTTCGGTGCCGGCGGCACGCAGACCGAGGGCCGGAAGCGGCTCCGCAAGCCCACCGAGACGCCCACGAGTGACTGATGGCTGACGACACGCGGGACGCGCCGCAACAGAAGATTGAGCTCGAGATCCGCCCGCCCGTGCGGCTCGAGAGCCTGCGCGACGATCTCCCCCTCGAGAGCCTCTGGCAGCAGCGCCAGGCCGAACGCGACGACGCGGAGTGGGAGGCGCTCGGCGGCACGCCGATCCAGGGCGAGCAGGGGCTCGAGGAGGCCGCGAAAGGCGGCAAGGAGCTCGAAGCCGTCGAGCGCGTGCAGCGTACGACCGAAGGCGCGGTGCCGCCGGCCATCACCGAGGGCACGGGCCTCGAGGACTTGCGCGAGGGGCCAGTGCGCCAGGCCGTCGATACCGTGCTCCGGACATTGACGGGGGTGGGGCTCGACGGCGTGCAGCAGGCCATTGAGCGCGGGACGCTGCCCGAGGAAGTGCGCCTGAAGCTGCTCGATCCGGTGGGCTCCGTCTCCGAGGAGCTGGCAGCAGACACCGCGCGCAAGAGCGGGCTCGACGAGGAGCTGGCGCAGAAGATCGGCGGCATGACCGGCTTGCTGCTCGGCATGATCGTGCCTGGCAAGGCACGGAAACCGCCGACGTTTCTGCAGCCGATCGAGACGCTGATCGGGCGCCCGCTGACCGAAGCCGGCAAGGCGGCGGCGGCACGGTACAAGCAGGCGAAAGCGGCGCTGCGCGGTGTCGCCGAGACCGCCCCGAACTATAGGACGCTCGCCGATGATCTGAAGATCGCGGAGCAGGAAGTCCGTGCGGCCGCGGCCGAGATGCGCGCCGGTCCTCGCGCGATGGCAGGCGCCACCCCGTCGCGCCGTGAAGGCATGGCCGTCAATCTCGCCGCCGTCATCCAGAACATCGGCGACTTCAACGCGACGCGCATGACCGAGGGCGTCGTGCCGCACGCGGAGACGATCCAGAAGGCGGCGCGCGCGATGCCGCTGGAGGATGCCCTCCGCCTCGACGTGGCGAAGTACGACCTCGCGACACTCCAGACGGCGGTTGCCGGGCACTATCGCGCGGCGGCCGACTACTACAAGGACGTGGCGACGCGGGCCATGAAGGGCGACCAGGCGGCGCAGGCAGAATATTGGGGCGCCTTCACGATCACCTCCGATCTGGCGGCGAAGGATGCGCTGCTCGGTACGCAAGTCGGTCGCGGGCTCGAAGCGCGCAAGATCGGGCTGGAGCAGTTGCGCGACATGATGGCGCCCGCCGACTTGCAAGCGATGGCGCAGCGGCTCCAGGGCGCGCCCGAGGCGGGCATGACGATCGAAGCCCACGCCGCGCGGATGCTCGCGCTTCCGGGCGCCGCGCGTAAGCGCGCGATGGAAGCCAGCGTCAGCTGGCTCCGCGCCGGCCAGGACATGCTCTACGAGGCGTGGATCAACGCGCTCCTGAGCGGCCCGCAGACCCATGTCGCCAACTCGCTGAGCAATGCCGTGGTCGCCGCCTACGCGCCGGTCGAGCGCTTCCTTGCGGCGGCCTTCGACGTGGACGCGCTGGCGGGGCAACGCTCCGTCTACTTCGGCGAGTCCGCGGCGATGGTCTACGGCGTCCTCGAGGGCTTCAAGGACATGCTCCGACTCGGGCTTAAGGAGTTCGGCGAGTTCGGCCCGACGAAGATCGAGCGCACGCCCGCGATCACCGCGCGCGCGTTCGGGCTCAACCCTGAGACGACGGTCGGCGGCGCCGTGGATTTCTTCGGGGCAATCATCCGCACGCCCGGCAAGGCGTTGCAGAAGGAAGACGAGCTGTTCAAGGGCTTCGGCTACCGCATGCAGCTGAACGCCCTCGCCTACCGCGAGGCGGCGACCGAGGGACTCTCCGGCAGCGCCTTCTGGAAGCGCGTGCGCGACCTCAAGCGCGAGCCCGACAAGTACGGCCTGGCGGCCTCGGCGCAGGACTTCGCCCTGACGCAGACGTTCACGCGCGAGTTCGACGACCTCGGCAAGCTCGGCGGCCTGGGGCGCGCGGCCCGCGGCTTCGCGGAGAACGTGCCCATCTTCGGGCGCACCATCCTGCCGTTCACGCGGACGCCGACGAACCTCGTGCACTACGCGAGCGAGCGCGTGCCCGTGCTGGCATTCCTCTCGGACACGATCCGGGCGGATCTGAAGGTGGGCGGCGAGCGCCGGGCGCTGGCGGCAGGCAAACTCGCTGGCGGTCTCATGATCGGTGAAGTCCTCCGGCGCTACGCGATGGCTCCCATCGCTCCGGAGCAGCCGACGCCGTACATGACGCTTGTCACGGGCGAGGGACCGAAGGACGCGCGCATGAAGGCGCAGCTGCGCAGCATGGGCTGGCAGCCGTACTCCGTGTGGAATCCGCTGACGAAGACCTACGTCTCCTACAACCGCCTGGAGCCGTTCGGCACCATCCTCGGAATCACGGTCTCCGGACAGGAGATCCTCGGTCAACTCAACGAGGTCGGCGCGCTGGAAGTGCTCCAGGCGGCCATGATCGCCACGCAGAAGGCGATGATCTCCAAGACGTTCCTGACTGGGCTCCGCGACTTCCTCGACGCGATGGAGGGCGACGAGCGCGACTTCAAGCGCTTCTTCGACTCGCTCGCGCGCTCCGGGGTGCCAGCGCTCGCGCGTCAGACCATGCGGACGCTCGACCCGATCCGCAAGGATGTGGACACGCTCTACGACCACTGGCGCTCGGGCCTGCCGAACTACGACGGCCCGCCGGTCCACAACCTGTGGGGGGACCCGATCATCCTGCCGCCAGGCTTCGGGATCGACGGCATCTCGCCGCTCTACAGCTCCGAGGTGACGCCGGATCGGGTGACGGAGTGGATGATCCGCACTCGCGTGGTGGTCCCGCGCTCCCCGCGGGCCGTGGGACCGACGCCCGAGGCGCCCGGCGAGACGCCCTACATCCGCACCGAGGCCGAGAAGCCAGTGAAGCTGACGCTCGAGGAGCGCCAGCGTCTCTCGGTGCTCATCGGCAAGGGCGAGCGGGCGCCGAGCCTCGGCGTGCCGATCCTGCCGATGGGCGCCGCCCTCAAGGACGAGATCGCGCGGGTCATCGACGGGCCAGGCACGGAGGGCGTCGGCGGGAGCAAGGCCGACCGCGTGCTTCAGCGCGTCTACGCACGGCGACGGCAGGCGATCGAGCAACTCCGGCGCGAGTCGCCGCTGCTGGACCAGGAACTGACGCGCCGCGAGCGGCTCGTGATCGAACAGAAGACGCGCGGCCCTGCGGCGCCGCCGCCCGCCGTACCGGGCGGTGGCGGCTTCGGCGATCTGCTGCGCTCTCTCGGGAGGTAAGGATGGGGGTGCCGCCGGTGCGACGGGCTGACGATCCGCAGGGCGACTTCCGCGAGCAGCGCCAGCCGCAAGAGATGATCGACTTCGGCTTCGGGCGGTGGCGGCTGAAGGCATCAGGCGCGCTGACCCTGATCCTCTTGGGCATCCTCGCCATCGTCGGCGCGCAACTCTACGTCGGCTGGGAGATCCGCTCCGCATCGAGCGCCGAGCACGGGGTGGTGCTCAAGAGCCAGGGGCTACTCTTCACGGCGCAAGATCGCCTAAGCTGCATCGTCACGCTGTCGGCCGAGGAGCGCCAGGCCCTCCGCCACGAGTTCCGCCCCGGGGCCTTCGCCCGCTGGTGCCCCTGGGTGCGCGAGAACGAGCGGTGAAGCTCCTGGCGAGCGCACTGGCGGTCGTGAGCGTTCCCCTCGGGCTGCTCGCCTCACTGGTCGGCGATCCGGTTGATGTGTGGCTACTCGTCACGATCGGCCTGCTCGCCCTGTTGTGCTGGAGCGCGCAGTAACTCCGCGGTCCGCGTGAGGTACGCCGCGCGCAGGGTCTGGTACCGGAGGATCTTCTGCGCGCGTCTGGCGCCGCACCGCGCGGCCATCCTCCGGATCATCTCGCGCAGTGGCCCGCGGGGCGCAAAGGAGGTGCCGCGACCGAGATGGGCCCAGAGCGTCGAGCCCCACTCATCGATGTATTCCGCGATGCCGCCTCGTCCCTGATAGTACTGACCTGCATGCGTGAAGGGCAGCACCTTGCAGCGCCACCGGAGACACGCGAGCACGCCCGTGTCGTACCGCAGATAGCCGAGGCCGGGTTCGTGGCGTGCTCGGAACGTGACGGCGTGCTCGAAGGCGTCGCGCGTGAAACTCAGGCAATGCGCATGCGGCACGATCTGACCATCTACGCAGACCTGATTCACCAGGCCGCGCGACCGCATGCCGCCGACGACGTCGTAGTCCTCGGCATGGTAGCGCTGGAGCGTCGGGAGCCACTGGCGCGACAGCACGCAGGCGTCGTCATCGAAAAGGATGATCTGCTCGGCATCCCCATAGGCGCGTTCTTGTCGCACCGCCTCGATGGTCTCCGCGTGCTCCTCGGCGCGCTGTCCTGCCGTCCAGCGCAGGAGAATTCGGACCTCGGGTGCGAACGTCCGTAGGCTGCGCACCGCGAGCCGCGCCAGCTCAGGACGCGCCGAGGCGATGATCGCGTAGGCGGTCATGAGGCCCACCATGCGCCGAGGAGAAAGCCGGCGCTGACCAGGCCCACGCTGGCGGCGATCAGCACAACGAGAACGATGACGATGTCCGCGTCGTCGATCGGCTCGTGAAAGCACCTGAGTCTCATGCGAATCTCCAATTCCCCGTGGAGGCGATCAGCGCCACGGCGTTCATGACGCGCACCGCACGATCGCGACGTAGAGCACGACGATGCCGAGTACGCAGGCGAGCCCTAGGATGTCGATGACGACATAGGCGGGATCAATCGACTCGTCGCAGTCGCACTTCCAGCGGCTCATGGCAACCTCCAATTCCCCGTGGACCACCGTGGCATCGCGAGCGGATGCGGGCGCATCATCGTGGCGGCGAAGCCGAGGAGGACGCCCTCCGCTCTGAGCCGGCGCAGCCCCTCGGGCGTGTACGAGCCGCAGGGATGGGACATATAGGCAGAAGTGCCTACCGTGCCGATCAGATACGCGGAGGTTGCATATTCCAGCGCTTGCTGCTCGACGCTCAACGTCGCCAGAGTCATCGGATGGCTATGGGAATGGAAGCCGACGCGGTGCAGGCGTCCATGATAGTCGCGTAAGTCTGGTGCACCGAACCAGTGCCAGGGCGGCGTCTTCTTCGGCGCCAGCGCCCACATCACGCGCTCGTACTGCTCCGGCGTCACGAGCGCGTTGCGCCACCAGCGAAACTCGCGCTCGGGCACGGTGAGATAGGGGCGATTCTCGAGGAAGGCGCGCGGCATCGGACGCGCCTTCAGCATCGCTCGCGCATAGGGACGCCACGCCGCATCGAACGCCTGCGGCGTCTCATACTGCATGCGAATCCACCGCGCGTCCGCGACCATGTTCCGGACACCGAGGAGCGTGCCGGTAATGATGAACAGGAACGCGGTCAACTTGCGTGCCTCAAGCACCTCCAACCCGATCCGCTGGCAGACGAGCCCGTCATCCATCGTGACGCAGACGGCGTCGCCGAGCTTCTTCTTGCGGAACGCCTCCAGCCACTCCTGCGCGCCGATGAGCCGCGTGCCGTAGGCGTCGAGGCCGTCTGACCACTGTTCGGCGGTGAGCGCGTCGTCGGTCACGGGATCGTCGGGACCGCGGAAATAATGCGCGAGAATGCCGTGAGCGCGGCGGGGCGGTTTCATAGATGAGTTACCTCAAGGATGTCATCAATGCGTCGTCGCAGATCCTCCGCCTGCAGATCGAGGCCCTCGAAGTAGTGTCGCAGGGGGATCTCGACGGCCAAGAGGAAGGCGCCAATTTCGGAGAGCAACTGGAAGCGCTCCTCATCAGTCTGTGGTTTCATCCCAGCCTCGCCAGGTACTCAGCGGCGACCGCCTCGGTGAAGTCAACGTGATGCGAGACGCGGCAGCGGTCATACCAGTACCCGGACCACTTCACGTCCGAGTGCGCCACACATCGTACCATCGCGCGAATGCCGCGTTGCACGACATCCATGCCGCGGCGGAACGGGTCCGTGATCGCGAGATCGCTGCGCACCTCGGCCAACACGCGCCCATCGTCGAGCGTGGAGGCGAGCTGCTGCACTTGCGCCCCGACCAACTCCGGGCGCCCGTCGTACTCCGCCCAGAAGTTGCAGGCGCTGCCGCGATAGGCTGGCGCGATACCAGCGTGGAGATTGAGCGCCTTCTGAGCGATCATATCGTAGAGCGGCGACGTGATCCACGATGCGCTGAACACGACGATGCGTGTGGCAGCATGCCCCAGCACGCAGGCGTCCAGGAGCGCACTAATCTCCCCAGGACGCACGGCGATGACGGGCGCATTGATGCGCAGATCGCCACCGAACACCGCGCGCTCTGCCTCCCGCACGCGCCACCAGTACTCGCGCAGCGCAGGAGTCTCGGGCGCCGCGAACGTCTTGGGCTCGACGAAGACGGCGAGGAGCTGGTGCCCCGCGCCCTGGAGCGCGCGCACGAGCGCGGCGTGGCGCGGTTGGTTGGAGGTGAAGACGACGAGCGTCATGATGGTAGAAGTCCACGTTGACGGACCAGCGTGGCGCAATCAGCATCCAGCGCCCATGAGGCGTCGGTAGGCGCTGACGAAGAAGATGCTCTGGGAATCAGACCGAGACGAGGCAGGAGTGCCTGGAGGTCCGCGATTAGGCGTTCGACGTCATGGCGATCCCCGATCGACCACAGGGAGCATTGGTGTGTGAGGCTGGCCATGCCAGTGTCATCATCGATAAAGGCTTGTCCTGATTCGTAGCGTTCCCGCTGGCTCATCCCTCGATCTCCACGAGCAGCGCTTCGGCCTCGCGCCACCAGAACTGGTAGCGGTCATCCTCGATCGAGCGCATCGGCGGGCGGCGCTTCAGCATCGCCACGAGGGCGTCGAACTGCACGAGCTTGCCGTCGCGCGTGTCATCCTTGCGGTTGCGGTGGTCCTGGGGCATGCGTGCCTCCTTGCGGCGGCGGTCCCGCCTGGAATTGAACGGTGATGCCGTGCTGCGCGCCGATGTCCACGCCCGTCCGCACGACGCTCTCGACGATCTTCGCGAGGACCGCGGGCGGGGCTTGAATTTTACTGACATAAACGCGGCGCGTAAAATCGCTCAGTATGTGGATCGTGACTTCGCACAAGATGTCGCTGCCAAGCAAATTGCCCTCGGCGGCGATGAAGTCTTTAAGCCCACGCCATGCCTTGCCTGACCAGCCCTTACCCTTCCACATCTATGCACTCCTTGCCCGACCCTGCCAAACCTCTGCGGGCCATTCCACAGCTGTCCATGCCGAACCCTGCCGAGCCCGGCCGGCCTTACTTGAACTCCGCGACCTGAAATCTCCCAGCGTGGAACAGGAGCGCCGCCGTGCCCTCGATCGCTACCTTTACCGCGTAGGGCTCTGTGAGCGCGATGTCGTTCGCGCCGCCGTTGCTCACTGGACCGATCGCTGTCGCCTTCTTCATGTGATTCTCCTTATGGATGCCATGCCAAACCCGAGCACACCGAACCGCGCCTAACCCGGCCAGGCCGGGCCCAGCCGAGCCACTCCTTGCCTTGCCACGCCCAGCCTTGCCTCGCCAGGCCGTGCCCCATCGCGCCACGCCGCGCCGAGCCTGATCCAGCCCGGCCTTGCCATACCATTCCTCGCCCCTGTCCGGCCCTTCCACGTAGTTACATCGCCTCCATGCGCTGAATGATCTCCTCGGCGACTCCCCGCGTTCTCCCGGCGAGCCAGCTGTCCACATACGCGCGCCGCGCCTCGTGATCCTGCGTCATCGTCGGCTCCCAGTGGTCGAGCCACCGCGCGGCCCCCTCGACGCTCATCGACTCGACGACGCCGGGCCACGCATACGGGCTCCCCTGGCGCGCGCGCATCAGCGCGTAGGTGCCGCAGTGCCGGAGATGCCACTGCGGCAGGCGCACGCTGAGCGCCAGGACACCCGCCGCCGCTGCCTCGCAGCCCGCCGCGGATTGGTGGACGACGGCAAGCGACGCGCGCCGGAGCGCAGTCAGCGACGCCCAGGGATACAACGTGTCGTCACCGAGCACCTCGTCCGCCAGCACCTCGACGAGTTTCGGCAGGCGGATCTTGGCGCGCGTCTTGATCAGGAGCTTCACGCGGGCGTGGCGAGCGGCCCGCCAGAGAACGATCGCGAGCACGCACGTCATCGCGTACCGCCACGCGCGGTGCGGCCCGGGAATGCGCGTCTTGGGCGGGAACCAGAGGAGATGCCGTTCGTCGGTGAACGGCACGTCCGCGAGCCCGTCGAGCGCGAGCATCCCGTGGCGCAGCGTGCGGTGCTGGACGTGGGCGAAGTCGGCGCGCACCGTCAGCTGGTCGTACCACGCTTCGAGATGGCACCACTTGACGCCGCGCACATACGGCAGCGGCGGCGGGCCGGCCAGCCAATCGCCCGCGAACATCTCGGGGCGGATGACGACGTCGCCCGCGATGGCCTCCGGTAACTCGTCCTTCGTCCACTCGTCATCGGGCTTGGCGTCCGCGGGATCGCCGACGTAGACGACCTCGTGGCCGCGCCGCTTCGCCGCGCGTGCGAGCGGACCAGCGAAGACGAAGAAGGACCGGCGAGGGACATACAGGCCGAGGATCACAGCGGCAGCACCTCTTGGCGCAGACGCTTGACGGTGATCTCGCAGTATTTCGGCTCGATCTCGATGCCGATGGCGCGGCGGCCGAGATCCTTCGCCATGCGCAGGGTCGTTCCACTTCCAGCGAACGGGTCAAGCACAACCGCTCCGGCAGAAATCAGCCTGTCGATATAAACCGCGCCGTCCGCGCCCTGCTGCCAAGGGTGGTCTTCTTTCTCTCTCGCGGTGCGCGTCGTGTCGGTAATCGGTGGCGATACAGGCAGGGCAGGCGGCTTGCGGCACCAGATGATTGGTTTCCAGTGAGCACCAACACCTCGCGACCAGATGACGGCGTTACCACCAGCGTGCAGGCAAGCCACTAACCACCAAAACTCGAGGTGCTTGACCATCTTCGGCAACGTGTCGTAAATGAATCGGTGGCCCGCATAGGCGAAGCAATGCCCCCCGGGAACCAATACGCGCGCCCCATGCTCAGCAACGAAAGGATACGCCCAGGTGAACTCGTAAAGATACGGAGGATCGGTCCAGATCATGTCTACTGGACCATCCACCAATGGCAGCACCTCCCGGCAATCCCCGCAGTACAGCGTGACGCCGGGCTCCTCGTAGAAGAGGAAGTCGCGAAGGATCACGCGAGCGCCCTCCGCACCGTAGCGATCACCGTCGCCTGCTCGCTCTCCGTCAGGTCCACCGAGCAGGGCAGCGAGATGCCGTACTCCGCCACGTGTCGCGCCACCGGAAAGTCACCGTCGCGCCGGCAGTCGGCGAAGAGCGGCAGGTCTGGCAGGCAGGGCCAGACGTGTCGTGCCTCGACGCCCGCGGCTTGGCAGGCGGCGACTACGGGCCCGGCGGGCACGGGCAGGAGCCCGACCGGCTGCCAGTAGGTGATCGATGGCTGCCACGGGATTTCGGGCAGCTCCATCGCATAGCGCCACGCGAGCTGCTGCTTGCGCGCGATGGTCTGCGTCAGCATCTCAAGCTGGGCGCACATGACGGCGGCCTGGAGGTTCGACATCTCGAAGGGCCAACCGAGCGCGTCCCAGATGTGCGGCGCCCCAGGCACGCGAGCGCCGCGGATCAGGTGGCGCATCCGGTCGGCCTCGTACTTCGCCGCGCACAGTACGGCGCCCCCGCCCCCGCCCGTGGCGAGCTTATTCTGATTGAAACTCAGGACGCCGAAGCGTCCGCGCAGGGTCCAGGCGCCAAGCGCCTCGCAGGCGTCGTCGATCGGCGCTGTCCCTGGCGCGATCATGCCGTAGAGATGCACCTGGACGTCCACAGGCACGGCGGCGCCCCAGGTCACCGGGTCGATGTCCACGAAGAGCGGCCACGCCCCCCAGAGCCGTGCGGCTTGCGCGGGCGCCAGATACGTGAGCGCCGGCATGCGGTACACCGGGCGGCGCGAGGCTTCCATCGCCAGGAACAGGCCCGCGGTGCCGCTCGACACGCAGACGGCGTACCCGCCGCACTGACGCGACAGCGCCTCCTCGAGCCGGTCGAGGTAGGCGCCGCGCATCAGCTCGCCGCGCTGCATCGCGTCGCGCACGTACTCCTCCTGCCGTGGCGCGAGAAAGGGCATGCAGTGCGGGATCACAGGCCGAACACTCGCTTGACTATTTCTAGTTCAGCCATATCAGGACAGGCGAGATTCGTGGGATATTCTAGCCACTGCTCACCATCAGTCCACAAGCGTCGTAGTGATGGATACTCGGGTGGGCGTTCTTTGATCCAGGGGCGAAATGGACCCCAGAACACGCGCAATCTTTTCATCGATACGCCTCCCACGTCGCCCGCAATCCCAGCGCGAGCGGGACGCGCGGGCGCCACCCGGTCAGACTCGTCAGGCGCTCGATGCCTGGGATGCGCGCGCGCGGGAAGCCGCGCAGGGCGGAGCCGATGATGATCGGGCGCTCAATACCCGCGACGTCCTGCAGGCGCTGCATGAGCCGGCGCATCGTCACGGGCTCCTCGGGATTGCCGATGTTCACGATCACGCGATCGAGCGTCATCGCCGCGAGGATGCCCTGCACGGCGTCGGCGATGTAGCAGAACGCGCGGATCGCGGTGGGGTCCTCGACGGTGACATGGTCGCCGGGGTCCCGGAGTTGCAGGCAGAAGCGCGGGATGACGTGGTCCGTGCCCATGCCCGGACCGTAGACGTTGTGGAAGCGCCCGATCACGTAGGACTGCCCCGAGAGGATCGCTGTCGTCTCCTGCCACACCTTGCCGACCGCGTAGGCGGCGCGCGGCGCGGTCAGGTCCGGGATCACCACCGGCGCGTCCTCGCTGGTAATCGGGCAGTGCCCGCCGTAGAGTTCGGACGTCGAGGCGACGAAGTGCTTTGTCGCCTTGATCGCATGGAGCCATGTTGCAGACACGGAGGCGACGGTCGCCGTGCGTCCGGGCTCGCGCTCGACGTTGGGGACACCGACAATCGCGGCGAGGTGGAAGCACCAATTCCAGGGAGTCAGATTCCAAAAGTCGATGAGCGCGGGCATCTCGCAAATATCGAAATCGCACACACGACATGCATTAGGCAGCGGAATGCCTGTATTCCGCATTCTATTGTCGATGATCGAGACCTCGTGTCCGAGCGCGACCAGCGCCTGCGCGAGGTGCGAGCCGATGAAGCCGGCGCCGCCGATGAGAAGGCATTTCACGGCGTCTCCTCCAGATTCAACAGGGCTGGATTCAAGACACCAGTACCCGCATTGGCACGCTCGCCTTCGTGTCCGATTTGCGTCTCCAGGTTATGCCATCGGCGCAACGTCTCGCCCCACGCCCACGACGTCGCCAGTACACTGACCGCCGCGCCATACATGAATCTCGTGATGCCGTCGGTGTTGGCATCATGGCTCGCCTGTTTCGCCACAGATGTAAGCAACGCCTCGTCCCCGCCCGCGCGTTCCTCGATGAGGTTCGCCCAACGCTCTGCGTACTCGATCACGGCCTGTCCGTACCCACTGTCCATGTTTGCGTCGCGCCACTTCTTCCATGAGGTCTCGTCGCTGATTTTCATGGCGTTTCCTCCTGTGCGCGGATCATGGCGTCCATTCCTGCAATAGCCGTACTATGCGCGGCACGCTCTGGCCGTCTCCGTAGGGCACGCGCTCCCGTCCCTGCTGGCGCACGCCGATCTCGACGGTGCGCAGCCCGACGAACGGCGCCTCGATGACGAGGGCCGAGGAGTTCCCGATCAGCACGTCCGCCTCATAGAGGAGCGCACGCCATGCCGCGTCCGTGACACAGTCCACCATGCGGTCGCGCGTGTAGCGCTCGCGACCGGGGTCCTGACAGGGCGTGAACCACAGCGCCTGCCGGTCGCCGATCGCGGCGACGCACTGGCGGTATTCCGCCTCGGCGTCCACGGTCGCCCGCGTCGTCGGATGCAAGATCACGAGCGCCCAGCGGCGAGCCGCGTCCAGACGCAGATGCCGCGCCAGGACGCTGCGCGCCATGTGCGGGCGCGTGAGCCGGTCGAGCCCCGGCGCCCCAGTGACGTGGATCGTCTCCTCGGGAATGCCCATTGTGAGCAGGCGCTGGCGGTGCAGGTCATGGCAGCAGAGCCGGAGCGCGGCGATCCGCGAGATGAAGTGGCGCACGTCGTCGTCGAAGGCGTGGGGCGTGGATTCCCCAGCGTGCAGCTGGATGATCGGCACGCCTTCGCCGAGGGCGCGGCAGGCGATCTCGCCCATCTCCCAGCGGTCGGTGGGAATGATGAGCCCCTCCAGGTGCCGCACGGTGCGCGCCGGATGATGCACCCAGGCGCACCGCAGCGCCTGGCGCAACTCGCCCGTGTGCCCCCAGTCGGAGCGCGCGACGGTCGCGATGCCGAGGCGCCTCACATCCATGTCTCCGCCTCCCGGATACGCTGGACATACATGTCAAAGGCGGCTGGCACGAGCGAGACCGCATAGTCCGGATTCGTCTCTGGGGTGCAGTTCAGCATCACGTGCGCCTCGATGATCTGCGCGCCGGCTAGGACCGCACGGGCGCCGGTCTCCCACCATCCCGTATGGTCGGAGAAGCCGTGCAGCCCGTACCTGTGGATCATACTGAGCGCCATCTCCTTGGCGAGCGTCGGATACTGCGGGATGCAGTGGAGGTACTCGAAGCGCTTGTGGCGCCGCCGCCCGTTGAGTTGGGCGTGGGACCATCCGCCCGTCGAGACCACGATCGGGGCGCTCTCATCGTGCCAGAACCAGTCAAGGAGCAAGTCGTCGCTGCGCGAGGATTCCCAGGAGCCGACCTTGCGGCGATGCGTCAGCGGGGCGATCTTCATCACGTCCTCGCGGAGGTAGACGGTGCACATCGCCTCGACTGACGTCGGAATATCGTGGAGCCACTCCGCAGGCATCCGGTAGTGTTCGAACCACGCCGCATCGCCCCCGCGTCCGCGATGCGTCGCCATCTTCAGGCTGTCGGACCAGTACTGGCCCTTGATCGCGTCGGCGCCGGCCTCCACCGCCACGTCGATGAGGCGGCGCCAGGTGTCGCGGTCGCCCTCGTGCGCGATGCCGAGCTCAGCGATCACGTAGGTAGGCGGCATAGTGGCGCTCCGCGCGCACGAGATCGTGTTCGTTGTCGATGTTGATATGCGCCGGGCCGACGAGGTCCACGCACCGCGGTCCCATGATGCGGCCGGCGTCGAGGCACGCCCGGCGCGTGGTGTAGACGCTCCCGTTTGGATGCCCATGCGCGACCGTGACCGTGGAGTCCGCCTCGAAACGGTCGAGCGCCTCGATGGCCTCGTCGATCTCGATGCCGAGACGAAACGGTACTGTCGGCTGGAGCGTGACGATGACTGTGGACGCCGGATAGAACTGCACCGCATGTAGGAGCACCGGAAGCGTCGGCGTCTCATCCTGCGCCAGATACTCCGGCCGCAGAATCCACGCGCAGCGCAGACGCGCCGCCTCCTGCACGATCGCGTTGTCGTCCGTGCTCACGACGATCTCATCAAGTCGCGTCGCCGCGCGGGCGCTCTCGATCGCCCAGGCGACGAGCGTCTTACCGCCGATCTCGCGCAGATTCTTGCGCGGGAGCCGCTTGCTGCCGCCGCGCGCGGGGATGACGGCGAAGATCATGTTTGAACCTGCCACTCTTCGATATCGGCGAATTCCCATGCGACGTCGGTCGAACCTCCTTGTTTCTTATGCTCACGTATTGCTGCATTTGCGGCCTTGCTTGTGGCATAGACACTCAAAATTTCGCCGCTTTCGATATCATGGAAGATCACCACAAAGACTTTCATCGCAGCCTCTCCGCGAAGTCGAGCACTCGGATCGCCTCGTCCATCGTGCACAGCCTGTTGTTGCTCTCGCCCGTCATCCGCAGCGTATGCAGCTCCTGCGCCTCGTGGAGGAGCCACGCGGAGGGATCTTCCCACGCGGGCTTGATCTGATCGGGTTCCTCCAGGTACTCCCGCCTCCACTCCACCACGCCGCGCTCGCCGATCACCTTGAGCCGCGTCTCGTGGGGCGACCAGAAATCCATCCGCAGCGTGCCCTCGAAGGCCATGCCGAGCTCATCGGCGTACCACCGCAAGCTGGCGCAGCACTCATCGCGATAGGCGAACCCGTCGATGTCGAGCGGCATGCCGAACATCTGGAGCAGCAGATCCAGCATGTGCGAATGCTCCAGAAGCACGCCGCCCTCGGCCGGATCGGTGAGCCACGGCTGACGCTCGAGGGGGCCTTGCTCGCTGTACACGGCCTCGAGCACACGCACCGGGGCGATCCGCGCGATGGCGTCCTTGAGCTGGAGCGTCGCCAGCGCGAAGCGGAGACAGTAGCCGACGTAGACATGGGCGCCCGCGGCGAGCGCGGCGTGCTGGAGCCCGTCCGCCTCGGCGGCACTCGTCGCCAGCGGCTTCTCCACCAGCAGCCAGCGCGCACCGACGTCGAGCGCGGCCATGACGTCCGTGACGTGCTGACTCGGCGGCGTCGCGATCACCACGAGATCCGCCCCCTCGACCGCCTCGCTCCACCGCGCCACGGTGCCCCGGTTTGGCACGACGTCGTAGACCGCCACGTCGTAGCCGAGGCGCGCGAAGTTATGGGCGTGCCTGCGTCCGATGTGACCCCCGCCGATTACGGCGCATTTCATCACAATCCCCTCGTGAACAATTCTTTCGCTCGATGCCAGAACGGGCGCGTCTCTGAATGCGTGATGGCGGCCGGCTTCGATTCTTCGCGATGGCGGATCGCGCAACCACGATGAGCGTATACGAGTCCGGCATCAGCCAAGAAACCGATTGACGTGAAATCGTCAATGCCCCCGAGAAACCCTCGGACATGACAGTACTTACATTCGACGTGCGCCCAACCATCTCTGTAGGCGTCCCAGCTTTCCCAGCCACCCGGACGCTCATGCTCATCACAACCGAACCATGCTGCATCTTTCAGCTTAAAGCACCCACATGCGAGTACTCGTTCAGGCGGCGTACTCCATGACCAAGGATCAGTCGTCGGCTTCATATCAATCTCGCGCTGATGGTGAGCAGCATGAGCCCCAGCACCGGGTGGCGCCACGGCCAGTGGACGAGCGAGATCACGGCGCCGGCCACCCAGGCCGCCGCCCAGGGATCGCCGAGCCGCAGATGCCAGACGATCGGCGCGGCGAAGGCGAGCACGCCCACGAGTCCGACGAGCCCGTATTCGTAAAGCACTTGGAGGGGTTCGTTGTGGGCCTCGCCGATCGGCAACTCCCTGACGGATCGGGAGCCCCAGAGACGCCCCGCGGTCTTGAGGCTGCCCGGCCCGCACCCGAACCAGCGGTGTCCGTCGCGCCACCAGCCGCGGAGCAGGCACCGCATCATGGCGACCCGAGACCAGAGCCCGTCCGGGGAGTCGCCCCGCGGCGTCCGTTCGAGCACGCGCCAGCCCGTCAGCCGTGTCAGGACCACCGCCAGGATGCCGCCTGCGGTCCCCAGCGCCCCCAGGAGCCACGAATCCGGGTGGACCCAGATCAAGGCTACCCCCAGCGCCAGAAAGGCCGTCCAGGAGCACGTCAGGTAGAGCCCGATGGCGAGGAGCGGCCATCCCCACCAAGGGCAGAACGGGGCGAGCAGGACGAAGTAGAAGCTGCTGACCACGGGGGAGCCCAGGAGCCCCTTGGTGCGGCGCCCCCAGCTCCGGCGCTTGACCGCTGACCAGTCCGCCCTCTGCAGGACGAGGCACCACGCGACGTGGTAGACGGCGCCAGCCAGCCACGCCCAGGGGAGCCAGATCCAGGCGGTCTCGGGCAGCGTGCGCAGAAGGCCCCAGGTGGCGGCGACGGCGACCCAGCCAAGGAGCGGGCCGTGCAGCTCCATGCTGCGCCAGCGGACGAGGCACCAGAACGCGAGGATCGCCAGCCATGCGGCGCCCTGCCAGGCGAACCAGGCGATCCCGAGCAGCAGCAGCGCGCGCAGCCAGCGGTTGCGTGCCGCGTGGATGTCGGCGTCGCAGACCATCTTGATCGGATTCCAGGGCGCGAGCGCGACGGCGGAGGCGACCAGCCAGGGGATCATGGACGCGTGGCGATGGCGAGCAGAAGCCAGATATATAGATCGGCGTCGTTGACATTCCACATTCCTCGCATGATCAGCAGCACGAGCACTGTCGCTAGAGCGATGAAATGTATAGGAGCAGTTAGACTGAATTTCATCGCCGCCTCGACACGCGGTAACCGTCGCGCTCCCAAACCAACTCCAACTCGCGGTAGAGGTATGCGCACGTCTCCTCGCGCTGTGCCTCGGTCGCGAGGTCCAGATCGTTGCGCAAGGGATTCCCGACGAAGTTCCAGTGCAGCACGCCGCCCGGCGCCAGCTGGGTCCGCAGCCACTTCGCCGCCGCCAGAGGATCGCTCAAGTGCTCGAATACATCGAGCGCCGTGATGACGTTATAGGGAGCCACCGCGCGCGCGACGTCTCGGAGACGCCACTGGGCATAGCGGAAATGCGGCGCCGCCGCGAGGTCCACGACGTGATACTGCCACTGTGGCTTCTGCCGCACGCAGTACGTGGTGACCGGCGCGATGCCGCAGCCGTATTCCATCAGCGCGCCGTGCGTCCCGCGCATCGTCCAGAGGACGCGCCGCCACGCGCTGTGGCGCCGGTGGACCAGATTGCGCCAGAGCATGTAGTCGCACTCGGTGTAGAACGCGAGCGCCTCGGCTTCCGTCATCACGGGCTTCAGGCGCTGCTCGGCGTCCAGGCGCTTCAGGGTGTATCTCACCCACATTTCCTCGGGCGTCATCCGCGGCTGCGCGAGATAGGTCTGAAACTCCTGGAGCCACGCTTGCGGCCAGCCGAGTTTCTCCGCGAGCCGCCGCAGGCGCGGCTCCCAGCGGTCGAGATGATGCGCGAGGGTCAGTCGCGCGCGCACAGCGCCGCCTCGAGCTCGTCCATACTGTCCTCCCAGTGCAGCACGAAGTCGCGGTCATGCCAGACGCGCCAGCCCTCGGGCACCGGGGAGCCCGGCGCCACATACTGCGTCACAGGTACGCCGAGCGCGTAGCCGAACCACTTGCAGCCGACCGAGGGCTCGATCGCCTCCGGCTCCCGATGCCAGGCGCGGTTACTGCCGATCCAGCGCGGGAGGGGTCGCCCACGATCCGGGATGCAGTGCGTCCAGCCGTGGAGCGCCACCTCGATGGAGCCGCGCGTGGCGTGCGCGACGACGACGCGCGCCTGATCGGGGAACTTCTCCGCGTAGGGCAGGAGCGTGCCGTCCGCCTCGACCCAGTTCGCGGTGATCGCCACGGTCAGGACGCGGCGGGCGCGGGCACAGGCGGAGAAGATTATCTCCATCTGCCAAGGCGCGAGCTCGCGGTACGGTCCCCACGCGCCGAAGAGCCGCCGGTCGTGCAGCGGCCAGACGTTCGCCCAGCGGTGGCGCGACCAGCGCTCGTACTGCTTGCTGCTGGCGCCGAGATCGTCGAGGCGGAGGTTCATGCGCGGCGCCGCTCGTCACGGCGGCGCTCAAGCGTGTGCGTGTGCGTGCGGCACGGGTCGCAGAACTTGCGACGGGAGCGGTCCCGCAGAAAGGCCGCGCCGCAGCGCGAGCACCGCGCCTCGCGCGGCGTGCGAGGATCGCGAAACCCGACTTGCCGCGCCCGATGCGGCATGACGTAGGAATGCATCGGCTGCGTGTGCCCGTTGAGACAGCGCCGCATCGCATCGACGTTCCACCCGACGCGCGTCGGATCGGTGCGCGCGCGCTCGTGCACGACGTCGAGCAGGACGGCGGCCCCGCACCGTGGGCAGCTCATCGCAGCGCCTCGACAGCTTCGGCGGCAGAGTGGACCACGGCGGCGAGCCCGCCAGCGGCGCGCACGGCGTCGAGGAACGCCTGCTGCTCGGCCGTGGCGTCCTGGCCGGGCCGCTTGACTTCGAGCGCGACCCAGACGGCGTACCGACCAGGCCAGGAGGACTGATCGCGCGCAATCATCGTGACGGTGATCATTCTCCACCCGATCAGATCGCTCATCCCCTTCATCCCGCCGAAGCGCACGAGCCGCGAGCGTCCCTTCTCGCCGGGCATCCGCAGCACGCGGCTGTTGACGCGCCAAAGCGTGACGCCTGGCAGTAGGTTGCACGCACGCAGAATCTCGCGCGTGATCTCGGACTCGGTGCGCTCAGCCACGCGGGGCCTGCATCGCCGGGGCTCGCCCTCGTTCACCGTCCAACACGTCTCGCAGACGCCGCTTCCCGTGGCGCTGGCAGAAGCGCCCGAGTATCGCGTGGAGGTTCATGGCCTGAGACTCCACAACAGCGCCTCCAGCACGACGTTCTGAGCGCTCCAGGCCGCGCTCCAGGCCGCGCTCTCCGCGCTCCAGGCCGCGCTCCGGGCCGCGCGCCAGGCCGCGCTCCAGGCCGCGCTCTCCGCGCTCCAGGCCGCGCTCTCCGCGCGCCAGGCCGCGCTCCAGGCCGCGCTCTCCGCGCTCCAGGCCGCGCTCCGGGCCGCGCGCCAGGCCGCGCTCCAGGCCGCGCTCCAGGCCGCGCGCAGTTCCGCGTCCGTGGCCTCGCCGCGGAGCCACCGGCGCTTGGTCTCGATCGCCGCCCACGAGCACGGGTCTACGCCCGCGCCCCGCGCTTCGGTGAGATGGAGCGCGTCCATCGCCACCGCGCACGCGAACTCGTGCAGCACGGTGGCCGCGTCCGCGATCCAGAGCACGGGACGCTCGCGGGCACACGACTTGTCGCTCGCGTCGAGGCGCTCACCAAGCAACTCGACGCGGGAGACGACGGGGCCGGGCGCATACGACAGCGCGTCGAGCGCGCGCGTCGAGGCGTGCATCCCGTTCCGGCACATGACGAGCGGCCCTTCGGCACGGTAGGTCCGCCCGGCCTCGACGACCTCGCGCGACCCCCGGAGTCGGCGGTCCGCGGGCAGGAAGTGCCACCCGAGCCAGCGGTCAGTCATTGAATCCTCCGATCGTTCGCACGCGACGAAGCAGCGTCCATCGCATAGCTCGAAACAGTAGGACGTGCAGTGCACGTCATCCGTCGCACTCCACGCACCGATACCGAGTCCCCCGCACGATCACCACGGCCGCGGCGCGCCGGCAGTCCGAGCAGGTGACGAAGTGCTCGCCCAGCAGCACCAGCGCGCTCCCGTCGTCGCGCACCGTGACGAAGAGGGACTCGCGGATCGCGCGGGGCAGGGGCGGCGCGGTCTGGGCGTGGCAGCCGTTCATCGCGCCGTTTTCTCGTGGCGATGTGGTCGCACGAGCCGCACCTTCGCATCGCGACCCGGCCACGTGTAGCGAATGCAGCCGTCGCACCGCGAACACTCCATGAAGCCGGACACGTGGACACATCGACAGCAGCCGCACTCGCAGCGTTCGTGCCTGTCCAGCGTCATTGCCTGCTCCTTCATTCCGCCACCCACGCCAGCGCCCCATACGCCGCCACGCACGCCAGGGCCAGGAGCGCGGCGAGCAGGGGTCCCGGAACGCGACGCGGGTGACTGAGGGTCCCGCGCCGCGCCCCGCCCGCCGCGGAATTGCGGCGAGGTCATGGCATCACCCAGAGGTCGTGCCGCGCACGCGGCGATCTTCTTCAGCTCAGCAGCGTTGTCCAACGTCTTCTCCAGCTCCCGCACGCGCGCCTGCTCGCTCGTCCAGCGATCACGCCACCAGATGAGACGCGCCTCCGCGTCGGCAAGCTGCTGGCGGGCCAGCGCCACGAGGCGGTCACGGTCCCTGATAGCGAGGATGAGGCAGCGCACGCCCAGCACTTCCGTGATAGGCTTCGTTCGCACGGCCTCCACGAACTCGGCGTCGGTCATGGCGTCTCCTCCTGCGCGCGGATCGCGGCGGCGATACGCACAGATTGACAGAGGTCGTCATCCCAAAAGTGACAGTGCTCCTCTACGAATATCGCATCCGCCTCCCGCTGCGCCCGCCGCGCCTCGGCGACGAGGACGGTGAAGGTCGGCAGGAGTATCTTGTCCTGTATCCAGGTCGCGTAGGCTTCGCATGCCTCGCGTTCGCTGAGTCCGATGACCGTCGAGCGTTGCGTCCCGCAGACCAGCACAACACGCCACGACTTGCCGTCGGGTTCGACTGCTACCACCGTCCGCGCCCGCGCCCGCAGCCCCTCGGGGGTCAGGTCAGGCATGGCGTCCTCCGAACGTCTGCGCGAGCCACGCGAGACTCCGTGCGCTGCGCTCGCTGCATGTCGCCTCCGGATGCGCGACACGCCACGCCGCGACCGCCTCCGGGTGCTGGGCCGCAAAGCACTCGCTCGGCTCGATGTGGCGGTGGTTGCGGAGCAGACGCCGACCATCGGGGCGCAGGCACGCGCACGCCCACGCCTGCGCGTGGCGGCGCTCCACGGGCACGGCGGTATACGGGTGCGTCGAGCGCGGCAGCTCGGCGCCGCCGCAGGCACAGCCGGGTTTCGAGCAGGTGCTCATTGACTCGCCCGAATGAGAAAGCCGCCGTAATAGCCGTTGTGCTCGTTGTGCGTTGCCATCGTGAAGGACCCCTTACTGGTTTTCACGACGAGAAACGCGACTTCGTGCTCGCCGTACTTGTCCTCAACAGGTGGTGCTGACCGCACCTCAGCGTTGCGCAGCCGTGCGCCAATGAAGTGCGCCAGGTCGTCGTCTGTCACCATGTAGCGGTGTTCGCAGCACGATTGCCCTTCGTCGGCGAGCGTGAGTGTCGTTCCGTCTACGAAACGAAAATGCAGTGCATCATCCTTCAGGGCGAGCGCGCTGATCTTCTTGCCTACGGCGTTTCTCCAGGCGGAGACGCTCTCTTCATTACCGCCGAGCAAGCCGATCATGACACCTAAGCCAAGCTGTCCCATCACTTCGCCTCCAAGTGATCCGCGAGCATCTTCATCGCGGGAGCCGCGTCTCAAGGTACTTGCGCAGGTCGCCGAGGGCCACGACGTCCGCCTTCTGCGGGTCGGCGTCGGGCGCGCCGAGGTAGGTCGTCTTGATCGTTGCCCAGTCCGCCGGCTTCGGCTTGAGCATCTTGTAGAGTGCGGTGATCTGCTCGATGAGCGTCCGCCGCTCCTCATCCTCGGGCGAGGGGAACAGCGCCTCGCTCTCGGCGCGGTGCGTCTCGGGATCGGTTTGCGGGCGGGTGGGATCGCCGGGCGCGTCCTGACGCACCCCGAAGGTCGCCGAGCCCCGGTCAGGCTGGGAACTGCGCTCGGTGCCGTTGTGGGTATCCCCGCGCCCGGCGACGTCACTATCTTCCAAGTCCTGCGTGAAGATATCGCTCGCGGCCGTCACGTTCAACACGGCCGCTACGAGGCTCCGCTTGTTCGCCATCTTCAGCACCGTGTTGTACTGGTCGGCGAGGTCCTCGTTCGCCACGCGCTCGACGCTCTGCCCCTCGATGTCGCCGGCGCCGTCGGGCCACTTCGCGCCGCACCCGCCCTTCTTGCCGTAGCAGAGCCAGCCGCCGCCATACTCGGCCTTGCTCTTGATGATCGTGTCCTTGCCGCACTTGGGGCACAGGCGCTTCCCCTGGCGGTAGGCGTACTTGCTCTCCTTCGTTGAGCACGAGCCCTCGCCGGAGCCGAGCCGCTGCCCACTCGTGATGTGATAGAGCGTGCACCGGCTCTTGACGGTGAGGTGCTTGCCGTCGTAGGTCTCGGCGGACTCGTACTGCGGATCGAAGCGAAACGTGAGCAGCAGTTTCTCGGCGCCCGGCTTCAGGAGCGTCGGCTTCTGCGTGCCCGGGATGATGCCGTAGTGCTCCCCGGACTTCATCACACGCTCCATCACGGCCTGAATCTTCTGTACCTGGGCGATGACATCCTCGACACCGAGCTCGTCGCGCTGGGCCAGGGGTGTCGGGATCTGGTGGACGAGTTCTGTACTCATCGCGCCGCTCCTCCTCGATTCATCGCCCGCGCCACCGGAAACAGTTGCGCCGAGCCGCACGCGGGGCAGGTGGTGCCGTCTTGAAAGATCGCCTCGCAGTTGAGGCAGAGCAGCGCGCGCTCCAAACGGATGTGCCGGCGGCGCTGCGCCTCTTCGACCTGCGCCAGCCGAGCCTCGAGCTGCTCGCGGAGGTTCATGGCTTCCGACACCACTCGCTCCGCATCGATGAACGTATCTCGTTGACGCGCCGCCAGAACACTCGCGCGGCATCGTCCATCGGACCGTGCCAGACCACGCCGTCCTTCGTGACGGTCAGGATCGCGGTCTGTTGTTCGTCCACGAAGACCAGTCTCGCCGGAGGAGGCACCAGCCGCGGGTCTGACGAGATCGATGACTCGCGCCGCGCCATGCCGGCGTCTTCGGCTCCCGTGGACACCATGAGCCCGAGCGCAAGAGCCCCGAGCCAGCGGTTAGTCATTGAGTCCTCCGATCCTCCGCACGCGCTTGAGCACGGTCTCCAGCTGTTCCGCCCATGCCTCGCAGACATCATGCCCCTCTTGCCTCAGTCCGCCGATCACGTCGAGCAGCTCCTTCTCCGCGAGCTTCGCCTGTTCGGCGCGGGTCGATGCGTCGGTCATCCGTCGCACTCCACGCACCGATACCGATTCCCCCGCACGATCACCACGGCCGCGGCGCGCCGGCAGTCCGGGCAGGCGACGTACTGCTCTCCCAGCAGGACCAGCGCGCTCCCGTCGTCGCGGACCGTGACGAACAGGGACTCGCGGATCTCGCGGGGCAGGGGCGGCGCGGCCTGGACGCGGCAGGTCATTGCGGCGCCTCCCACTCGAGCGTCCCTTTGGCTTCGCGGAGCCCGTAGCAGTCCAAACACATCGTCTCGGGGTCCGTCTCCGTCTGCGTCTCATGGCCGTGGTGCCCCAACTCGCTGAGCAACACTTCGTAGTTGTGCGCCAGCGCGCGCAGGCTCGACGACAGGTCGGCGGCACGACGGAACCAAAGGCTCCGCTCTTTGTCTTGTCGCCCGGCCAACGTCCGAAATGTCTCAGCGGTCCGCTCGGCGTCTCGCAGCCTCGCGCGAAGATGGGCAATACGCTCA
>Ga0209324_10000169_pt1 | contig 43087 bp, 27 predicted proteins | sample Rifsed19ft3_FD_184015 | JGI IMG/M metagenome (GOLD analysis project Ga0209324, IMG submission 184015) | Soil microbial communities from Rifle, Colorado, USA - sediment 19ft 3 (version 2) | ecosystem: Environmental > Terrestrial > Deep subsurface > Rock core/Sediment | place: Rifle, Colorado...
GGGGAAAATAGCGGAGTGAGTAACATTCTTTGGCGAATTGGTTTCCACCGTTCTATTGTATATAACCGAGGCTCCGCAGCATTTCTTCTTTATCTTTCTGAAGGGGTTTTGTCTCGCCTGCTTTGGGCGCAGGTGTCAAGGAAAGAACGAGTTTCTGAAGGATTTCGTTCTGTTCTCTTGTTTTTTCAGGTTGTAAAGTCGTCAGGTTGTTTCGTTCTGCGGGATCATCCAGGAGATTGTAGAGTTCTTTGTCCTGAGTTTTATCATGAATAATCAGTTTCCAGTTCTTTCCAATGAGGGCATTCAATGGAGGAGCGATGCCATTATGAAGTTGGGCAAGGACATGCCGTCCTTCTTGTGGAGAAATCTGCCCTCTCTGATCAATCAATGCGCGTCCCTGCCAGGACTGAGGCGCTTTACCTCCAGCAATAGCGAGCAAGGTGGGTGCAACATCGACTAAACTTGCAACTTCTTTGGAGCTGGTGGTGGATACTGTTTCTGGCAGCCGTATAAATAAGGGGATGCGTACGGTCTCGTTATAGAGATTTCTGGCATGGCCAAGTCGTCCGTGTTCCCTGAATTCTTCCCCATGGTCGGCTGTGAAAAGCAGGACATAGTGCTCCAGGGATGGGAATTCTTGAAACAGTTGTTTGATTTGATTATCACAATAATTAATTTCCGAATCGTAATGAGATTTAGCCAGCGTCAGAATGCGCTGCCCTTTGTTTTTGATTTCCTGACGCATCAGTACAGGGCGAATCAGCGAACTAATCCTGTCAGATTCAATTTCTGTTTCATCGTTTTGATACTGTTTCAGCCACGGCTGTCTGCCTATGTATGGGATATGGGGATCGAAGTAATGTAGCCAGATAAAGACAGGTCCATTTTGTGCTTCGATTTCGTTCTTCCATTTGAGAAAGGATTGATTGACTTTTTCTGCGGTACAAAACCCGACACAAGCGTATCTATCAAAGCCCCGTCCAAAGCCGAGCTCTTTCGTAAGGTGATAGTTGGCAGTTACGGCATAAGTTCTATATCCCAAAGCCCGCAGTTGTTCCGGCAAGTTGGGTAACTTTTTTGGAACAGGCGCTTGTTTGTAAATATGCCCCTTTCTAACAGACCCTTGTATTACTCCGTGCGAAAATGGATATACACCAGTTACCAAAGAAGTTGCAGCGGGAACTGTCCATGATGCAGTACTGTAAGCATTCGTGAAGACGATTCCATGCTCAGTGAGCTTTCCTAAAAAAGGAGCGGTGTTCCTTTTATATCCGTAAAACTGCAGACGGTCGGCGCGCAGGGTATCTATAGTAATGAGGAGCAGTGAGGGTTGGGTTTTTTTAGTTACGGGACTCTTTGTTTCTGAAGCATAAGAAAACGTTGCGAGCAGACCGAGCATCAGAAATATCATAACCATTGGGATAGTTTTTCTGTATATCATAATAAATAAAAAAGGGTTTTTCCATACCATAAAGATACCGAAAAACCCTTTTAATAAAAATTCCACGATGGTTATTTAAAAGAATTTTACCTAGAAATATTATTTTAACTGAAAATTGACAATAAGGTCGCTCTCTTCACTATCCTTTATCCTAAGCTTAACAGCCTTGGCCTTTTTGCTTCCCTTGCCGGCACTCAAGGTATAATTCATGCCTGGCTCAACGTTGAGGCTATAACTACCGTTGCTTTCAGTTGTGGTAGATTCTGAGCTCCCTTTAGAAGGCTTTGACGTCACTTTTGCGCCTGAAACCGGACGAAATGCCTTATCTGATACATATCCATAAACTGTTAGTGATGATGAAGCTTTAAGGTCGAAAACTGTACCTTCCATAGCCAGTTTTTTACCTTCTGCTGCATACGCAGAAGATGAATTCACCCCTGCGATTCCTAACATTACGCCAAAACATCCTGCTAAACACAGAGTAACCCATTTCTTACTCATAGCTGTCTCCTTTCTTTAAATGTAGTAGTGGTTTGCATTACAGAAACAAGGTTATTGTATTCTTTTTATATTCTCTTTTCAACTAGAGAATTTGAAATAAATTTATTTACTTTTTAGCCTTGCCCTTTGGCTTTGCCTTGGGTTTTGGAGTTACTTTTGGCTTTGGTTTTTGTTTTGGCATTGATTTCACAACGGTTTTAGCTTTGGTTTTCTCTTTTCCAGATAGTATCTGTTCTGCTTCTTCGCTGTCTGCATCCATAATGTACCTTATGCCTGTAACTTCGGCAGCTTCGCGAGTCAGGGTAACAATATCATTTCTTGTTAAATGTTCCAATGCAAACTTTCTCGAACCGCACATCAATTGCCGCAGGCCCTGGGATAAACGTTGATAATAGGAATAGACTCCGAGTGCCCCTGCGGGTACTTCCTTGCCGTTAGAACTGAATAGTCTCTTTGTCCTGGAAGCTAAAACGAAGACTTCATCCATTGTTCTGCCATAAGGTTCGATAGTTTTATCGACCGCATTTTTATTAATTTGTTCGGCGACTAATTTCCCGACATGTGCCGCACAGAGCGGTGAACGTGCCATTCCTACGGCCTTAACATAAGGAGCGCCAAGTGCCATAGCCTTAAAGATATCATCCTCAAACGCAAAACCGCCGGCAAGGATAATATCTGGAACGTACTGACCCTTTGATGCTAATTTATGCACATAATTATAGGTAAGGGAGGCGATGTACAAGGTTGGCACTCCCCACTCATTCATCATATGCCAGGGGCTCATACCTGTTCCTCCGCCAGCGCCATCCACTGTCAATACATCAACACCAGCAATAGAACAATAACGGACCGCCCTTGCAAGGTCAGCTGGTCTATAAGCACCCGTCTTCAGGAAAACATATTTTGCGCCTGCCTTCCTTAATGCTTCAACCCTCTTTACAAATCCTTCCTCATTGACCATTCCAACCCTGGAGTGCCTTTCAAATTCCTTAAATGCCTTACCAAAGACTGAGGCTACGGTATTGTCGTATGGATCGGGCAGTACAATATAACCGCGATCCTTTAGCAACCGTGCCTTTTCGAGATTATTAATTTTAACTTCTCCGCCAATATCCTTAGCGCCCTGTCCCCATTTCAATTCTACGGCCTGAACCCCTAATTTGTTAACGCCATACTCAAGTACCCCTAATCGGCTGTCTTCAACATTTTCTTGCATTACAATGAGTCCATAACCATCCTTTTGCCAGTTCTGAAATGTTTTTACACGATATTCAAGGTCAGGACAGTGGGTAATTTTCCCATTCTCTAACTTGGTATTGACATCCATGCCACCTACATTTTCACCAATGGTTAATCCCGTACCAGAAATTGCCGAACCAATGGCTAGTCCGTCCCAATGTGTTTTTGCAACATTTGTCGAACCCAACCCTGGTATCATTATCGGTAGTTTTAGTTTAATTCCTTTGTCTTTCCCCAGCCTCGTTTCTGCGTTTACGTTCTCAAAGATTGCCTTGTCGCTGTCAGCCGCAATTCCAACTGCTCCAACAGCCGTACCCATGATGTTTAAATGTGAAAAATCTACGGGATATTCTTTATCTGCTCCGGCAGTAATAACTCCAAAAGGTTGTGGATACAAATTTTCTGAAGCCCTAAAGGCAGATTTTCCAATTTCGCAAAAACCTGGACAATCATCAACACAAACCGAACACATACCGCTGGCAGGCGTCCTGTCATTAGGTGTTCTATTTTTTGTACGTGTTGCCGCCGATGCATTTGGCTTTGAAAATGACATTTTCAAACCCCTTTCTATAAAGAAGTATGTTTAACAAACTAAATGGTAAGCAAATATGCTTTTAACTTTATAATTATTTAGTATTTCAAACTCCGAATATATACACATTTTCAAATTTACTGTCAATACAATTTTATAAGAAGTGGAACAATTTGCAACCTGTAACTTAATAGCATAAGACATGCCAATAGGTTTTTAAAATAAAAAACAGTTTTCTGTTACGGAGAATATATTCTGACACTGTTGTATCTTAAGGGAAGTACATTTACTTGCAATAAAAAGAATTTAATTTATTTGTAAACAAAAAAAAGAAAATATATAATTTTATTGAAAAATTTGAATAGGATAAAGCAAGGTATTGGCTGGAAATAACCAATAGAGATGTAGGTTTTTTCGCACTAAGTCTGTCTGCATTTAATGTATAGGCATTTCAAACTGGTAGCGCAACCGTCTCGGTTGCGCAAAAAAGTCGCCGAAGGCCTAATTTAATGATCAGGAATTTCAAAGTTGCAATAGTAGCGCGAACTTTAGTTCGCATAGGGATGTAAGCGAACTGAAGTTCGCGCTACATTGAAAAAGCTGCCGAAGGCCTAATTTAAGCGATGGCCTGACACACCGTAATGGGGGTTAATAAAAATTGTGAAACCACAGATAAAAATAAAGAACGAAAGTGCCTTTATTAAAGAAAAAGTTGAAAAGATAAAAAAGGAGGTCGGGAAGATCATTGTGGGTCAAGAAGAAATGATCGAGAGTATTATTATTGCCCTTCTATCAGATGGGCATATTCTTTTAGAGGGTTATCCAGGGTTGGGAAAAACCATTACGGTAAAAACTATTGCCCGTGTACTGGATGCAAAATTTCAAAGGGTACAATTTACACCAGACCTTATTCCCGGAGATATTACTGGATTTGAAATGTGGGACCCGGAATCAAGGAAGAGCAGGATACAAAAAGGGCCTGTGTTTACCAATTTATTACTTGCTGATGAAATTAATCGCTCACCTGCAAAGGTACAAAGCGCTCTTCTCGAGGCGATGCAGGAAAAACAAGTAACCATTGGCCGGGAGACCTATCATTTAGAGAAATTGTTTCTCGTACTGGCAACCCAAAACCCTATTGAGATATCAGGGACATATTTATTACCCGAGGCTGAAATAGATCGATTCATGTTTAAACTTAATGTACATTATCCGTCGTATGGAGATGAAAGAGAAATTACAGAAAGGCAAATCCGGGACGAGGAGATTAGTTTAGCCGTTGTTTTAACTCAAAAAGAATTGCTTTCTTTGAGGCACACGATAGCGGAATGGTTACCTTTGCATGAAGAATCTGCTATTGTAAAATATATAACACGACTGGTCAGGGCTACAAGGCCGGAAGAAAGTAATGGTGAGTTGAGAAATCTTGTAATGTACGGAGCATCGCCCAGGGCATCTATTGCTTTAGCGAAGGCGTCACGCGTATATGCCTTTATTCATGGAGAGGATATGGTATTACCCGAGCATGTTCACAGAATGGCTTATCCAGTTCTCCGGCATAGAATTATCCTTACCCATGAGGCTGAGTCCCAGGGCATTGATTCTGATGCTATCATTGATAAAATACTTCACCGTGTCCCCATATTGGAATAAATCAGATGAAAAGGAGGATAAGGCTCTATTTACAGCGATTGATTGGAAATTTCTTTGATGGTACTTTTTCCAGCTATTTGAACGCCCCTCACGGTTTAGAACTTGACGAACTCCGACAATACCAACCCGGAGATGATCTCAGGTCTGTTGACTGGAAGACAACGGCAAAGACAGGTAAACTCCATGTACGCATGAAATTGGTGGATAAACGAGTAACCATTGTATTTCTCGTTGACAAAAGCCGGTCTGAGAAGTTTGGTTCTTTTATAAATACCAAAGAAGATGTTCAATCAAGCATTCTCTCACTCCTTGTTTCTGCCGCATCTGAAACAGGGAATGAGATAGGTTTTATTACATTTTCCGATCGGATAGAAAACTATATCCAACCAAAGGCCGGCGAAAAAGAAGCCTTGAAAAATATAAAAAATATTTTACTAGAAACACCGCGAAATAATTGCACCGATTTAAATATTGCGTTTAAATTTTTAAATAAAAAGATACCATCAACCGCTCTGGTATTTATTCTGTCGGATTTTTTAGCTCCTTATAATTACGAACAATCGCTTAAAACATTATCTTATTTACATGAAGTAATTCCTATCGTTATTTCAGATAAGATGGAAATGAACTTACCTGAGGCAAGGGGATTTCTGACTGTCCAGGATATAGAGACAGGCGCGATAAAATCCCTGGACATTTCAACAACGCTAAAAAAAACAAAACCTTACCTGGCTTTATTGAGAAAATTAAACATAGATCATCTTGCACTATCTAACGAGGAAGACGAGGAAATCTGGATAAAAAAAATCTCGGAATTTTTTGACAGACGCATCAGGAGAGGGGGAAGAAGGAGACGATGAGATATATTTTTATTAGCTTATTCATGAGTACCGCGTTTTTCGGGGTCGGTTCCATTAATCTGAATGCACAAGAGCAAACGCAGCAAGTTCAAACTCAGGAGCAAACAGCCGGGGAGCAGGAAATTGCTCTGGCCGATGAGCCGCTTGAAATCTGGACATTTATTGACGATTACCGGATAATCACGGGCAAGACACTGCATCTGACCGTTCAGGTTCTGTGGAAGTTAGGGATAACGGTGAATTTGGAGGGGGTTGATAAAATTGACCTCTCTCCATGTAAGATTGAAGGTGTAACGATTGGGGAACGCCAAATCTTTGATAACGAACATGATTACATCGTAATTACGTATACGCTTTCGTTGCCTTCGGGCGTCGGGGAAGGTATCTATTCCATTCCCTCTTTTACCCTTTCTTACAGAAATGAAGTTGACAAGACCGAAGGTAAGGCCGCCTCTTCGCCCGTTGCAATTAAAAAGGTGCCTATACTTGTTGAAGGAAAGGTAGATAGAGACGTCATCACAATCGGAGATCGGATCAACTATGCCCTTACCATACGGCATGAAAGGAACGTACGGGTAATATGGGAAAACATTGAAAAGCTGAATTTTTCCCCCTTTGATATTTTGAAAAAAGATATAGAAAAAACGACGGAAGGAAATATTGAAAAGATATTAATTAACTATACGCTCTCTTTGTATGAGGTAGGAGGGAAAAAGAAGACGCCCGAGATCCCTGAACTTACCATTTTATATTACAAAGAATCGCAAACACAATCCGGTGAGACAAAGAGCGATACCGCCCTCATCGAGACAAGGGAAGACAAAGTTGCCGCAATTCCTATTATTGTCAATAGCCTTTTGAAGGCGGTAGACGTACCTTTGGAGGGACTCAAGGGTCCGCTATATTATTCAAAAAAGGATGTCTTTCTCAATGGATACTTAATGATGGGTTTAGGCGTTATTGTGTTGCTCTTTTTAGGTGGAGCATCCTTGCGTTCAATGGCAGGAAGGTTATCGCCGGTTTCACCAAAACCTGTGAGCGAAACACCAAAAATCGCCCTGGAAAGATTACAACACGCGGTGGCATTGTTCCGGTTTACTGAGGAAGAAAAACTAAATCGAACGAATATACAAGACATTAATAAGTCTCTAAGGGCATATATAGGCATACTCCTGGGTATCTCAAATGAATTGGCTCAATCCGTTACAACGACGGATTTCTTCAATTATGACACGCAAAAACGATTGACAGGCGAAATTTCTACTACTGCCGGAACCGTGTTAAAACAAATTGATACCGTTGTGTACGGCAGACAAATAAAGAAAGAAATGGTTGATACAATATTACAGGGCATTGAAGAAATAATAAAACAAACACGTGGATAAAAAAATTGTTGAAATAGCCAGGCTTTACGCCCAAAAAGTGGCAAGTCATATGCCTGTAAAAATGGTCATACTTTATGGGTCGTATGCAAGAGGCACTGCTAAAAAGTCCAGTGACATTGATATCGCCGTGGTAGTGGATAAATTCCAAGGCGATTACCTGAAGGCTAGTGCAGAGTTGTTCAATCTTGTCCGTGGTGTAAACAAGCGAATAGAGCCGGTGCTGTTGTGCCGCAAACACGATAGAAGTGGATTCCTGGAAAGCATATTGAAACAAGGAAAAATTATTTATGAAGCGTAAAATTTATAGTATAGGAATTTTTCATTTTATTTATGCGGTCACATGACTCATGCGATGCAAAAATACCCCTTAGACTTCGTCGTGAGCGCTCAGTCGAACGAAAAGGGGGCAAAGGGGGTTGTAAAATAATCCTGGAAAAACACAACCCCCTGTTTGGGGCTGTCCAAAAAGTTCGATTTTCAACTGTCATTGCGAGCGTGAGCGAAGCAATCTATTTTGAAACCCTTTAAAATCAAGGGATTGCTTCAGTCGTTCCTCCTTCGCAATGACAGGGTAATAACTTTTTGGACAACCCCACTAACTTCGAACATGAGTTTTGAATTTTTTAAATCTAAATTGGATCAAACTTTCCTTAACTCAGGCAAACATACATGATCCTTGCGAACCCTTGGCTGCTTTTACTTCTCATCCCTTTCGGTATATTATGCCTTTTTTGGAGAGGGAAGAAATTTCTTGGGTACTCAAGTCTCTACCACGTGAGAGAACCAGCCGGGTTCAAGAAGATTGTAACTAAATTGCCTAAACCAATATTTTTTGGCGCTGTATTTTTTGCAATCATCGCTATTTCACATCCACAGACAAGGTATTACAAAGAAGAAACGACGTTGCGCGGACGGGAAATTGTCCTTTCCATAGACACCTCTTTTAGCATGACGGGGACAGCCATAGAGACCATCAAAAAGATCGTTGGAGATTTTATAAAGAAAAGGCCGAATGACCTTATAGGTATTACCATCTTTGGCACGGATGCAGCCCTCATTGTGATACCCACGATGGAAACTCAATTGCTTGAAAGATCATTAGAACGCGTTCAGGCGTCTCAGGTTGGTTATCAGACTTCTATCGGAGAAGGACTCTTTACCTCCATTGCTGCGATGTTTGAAGAGGAGATGGGAAAGAAATTTACCATTAAAGAATTGAGAAACGGCATTAATAAACAATATCTTGATGATTATGCCATTTCGTTTGTCAAAGAAATGGAGAAACGACAGGTGCTCAAAAACAAACTCATTATCCTCTTTACAGACGGAATATACAACATCGGTATTTCTCCCGACAGACCACTCCGGCTGTTGAAGAGGATGGGGATAAAGGCATACGTGGTGGCAGTCAAGGCGTCTGACGTCACCGGTGTGGATCCCGAAGTTGCCGCTCAGCATATCGAAGAATTAAAAGAGGCGGTTGAGTCAACAGGCGGAAAGTATTTTCATGCAGAGAATTTTGAAGAAGTCGCCGGCTTTTACGACGAGATCGACTCTATCGAAAAAGATAAGATTGTCATAGAAACCGTATCGAAGAAAAAGGATCTTTTTGTCTATCCCACAATTGCAAGTATTTTCTTTCTCCTGGTTTCTATTTTTATCGAAAACGTCTGGATGCGAATTCCATAGCGCAGCGAAGCCGCAACTAAAACACCATGCGTAATCCTCCTCAATACGCACTTTAGCAAAGAGGGAATAAGGGGGATTTTGTCTATTTATTTTTGTCGTCAACTGTAAACAAAAAGGTTATACCATGGACACAAGCAACAGGAATCAAGTTGCAAATCCATTGTCTCCCACTGCGTTTATCGTCTATCGCCCGGAAACAAAAACGGCAAAGAATTCCGTTTTTTATAACGAAGAAGCATGGCGTATCCTATCCTTTTCTATGTCAGATATTCCTGAAAAAAAGGGGAAAGCCTCTTTCCCTGATATTTCTGCCTTCTGTTCGAAATGGAAAGGATTGTATGATAAAAAACTTGCTGAACAAAAGGCAGCTTCTCAAGACGAAAACCATGGAGGTGGTTTTATTGACTTATTTCGGAGTTATCGAAGGCAATATGCGGTGCTGGCAACAGTGCTATCAGACAGCCCGTCTCATTTACAGAAACATGAAAACCAATATCTGTTTACATTAGAAAGGGTGTGTGGTAATAATGTGAATCTCCACAGGATTTTTCGTCAGTGGAGTCTTAATAAACGTGAGCAAGAGATAGTCCAATTGCTTCTTGCAGACCGCAGCAATAAAGAAATTGCCAGCGCTCTCGGTTTAAGCCTCAATACGGTAAAGGGGTACCTGAAGCTTTTAATGAGAAAGCTTGGTGTCAACTCCAGGGGAGGGACATCTCCATCCTTCTTACGGGAAAACCAAGGCAGGTAAGCTAATTTATTCTTTCAATTCAACTTCCTTCCATACACCCTTTCGGGTGTACTCTTTAGAATCACCTCTTTTTCGGGTATTTACATAGTAGCTAATGGAGGTTACACTAAAAATATGAAAAAACTGACAAGAGAAAAAAGAATGAGTTCTCGTATTCCTTACACACGCCCAATGAGCTATGTAGCGATGGGTAATTTTGTTTCTCCTCCCAGCGTGGTTGACGTAAAGGGCACGATTCTTGATATAAGTGAGAGTGGCGTGAGAATTCAGATTGATGGTCAGGCATTAGAAACCGGTACTGTCGTTTGCATTAGAGTGCCCGTGTACAAATCTAAATCCAAGACTCCGATCACCGTCCCGGTTTTGGCTGAGATAAGATGGGTAAATGAAGAGCTGCCTGCAGGCCGTCAAATGGGTCTCAGATTTATGATGTAAATCTTTAGGGCGTCCCACACGATTTTGTGTTAGGTAGTAAGCTGGTTGGGTTTTCGCGCAGCGGAGTTCTTCCCTTTAACGGGGGAGCCAGGGGGAAAGAAAAACACATTTCACCCTTCCCCTAGGCCATCCCATCGTTCGACCGAACCATTCATCTGAGTTCACGCCGAAGACTCATGACAAAGTCAAGGGATGGATTATTTGTTGATACAAGGAAGTATCTTTATGAAAAAAGAATTTAAGGGATTATCAATAAAAAGCAACCTGCTAATATTTTCGTTCTGTATCTCGCTCATCCCCATTGCAATAATTACAACGATATACACCCTCCATGCCAGAAGTAAATTAATGCATCATCAACTGAACGAACTTACGGCAATTGCCGAGTCAAAACGGCTTCATGCTTTATCTTTTGTGAAGAGTAAAATAGGCAGAACTATAGACTTCAGCTCAGACAAATTTATAAGAAACTCCCTTGATAAAATTAACCATATAAAACCCTCTCCGAAGGAAACCGTCGTTGCCCTGAACAAATATCTTTCTGAGTTTAAAAAACCGTTAGACCCACAAATTACGGCAATAGCCATTACGGATAAAGATGGGATAATCGTTGCATCCAGTCTGAAGGAATTAGCGGGAGAAGATATTTCCGGCCAGGCGATATTCAGGCACGCGATGAGTAAAAAGTTTGGTGAGGCGTATGTTGAACAACCCGGTTACATGCCGTTGCTGAAAGCAAATACTCTGACAATATCAGCGCCGGTTGCCTATAGGATAGGTACAAATCGCGGTATACTTATAAATTATTATGATATCGCCGTGCTGGCAGAGGTTACGCTAGATCGTGTGGGGTTAGGCAATACGGGAGAGGTCTATCTGGTCAATAGTGATAAAAAGATGATCACTGAATCGAGGTATATAAACGATGCTCCTCTCATGCTTGTAGTGGACACAGCGCCTATTCGTAAAATTGCCGAAGAGGGAAAGGAAATGGTCGGCATCTATGCTGATTACAGAGGCATACCTGTTGTTGGGGCTTCGGCGCATATACCTGAATATGGCTGGACTCTCCTGGTGGAGGTGGACAAGGCAGAGATCTTTGAACCTTTAAAAACACTCACCATTGTTGCTCTTATAACCGGGGGTATTTGTGCTGCCGTCGTAATTGGCGCAGGGATTGTTTTTACCGTATACTTAGTAAAACCTATCCACGAGTTACAATATGCAAGTGAGGTCATTGGAAAGGGTGACCTTAACTACAGAATCAATACAAAACGCAACGATGAATTTGGCGACCTTGCATGCAGCTTCGATGTCATGGCAGCAGAACTTTCGGAGGAAATCAAAAAGAACGAGCAAACGACAAAACGGCTACAGGAGTTTTTCCATACGATAAAAGAATGCTCGAATATAGTTATTATTACAGACAACAAGGGCAACATCGAATATGTCAATCCCATGTTTACCAGGATAACCGGTTATACCCCCGAAGAAGTCATAGGGCAAAACCCGCGTCTCTTAAAATCAGGAAAGACGCCGCCGGAAAAATACAAGCAATTGTGGGAAACCATCACTTCCGGTGGCGCATGGCATGGTGAATTCATGAACAGGAAAAAGAACGGTGAATTCTACTGGGAGTCTCAATCCATTTCATCTGTTAAAAACAACGACGGGAGTATATATCGTTTCATCAAAATTGCAGAAGATATTACCAAGCACATGCAGGTAAAAAGGCGTCTCGATACCCAGAACGCCGTGATTACATCACTGGCGCAGTCTACCACGCTGAAGGACGCCTCGACGAAAATTCTCCAAACCCTCTGTGAGTGTCTGGAATGGGACGTTGGCAGCATGTGGGATTACGATTTGAAAACAAACGTATTGCGCTGTGTGGATATGTGGCATGTTCCACGTCGTGAGTTTCCGGAATTTGAGGCAATTTCCAGGCTGATTGCCTTGTCGCCTGGCATTGGACTGCCAGGCCGTGTCTGGACGACTGCAAACCCCTTGTGGATTGCTGATGTCGTCCCGGACACCAACTTTCCTCGTAACGTAATTGCGAAAAAAGAGGGGTTGCATGGGGCGTTTGGCTTCCCCATTCTGGCTGGAAACAAGGTGCTCGGTATAATCGAATTCTTTAGCAGCGAAGTACAACAGCCTGATAATGATTTACTCAATATGATGAACACCATAGGCAAACAAATCGGTATGTTCATACAGAGGAAACACGCCGAGGAACAGGTCCGCAATTTATCTGCTGCAGTTGAGCAAAACCCTGTTTCTGTAATAATAACCAATACCGACGGCACAATCGAATATGTCAATCCTGCGTTTACCAGGCAGACCGGCTATTTCCCTGAAGAAGTCATCGGACAAAATCCACGCATCTTGAAATCGGGAACAACTCCGCCTGAAGTATACAAACAGCTATGGAAAACCATTATGTTAGGCAAGGTATGGCAAGGTGAGTTTCTTAATAGGAAAAAGAACGGCGAGCTGTACTGGGGAGCTGCGTCCATATTTCCCATCAGAAACCACATAGATGCCGTCACTAATTTTATTGGCATTGTAGAAGATGTTACTGAACACAAGAAGCTGGATGAGAAATTAAAAACGTTTGAAATACTGTTTTCCGAAATAAGTGATCTGGCGTATGTTTGCGATACGAATGGAAACATCGTATTTGTGAATGAGATTTTTGAAAAGTTATCAGGCCATAAGACAGAAGAATTCATCGGAAAATCATTTGCATCTCTCTTCGATGAAGAAAATCTGAAAAAGTCAATGGATGTCTACACACGGACATTGAAAGGAGAAAGCCCTGAATACGAGCTGTATTTCAAAGATACCGGCATAATATGTGAATATAAAAATACTCCCTGGAGAAATGAAAAAGGCGATATCATCGGAGTTATGGGTGTAGCCAGAGATATTACCGCTCACAAGCGGCTGGAGAAAGAACTGAGATTGACCAATGAATCTCTGGAACAACGCGTAATCGAACGCACAAAAGAACTAACAAAGACCGGCGAAGAGCTGTTGGTAGAGATTGCCGAACACAAACGGATAGAGGAAGAAAGAAATAAAAAAATCAATGACTTGACGCACCTGATCGATTTTTCCAACCTCATGAGTAATGAAGTGCAGGAAGAGGAGATAATCAAACATGCGAACCTGATCCTGAAAAATCAGTTCATGCCTGACGTGCTGTCCATAGTAATGATGAATAAAGAGAAGAACATACTCGATATATCCATTGCGAATCCCCCGGTACCTTTGGATAAATTTGCAAGGAAGGAGCTTTTTCTAAACCCGTCATTATGCCGGGTAATAAGGACAGGACAATCCTTCCTGGTGAGAGATATCGGCACGGACGCATCCTGCGAGTGCTTGCTCCATAAAATTGAAACGGGTGGCTACATGTGTATTCCTCTCATAACAGGCGGGGAGACCGTCGGGGTCGTTCAGATGATAAAGAAAGAAAAAGGCTATTGGGACAATGCTGAGACTCATAGGCTTATATCTGCTTACATAGGCCTGGTGGCAAACGCCATCCACAGAGTAAGACTCACCAACATCACGAAACTTGCGGCCATAACAGATGCGCTTACCGGGGTATACAACAGGAGATATTTTGACGATATGCTGGAGAAGTTTACAGCCCTGACAAAGAGATACAATGAACCACTCAGCATCCTCATTGCAGATATAGATCACTTCAAGAGTATTAATGACACTTACGGACATATTGCAGGCGACCTTCTACTTCAACAGGTGACAAAGAATATCTCGAACACCTTAAGGACGTCTGACATTTTAACAAGATACGGCGGTGAGGAATTCGCCATTATATTACCTGCAACAAAAACGGCCTCTGCCCTTGAGAAGGCAAAGAGGATTCGTCAGCAGGTGGAGTCTGCAGGTTTTGATGGTATCGTAACAGGAAAGCCACTGAAGGTGACCATAAGCATCGGGGTTGCAAATTTCCCGGAACACGGCGCTGAATGTGAAGCTATCGTGACTGCCGCAGACAGCGCCCTTTACAAGGCAAAGAAAAGCGGCAGGAACCGGGTGGAAACGCCATAGATCATGAAGGAATTCCAAGGCTGCTGTAGAGACGCAAAATCTTGCGTCTCTACGTCCGTTTGCAAATAAAAAGTCGTTGGGTTTTGTCTTTTAAAACCCAACCTAATTAAAACGTTAATGGAGCGTAAAGAATGAATCAGAATGCGAAGAATCATATTCTTGTTGTCGATGACGAGCCGTTTGTCCTTGAAGCGGTAGCGCTGCTGCTTGACAGCTTTGGTTACGACGTTAGCGCCTGCGGACATCCCAGGGAAGCTTTGAATAAATTACAATCCCATAAGGTCGATATTGTGTTAACGGACATTAAAATGCCCGAAATGACAGGAATTGAACTCCTTGAGGAAATCCGCAAATTTAATACGGAAGTACCGGTAATCCTGATGACTGCATATGCGGAACTTGATATGGCAATTGATGCGATAAAAAACGGCGCCTTTGATTTTCTTATCAAGCCTTTTAATTCGCAATATCTGGTCCAGTGCATGGAAAGGGCAACGGAGCATAACAGGCTCAGGCAGATGGAAAAGAACTACAAATTTGTGCTGGAAGAGACGGTAAAGAAAAAGACGCAGGAACTGGCCGAGGCATTGATGAAGGTGAAGTATATGAGCAAGGAAATCATACAACGTCTTGCAGCGGCAGCAGAGTTTAAAGACACGGAAACGGGCGCCCACATTTCGAGGATGGGCCTGTACGCACAAAAGATTGCGCAGGCGATGGGTATGCCGGTGGATTTTGTGGAGACGATAACCTTTGCAAGTCCCATGCACGATGTGGGAAAGATCGGGATACCGGATTCCATCCTGTTAAAGGAAGACCGCCTTACACCCCAGGAATTTGAAATTATGAAGTCACACACAACCATAGGAGAGAAGATACTGTCAGGTTCGTCTCATAACAACATACAGGTATCTGCCTCGATTGCGTTGAATCATCACGAGCGGTGGGATGGGACGGGATATCCTCGGGGGTTGAAGGGAGAAGAGATACCGTTAGCAGCAAGGATCGTGATTCTGTGTGACCAGTATGATGCTTTGAGGAGTCGAAGGCCATACAAACCACCTTTTACACATCAGGAGGTTTTTGAGATAATAACGATGGGGGATGGGAGAGCGAAGCCTGATCACTTCTGCCCGAATGTATTGAAGGCATTTGTTGAGATTGCCTCGAGTTTTGAAGAAATATATAGCCTGCAGAAGGATTAATGTACAAGAAATTCCAATAATGAAAAAAATGAAATTATCACTGAAAGAAAAGGCAATAATAGGAATTATCGCCACCCTTGTTCCTATCCTTATCACCTTCGTGCTGGTTTATTGTCAGAACAGAGTGTATCTAAAGAATCGTGTTCTCGACACCTTAACGGTTATTGCCGAATCTTACGAGGGACAAGTCTATCAATTCATGGAAAAGGCAAAGATACGCGCCCAGGATTTTTCGAGTGACGGTTTTATCAGAACCCACCTGCAAAGGGCAATTCACGGCAATACATCTGCAATTAATAAACTTAATAAAGACCTCGTTAAGCACAAGCTTTCCCTCGACAAGACAATTAATACCATCAATATCCTTTCTTTGGAGGGACGGGTTGTCGCCTCTACGAACAACGCCGAAATGGGAAGGGACTTTTCCTCTGAGGCCATTTTTTTAAAGGGGAAAGAGGCGGTTACTATGGTAGATAAATGTCTCGGACATTGTGAATTAACAAAAATTGCAGTTTCAGCTCCCATCTTAAATAAAGATACAGGCCGGCTTATAGGTGTTATCGTCAACTATATCTCAATGGCAGGGTTGGATAATATTGTAACCAGAAAATACGCGCATGACCTGGGAGCGGTCTCCTGGGCTAAGGGGCAAGGGGCATGGAAGTCGCTTGAGATATACCTGGTCAATAGAGATAAACGCATGATTACGAAATCCATATTTGTGAAGGATGCCGTATGTAAACAGGCAGTCGATACGCTGCCAATTAACGAAGGCTTAACGTCAAATAAAGGGATAACCGGATTCTATAGAAATTACAGAGGCGTTGAGGTTACTGGCGCATCTATGTATATCCCCTCAATGAAATGGGTACTCCTTGTAGAAATTGACAAAGAGGAAGTGCTTTCTCCTGTAAAACGTATACTCATAAGCGCTTTAATAACTGCAGCAGTTGTTATTGTAATGATGGTCTTGCTCTTTATAGGCTTCATAAAAAAAATGGTAACGCCTCTTCGGAAAATATCTGAGGCTTCAAAGAAAATTGCCAGCGGTAATTTCGATGTTAGTGTCCCGGTTCAGACGAGTGACGAGATCGGCGCTCTTTGCGAATCATTTAATTACATGATCCGGCATGTAAAGGGCAGAACAATGGAACTCGAGAAGAGCAATACCCGTCTTGCCGAGTCGCAGCGTATCGCCCGTATCGGGAACTGGGAATGGGATGTCATCAAAGACGAAGTATCATGGTCTTACGAGGCGTATCGCATCTTTGGTCTGACGCAGGAAAACTTTGTCTCCCCATTTGAAACGTTCCTCAATCACGTCTACCCTGACGACAGGGGGTTTGTAAGGAAATCCATTGATGACGCGCTCAACAATAAAAACCCCCTTGAAATTGATCACCGTATTCTGCTTAAGGATTCAAACATGCGTATCGTTCATGAACGGGCAGCAGTTATATCCGATAATTTAGGCAAGGTTGTTCGAATAGTTGGAACGGTACAGGACATCACTGAACACAAGCGGACGGAGGAGGAGGTTAGCCTTTTGAAGACATTGACTCTGGCAATCTGCGAGGCTAAGGATTTACATGATGCGCTGGTCGTTACACTGGAGAAGGTGTGCAGCGCAACGGGTTGGATTTATGGGGAGGCGTGGGTGCCTGATCAAGAGGGAAAATGTCTGGTGCGCGATCATGCCTTCTATAGCAAAGTCGAGAGTCTGAAAAGATTCAGTGAATTGAGTGGAACGTTTACCTTTCCACCCAGTGTGGGTCTCCCCGGACGTATCTGGTCACTCAAACAGCCCGTATGGGTACGGGATGTTACCGTTGATCCGAATTACCTGCGTGCGCCAATCGCCAAAGAAGTCGGGCTAAAGGCTGCCATAGGCTTTCCCGTCTTTTCCGAAAAGGAAATGGTTGCCGTTCTGGTGTTTTACGTGTTTGATGTGCACGAAAAGGATGAGCAACTGGTCAGCTTTGTTTCCTCCGTGGTGGTTCAGCTTGGAGAAGTTATCAAACGTAAGAAGGCGGAAGAATCGCTGCGCGAGAGCGAAGAAAAACTGCGGGCTATCCTTGATAATACTCCAAATGTCGTCTACGTTAAGGATATACGAAACAAATACCTGTTTATTAACAAACAGTTTGAAAATCTGTTCCATGTTAAAGGAGAAGAATTACAGGGCAAGACTGATTATGATTTATGGACAAAGGAAATGTCAGATGCATTTGTAGCAAATGACCGGAAGGTAATTGAGGCAGGGACTCCACTGGAATTCGAGGAAGTAGCGCCTCACGATGATGGGCTGCATACCTATATCTCGGTCAAATTTCCCCTCTTTGATGTCAATGGAACAGTCTATGCAGTTTGCGGCATCTCAACAGATATTACGGAACACAAGCATGCAGATGATTTACTGATAGAGCGGTCACGCCTGGCAACCTTGGGTGCAGAGGTGGGTTTCGCTCTTTCCCAGAAAGACACCTTGTGTGATATGTTGCAGAAGTGTTCAGAAGCCTTTGTTCGAAATCTTAATATGGCATTTGCGAGAATATGGACGATCAATACAGAAGGGAACGTGTTGGAGTTGCAAAGCAGTGCGGGGATTTATACTCACATTGATGGTCCGCATCGACGGGTGCCGGTTGGTATGTACAAGATCGGACTTATCGCCTCGGAACGCAAACCGCACCTGACCAATAAAGCCATTGGTGATCCAAGAATACATAACCAGGAATGGGCAAAGCAAATGGGGATGGTCGCCTTTGCGGGCTATCCTCTGATGATTGAGGATCGTATCGTGGGAGTTTTGGCAATGTTTTCAACCAAGCCTATTCCCGAATTTACCTTCGAAGCGCTGGCATCGGTGTCGGACATGATTGCCTTGGGTATTGAGCGTAAGCGAACACAAGAGAGATTGGAAAAATATGGGATATTATTTTCGGAAATAACGGACCTCGCTTATATCTATGACACAAAGGGAAATATTTTATTTGTAAATAAGGTATTCGAAAAATTGACAGGCCACAAACCCGAGTCATTCTTTGGAAAATCGTTCGCGCCGCTTTTTGACGAAGAAAATCAGAAAAAGGCAACGGATGTCTATACAAGGACATTGAAAGGGGAAAGCCCTCAATACGAACTATATTTCAAAGATACCGGCATATTATGCGAATATAAGAACATTCCATTGAAAGATGGGAAAGGAAATGTAATTGGAGTTATGGGTGTAGCCAGAGATATCACTATGCGCAAGCAGATGGAGAATCAACTTAGAAAATTATCTACTGCTATCGAACAAAGTCCAAGTGTGATTGTTATTACAGATATAAGTGGCAAAATCCAATATGTCAATCAAAGATTTACACAATTAACAGGATATACCCTAAAAGAAGCCATTGGGAAAAATCCAAGCATACTAAAATCAGGTAAAACGCCGCCCGAGGCATACAAACAGTTATGGGATGCAATTACCACTGGCAGTGAATGGCAGGGAGAATTTTGTAACAAGAAAAAGAACGGAGAGTTCTATTGGGAACTTGCCCATATCTCGTCGTTAAAAAACCATAAAGGTATCATTACCAATTTCGTTGCATTTAAAGATGACATCACCGAGCGTAAGAGGCTGGAGGAGGAAAAGGATACTATCAGAGAGCAGCTTTTCCATGCTCAGAAGTTAGAGTCCGTTGGTACCCTTGCAGGAGGTGTTGCCCATGACTTCAACAACATCCTCACGGCAATCATAGGGTACGGGAACCTGTTGCAGATAGAGTTGAAAGAGGATGGACCTGCAAGGGATTTTATCCAGAAGATACTAAAGTCGGCAGAGAGGGCTGCGAACCTGACCCAGGGACTCCTTGCATTCAGCCGGAAACAGCCAAGAAATCCAAGCCCGGTATACTTGAATGAAATTGTAAAAGAGGCAGAAAGCCTTCTTACGAGGGTTATCAGGGAGGATATTAAACTCAGGACAGCACTTACCGACAAAGAGTGTGTGGTAATGGCAGATGTTGGCCAGATGGAGCAGGTGTTGATGAACCTTGCCACAAACGCACGGGATGCAATGCCCAACGGAGGCGCCCTGGAGATAAGCTCTGATATAGCAGAGATAGACAATGAGTTTATAAAGACACATGGTTATGGCGCAATTGGCAGGTACGCGCTGATAACGGTTTCAGATAGAGGGGTAGGAATGGATGAGAAAACGAGGAAGCAGATATTTGTGCCATTTTTTACGACGAAGGTGGTGGGGAAGGGAACGGGGCTTGGGCTTGCGATTGTGTATGGGATTATCCAGCAGCACGGCGGCTACATAACTGTTGAAAGCGAAGTGAGCAAGGGGACTACGTTCAGGATATACTTGCCGATGGTTGAACAGGAATTTACGGGCAAAAAAACTGAGGAGGCTTACAGCGCACCTCAGGGAGGCACAGAGACCATACTGGTGGCGGAAGACGAGGAGTATGTAAGGCACCTGGTAAAGATGGTGCTGGAGAGGCATGGATACAGGGTAATTGAGGCGGTGGATGGGCGGGATGCGATCGAGAAGTTTAAAGCGAATAAAGATAAAATACATCTCCTGTTGTTTGATGTAATCATGCCGAATAAGAATGGCAAAGAGGCGTATGAGGCAATAAGGGAGGTGAGACACGATGTGAAAGCGCTTTTTATGAGCGGATACAGTGATGAGGCGATTCAGAGAAAGGATATATTGGGAGTGGGGGTGACTCTTGTTTCAAAACCAATTTCTCCGGTTGATATCCTGAAAAAGGTAAGAGAGGCGCTGGATAGATAAATTTATAATTTCAGTTGCGGAATCTTGATTTAAAAATTAAATTGTTACTTAACATTAAATTCTTACAGGAGGAAATTATGTCATTAAAAAATCTTACCAAGTTATTTCTGCTGATTCTTGCCTGCTGCTTGATGTTTTATGGTTACGGGTACTATAAAAAATACAATACCCTGGTACGAGTGGAGGGAAAGATTAAAATGGGAAGATACCAGGATGCCCTGAGTTCCGTGCAACAATTAGAGAATTCCTTAATGTTCAGAATTTTAAGCAAGGTGGAGAAAGAAGACACCGTAATTGCTTATAATAAAGGGGTATTGTATACCCTGATGGAAAACAGGAAAAAGGCTGGCGCTGAGTACCGAAAGGCTATGGAAACAAATGATCCTGTGTTGAAGGCGAGGGCGATTTATAACAATGCGAACCTCATTGCAACCGACATGGATTTTTCTACCGCAGCAATGCAATATGCAGAGGTACTGAAGATTGATGCAAACGATTTCCAGGCAAAGAAAAATCTGGAACGGATGAGATTAGGCGAACAGCAGTTTAATACCATGTTTAGCCCGGAGCGACAAGAGCGGGAAGACAGGATTGAGGCATTGAAGCTTATTCCGTGGGGCACGAAGTACAGGTATAGTGGAGAGCAAAAAATCCGCTGGTAATTTACAAAAATACGTAATAACTCACCGCAAAGACGCAGAGGGCGCAAAGAGAAAGAAGTCGGGAGGTTGAGAGGTTGAGATTTTCTCAGATTCCCAACTTCTCATCTTCGCAACCTCTGGTTTTCCTTCTTTGCGTTCTTTGCGCCTTTGCGGTGAACTGGACTGTTACAAAAATACCTCTATGTTATTTTTCAATTACGAAGAATATAAAATCATTGTTTATGCCATTTCCGGCTTGATTTTTCTCTTGTATTTATTTCTTTACCGGAGAAAAGCGGCGTGGTTAAAGACCTTTGGACAAAGGTCTTTCATAAACAGGTTTAGTAAAATCCCCAAAATCTACCAAAATATTTTAAAAGGTATGAGCATCAGCGCTGCCTGCTGTGTTTTAGGTTTGGTAGTCTTGCAACCCAAATGGCAAACGACACACGACCATTACGAAAAAGAAGGATTGGAAATAGTATTTGTACTCGATGTTTCGATTAGCATGCTTGCAGAAGATGTAAAACCCAATCGACTGCAACGCGCAAAAACGGAGATAGCCAATCTTGTTCACGGCCTGGATGGTGACCGTGTTGGTCTTGTGGTATTTGCAGCCAGGGCATTTTCACTTTTACCATATCCTACCAATGACTACGAGCGGGTATTCCTGCGCATCTTGAACATGATCAACGAAAACTACGTGCGTTTTGTGCCATACGGGACGAATATTGGCAATGCGTTCATCCTGGCGATGAATACGTTCAGCAAGGATAATGCAAAGAAGGTAATGATACTTCTTACCGATGGTGAAGAACAGATCATCACACGGAGCCAGGTAGCAGAGGCTGTAAAGCTGCTGTTGGAAAGGAGGGACATTGCTATCTATGTTGTTGGTATCGGAGATCCCAGGAAGGCATCGCAAATCCCAAAAAGAGATAAAGAGGGAAATGTTACCGGTTACGAAATCACGGAAGATGGAGAAACCATTTATACCAAACCCAATCCAGCACTTTTACGAGAGATTACCGAAATGGTAGGTGGAACCTATCAACATGATGCCACAGGTGACGAACTTAAACACATCTTTGCGCAGGTTATTGAAAAGCACAAAAATATCATAGGAGTTAAAAAGAAAACTATTATTCGGGATGTTTCTCAATATTTTTTGGGGGGTGCGCTGGGATTACTTGCTTTGTATTTTATTCTATAAGGGATTGACAATAAATAATCTGAACAAGTTTGTTGTCCGACATTTTGAATATCAGACACTGTCAGGGCTAAAGCCCCAGTATGACGTGTACCCACTAACCCCAGCCTTAAGGCTGGGGTTAGTTACGGTCTTATCGTTCGACTGAGCTCACGACGAAGTCTGAATTGGGCTTTAGCCCTGATGGCACACCAACATGAAGTTGTTCATGTTATTTATTGTCAATCCCTAACGGCACGCTGTGAATCCAAAATGTTTTGATGGTCTTTGAGGTATAGAAGGGAGGAGGTTCTACACCCCAAGAGACCATCAACCCATTTCAGATATATCTGGAACTTTTAGAAATCCTTGAAAGCGTTTTCATCCATTGGAAAAATCTCATCTGCGTTCGACTCTGACAGGGTTTTCTTGCCATTCCCATGACCGTTTCCGTTGCCATTTCTTTTCATGTGAACGATATGCTCGCTATTCAATCTATTGTGAGATATCTTTTTGTCGGTTATTCCTGATTTGTTATGTACCACTTCTTTCTTCACTGCAGGTTTTTTGGTTATCAGAGGTTTGTTTTCTTTTGTTTCTCCTTCCATTTCCTGGTCTTCTTTATTCCCAACTTCACCGGCAATCCTATCTACCAGTGAGAGTAAACTTTGTGCCTGTGCTGATAACTCCTCACTGGCTGCTGCCGTTTCTTCTGCATGTGCAGCATTTTGCTGTATGACCTGATCCATCTGAGCTATTGCTTTTCCTACCTGTCCTACGCCTTCGGACTGTTCTTGTGAGGCATTGGAAATCTCATTCACCAGATCGGTTACCTTTTTGACATTTTTTACAATTTCTTTCAGGGATGCTTCTACCTTTTTGGTTAAATCTACGCCGGAGTCTACCTTCTTTGTGCTGTCCTCTATAAGCTGTGCCGTATCTTTTGCAGCACTGGCGCTGCGTTGCGCCAGGCTTCTGACCTCTTCGGCAACAACTGCAAAGCCCTTACCATGTTCACCTGCCCTGGCCGCCTCTACGGCTGCATTCAGAGCCAACAAATTGGTCTGGAATGCAATTTCGTCAATGACCTTGATAATCTTCGCTATTTGTTTACTACTACCGCTGATCTCGTTTATAGCCGTGTTAAGCATGCCCATGGCATGATCGCTCTGTTCTGCAGAAGTATTACAGAGGTTTGCCAAGCTGGCGGCCTCTTTTGCATTATCGGCATTTTGACTGACCATGGAGGAAATTTCTTCTATGGCTGAGGATGTCTCCTCTATTGAGGCTGCTTGTTGCGCGGCCCCATCAGCCAGACTTTGGCTGGATTCCGAAATTTGTCCTGATGCCGAGGCAACCTGCGAAGAACCTTCGGTAAGGTCTGCAAGTAACGTTTTAAAGAGCCCGGAAATCTTGCCGGTAATTTTTAGAACGAACCATCCAAGCCCTGCTACAAAAAGCACGGTAGCTATTCCGATAATAAAATTCCATTTCTTTAAAGAAACAGCCGCACGAAATGCCTCCTTTTTGTCGATTTCTGCGATGATTGACCATTTCAAATCTTTTATATCAAGGGGGGCATATGCGCTTAATACTTCCGAACCTCTATAATCTTTTATTATTTTACAATCGCTTTTATTGGTCAGTGCATCCTTTACAGCCTCTGTGTCTATCTTATTTACTAATATCGTCTTTTTCTCTGAAAATCTTGAATCAGACCTCATAAGCTTGTCGTTTCCTACAAGATAGGTTTCGCCTGTTTCTCCCAGTCCGGACCTTCCCATCATAACACTATTGATCTGGTCAATGGGTATTTGAAGAACCAGGATACCCGCTTTGTTAAATCCATCACTAATAGGAGCGGCAATAAACGAGGCAGGTGCAAAGTCAGAAGGTGCATACGGTTCAAAATCAATCGTCTTTATAAAATTGTTTTCTGCTGCATTATTTACTTCTTTATAAAGTTTAGCGATGTTGGTATTTGCATAAGGGCCATTTATGAGGTTAGAGCCAAAATCCGGTTCTTTATAAGCTGAATATATTATGTTGCCCGTTTCTGAATCGATTAAAAAAATATCATAGTAACCACGTTTTTCCAATAAACTCTTGAAATACGGATGAAACATTGCATGGACACTGCTGTACTCGCTGCCATCGGTGGCGCTGAGAAAATCAATCCTCTTTTCCTTATGGAATGGATTTTTTGTTACATAAAGATCGTGAGCCTTTTCGGCCCCTATCTCCTGAAATGCCCGTTTCATCTCCTTCATGGCGTTGCAAATAGTTGGATCCTCAGACAATGCAGAGATATCTAATCGCATTTTCTCAAAATATTCCTCTATCTGTTTTTTCTTAATATCTCTTACAGAAACTAATTGATTGAAGGATTGCTCGTGAAGGGATTTGCTGGCTATTTGATAACTTAATACCCCGGTAATTACGAAAGGCAGTAATCCGGCGATAACAAACAACGTGATAATTTTTGCGTTAAGGGTGATTTTCATTACCTATTCCTCCCGGTTATAAAGTTGTAATGACTTACGACTACCACAGCTTGAGCCTTAAAAATGATTAAATAAAAATGTGTTTTAGTAAAATGCTCTTATTTACTGTGCCTCCTGATAGTAATTATCGGCACATTATTATAAAAATTTATCATAATTTTTAAATTATTTATTAATACTAAACATAGATATTAGACATATTGCGTAATTGGTAATAATTTAGTTTTTTGAAAATTCGTATCAATGCTTATTCCCAAACACCGCTTGGAAACAAGTATTGAAACACACACCCGCCCCTCTAAAAAGAGGGGATTTAGGGGCATAAGCGTTAACTTAAGAAGCTAATTCAGTTTAAATGCAATTAAATATCGAATTATTAAGTTTTTTTCCTTCTAAATTCAATATTCCTTGTTCGATACTTGTCCTCGTGAAAACGGGGATTCGATATTTCACTCTTAAATGCTATAGCTCTTTCTTAAGTTAACGCTTATGGGACTTAGGGGGGGGGTGTATAAGGTGTTTCAAAAAACTGAATTGTTACCGTAATTGTAATTTATTACAAGGCCATCAGGACAAATAGTCAGGGGTCCTAGAGCTCAACACGGTTGTGTGAGCGATGTCCAATAGACATTCTTTTTAGGAGACCGAAAAGCGGTTACGGTAACGATACCCGTTTCGTAAGGCGTTTATCGGTTACGTCCTGAAACACGAATAACGTAACCGTTCTGCGATACGGGCATCGTAACCGCCTCTGCTGAGTACCTTTGACAGAAATCGTAAATGTTTTTTACGATTTTCCACCATAGGTGGAATAGAGAGAGATATTGCAGGAGAAGTCGATGGCGAGGTCATTGCCCTCGATTTTTCAAAGAGAGGGATTGTTGATTTCTCATGTGCCGCTGAGATCGTGGCAAAACTTGATTGTATAGGAATTTTCATTTTATTTATGCGTGTTTGCGGGCTATGCATGCCGTAAGGTTGAATGGTAGAGACAGGTTTCAAACCTGTCTCTACTTCTGTTGGCAACCGATCCCCGTTCGCTGACGAGGACAAGAGTATGCCCAAAGGGCAGAAAAGCATATAGGCGGGGGTGAAGCCCCCGTATATGAGAAATACCAAATACATAGCCCCAACGGGGCGGCAGAAATTATGGAAATAATAATAAATTTCTTTCACCCCTGCGGGGCTAAATTTGTATTATTCTTTTACTCAGGGGGTTTCACCCCCTGCTATATGCTGACAGCCCTTCGGGCTTGAAACTTGTCCTCGACTCAGATCGGGGAAAGGTATAATTTAAACTTGCAAGATTGCGTCTGCCCGAAGGCGTTAAGTTCATGTTCAGGAATTTCAATCTTTTGTGATTGCCAAAGGCAGCCTAATATATCAAGACTTCTTGGGGATGAATATGGAGATAAATACATGGTCTTGACGGGCGTTAATGAAAATCAGAGAGAAAATATTGAAGTCGCCCTTGAGAGGAAAGACCTTGCTGTTATTGAGGAAATGCAGGACGGGAAAAAAATACTTCCTGGAAGCCTGAATAATTATCTCAAAGAAACATTGAATTTTATCCTGAAAAAAGGGAAAATAAGTGACAAGGAAGTCTCTGCAATTATGAAAGTGGCACGAGGCTTTTGAATCTTTATAAAAAACGGCTTGTAAAGAGGATAGATACAATAACAAACAGCGGGAAAGTGTGGGTGTATGAGAAAATATAACCTATCGCTAAAAAATAAGGCGTTAATAGGAATTATCAGTATCCTTCTTCCTGTCACTATTACCTTCCTTATTATTTACAATCAAAACAGGACGTATTTGAAACAACGCATCCTCGACATGCTTACAGTTATTGCCGAGGCATACGAGGGACAGGTTTATCAGTTCCTGGAAAAGGCAAAAATACGTGCCCAGGATTTCGCCAGCGACGGTTTTATCAGAACCCATCTGCAAAAGGCAATTCATGGCAATACGTTTGCAATTAATAAACTTAATAAACACCTCGTTAAGAACAAGCTTTCCCTCGACAAGACAATCAATACCATCAATATCCTCTCTCTGGAAGGGCGAGTGGTAGCTTCCACAAACAATGCTGAAATAGGAAGAGACTTGTCCAAAGATGCCTGTTTTGAAGAGGGCAGGAATGCCGTTGCCATTGTGGAAAACCGCGCCGGACACATGGGATTGCCTGAAATTACGATCTCTACGCCTATTTTAACAAAGGAGACAGGCAGACCTGTCGGTGTGATTATCAACTATATCTTAATCTCAGAACTCAACAAGCTTTTAACTGGAGAATACGTTAAGGAATTTGGGGCAATCTCCTGGGGCAAAGGAAAAGGGGCATGGAAGACGCTTGAGATGTATCTGGTCAATAGAGACAAGCTCATGATTACGAAATCCATATTTGTTGAGGATGCGGTATTGAAGCAGATAGTTGATACACTGCCGGTTAACTTAGGCCTGACTTCAAACAAAGAGATGACGGGATTCTATAAGGATTACCGCGGAATAGAGGTGGTGGGCGTATCCATGTATTTCCCATCAATGAAATGGGTGCTCCTGGTTGAGATTGACAAGGATGAGGTGCTTGCCCCTGTAAGATATATATTAATAAATACCCTAATAACTGCAGTTGTTGTAATGGGAATCGTCGTTTTAATCTATATTGCCTTCGTAAAAAAAATAGTGAAGCCTCTCTATACAGTCTCTAATGCTATAAAGGATATTGCACGCGACAATATCGAGATTATCGTTCCGGTTCAAACAGGCGATGAGATTGGCACGCTTTGCGAGTCGTTTAACAGCATGTCTCGTGATATTAAGATCAGAACAACTGAGCTAAAAAAGAGCAATGAGCGTCTTGCCGAAGCCCAGCAAATCGCCCATGTCGGGAATTGGGAGTGGGATTTTGTTAAAAACGAGGCATACTGGTCTGATGAATTGTATCGTATATTTGGCTTTGCCCCGCAGGAATTTGTTGTTACGTATGACGCATTCTTAAATCGCGTACATCCTGATGGTAGGAAATTTGTAAAAAAATCCGTTGATGACGCACTCCATGGTAAAAAACCTTACGACATTGAATTTCGTATATTTCATAAAGACGGATCCGTACGCATTATTCACGAAAAGGGTGTAGTTGTCTCTGATCATACGGGCAGGGTAATTCGAATGGTTGGAACGGTTCAGGATATAACAGAGCGCAAGCGTGCAGAGGAGGAACTGATTACGGAGCAGAATAAATTCTTGGCTGTAATTAACGCGATGGAAGACGGCCTAACCATTCAGGATTTGGACTATAACATCATTTATCAAAATGAGACTATAAAGAATGTATTCGGCGTCCGGTTGGGAGAGAAATGTTATTCAACCTATGAAGGTAAAAATAGTATTTGCGATGGGTGCCCTGTAAAAATGGTATACAAGGACGGTAAGTCACATGTTTCCGAGAGAAGGGTAGTACTGCCTTCCGGAGAAATTGCCTTCTATGAAAATATAGCTAGCCCCATTATAGATGCTAGCGGAAAAATTGTTTCCTGTCTAGAGATTGCCAGAAATATCACTGGCCGGAAGCAGGCTGAGGAGGAAATGCATCTCCTGCAAACAATAACCATGGAAATCAGTGCATCCAAAGATTTACATGAAGCGTTGATCGTTACGATACGAAAGGTGTGTGATGTTACCGGCTGGGTTTATGGTGAGGCGTGGATGCTGAATCCAGATGGCACACTTCTGGAACGAAATCATGCCTATTATAGCCGTAACGAAGGTTTTGAGAAATTCAGCGCCTTTACCGAAGGAATGACCTTTCCTTCGGGCATAGGGCTTCCTGGCCGTGCCTGGTCTAAGAAACAGCCCATGTGGATACAAGATGTTACCGTAGACCCGTATTATCTGCGCGCCCAGATTGCCGGAGAAGCCGGCTTGAAGACCGGCATTGCATTCCCCATAACTACTGACAATGAAGTAGTAAGCGTCATCGTATTCTATGATCTAAAAACAAAAGAAAAAGACGAACGGATTATGCAACTTGTTTTAACGGTATTATCCCAGATAGGTTCTATCGTCAAGCGCAAGCAGGCAGAGGATGCATTGCGCCAGAGCGAGGAGAAACTGCGTTCCATTCTTGACAATGCCACAGCGGTCATTTACATCAAGGATGTACAGGGACGATACCTCTTTATCAACAAGCAGTTCGAGAAGTTGTTTCGCCTTACAAGAAATGCGGTAAAAGGCGAAACGGATTTCGATCTATGGTCAAAAGAGATGGCTGAAGCATTTCAGGCAAACGACCGAAGGGTAATCGAGTCCAAGACTCCTATAGAATTCGAGGAGGCAGCTCCTCGCGAGGATGGACTGCACACGTACATTTCGGTCAAGTTTCCACTCTTTGACTCCACCGGAGCTGTCTATGCAGTCTGTGGTATTTCAACGGACATCACCCGGCGCAAGCAGATGGAGGATCAGCTTCGGACATTATCTTACACCGTCGAGCAAAGTTCCGTACCAATTGTTATTACAAATACCCATGGCGACATCCAGTACGTTAATCCGACGTTCACACGACTAACCGGTTATAGCCTGAAAGAGGCTATCGGGAAAAATCCACGCATCCTGAAATCAGGGAAAACACCGCCTGAGATTTACAACCAATTATGGGATACAATTACTAAGGGCGGTGAATGGCAGGGTGAGATTTGTAACAAAAAAAAGAACGGGGAGCTTTACTGGGAATATGAGCGCATCTCATCGATAAAAGACCCTATGGGGAGAATTGCAAATTTTGTTGCAATTAAAGAGGATATCACCGAACGTAAACAGATGGAGGAAGAACAAGCGACTCTGAGGGAACAGCTTTACCATGCCCAGAAGCTGGAATCAGTTGGTACCCTTGCAGGAGGTATTGCACATGACTTTAACAATATCCTTACGGCCATCATCGGATACGGTAGCTTGCTACAGATGGAACTGAAAGAAGATGCGCCGTCGAGGGATTTTGTTCAGAAGATACTGAACTCGGCAGAAAAGGCTGCGAATTTAACCCAGGGTCTCCTTGCCTTTAGCAGGAAACAGATAAGCAATCCCAGGCCGGTATATTTGAATGAAATTATAAAAGGGGTTGAAAGCCTTCTCGTAAGAGTTATGAGAGAGGATATTAAAATCAAGACCACCCTTACCGATAAAAAGTGTGTCCTGATGGCAGACGTTGGCCAGATGGAACAGGTGCTGATGAACCTTGCCACTAATGCACGGGACGCCATGCCCAGGGGAGGTTTTTTGGGTATAATTACCGACATTGTGGAAGTAGATGATGCATTTATAAAAACACACGGGTACGGTGAGGTTGGGCGGTATGCACTTGTATCTGTTTCGGATACAGGTGAAGGGATGGATGAGAAAGCAAAAGAGAGGATATTTGAGCCATTCTTTACCACCAAGGGGTTGGGTAAGGGCACGGGACTTGGGCTTGCAATCGTGTACGGGATCATCAAACAGCATAATGGTTACATAAATGTTTATAGCGAACCAGGCAAAGGAACGACGTTCAGGATATATTTGCCCCTCATTGAAGCAGAGGTTGAAAGGGAAAAGGCGGAGGCACAAATCATCCACAAAGGCGGTGCAGAAACAATATTAATAGCGGAAGATGATGAAGATATCAGAAAACTAACAAAAACAGTGCTGGAAGGCCATGGATATACGGTAATAGAAGCAGTGGATGGACAGGATGCGGTAGAAAAATTTAGTGCAAATAAAGATAAAATACACCTCCTTTTATTTGATATAATGATGCCGAACAAGAATGGCAGAGAGGCATACGATGCAATAAATGAAATGAAACCCGGTATCAATGCCATTTTTATGAGCGGTTATAGCGAAGACATTGTCTATAAAAAGGAGAACATGCTTGGAAAGAGATTGCCTCTTATTGCAAAACCCGTTTCGCCCACAGAGCTTTTAAAAAAAATGAGAGAGGCGCTGGATAAATGAATTTTCGGGAAATGCCGATAACCCGTTAACAATTACCGTATTCTTGACCAAAATCACAAGGAGTTATAAAATGAACCCGCCATCCGAAACCAAGAATCAAAAATACACAATTCTTATCGTTGATGACGAGCCGTATGTCCTTGAATCTGCTGCACTGCTGCTGGAGAGGTTTGGTTGTAATGTTGTTACCAGCGGGCATCCCAGTGAGGCACTGAGAAAAGTACAGTCAAACCGGTTTGATGCCGTATTGACCGACATTAACATGCCCGGAATGTCGGGGATAGAACTCCTGGAAGAAATCCGCACATTTGACCAGGAAACACCCGTAATCCTCATGACTGCCTATGCAGCGCTGGATACGGCAATTGATGCGATAAAGAAAGGCGCCTTTGATTTCATTATCAAGCCTTTTAAGTCGCAATATCTGGTACAGTGCATGGAACGGGCGGTTGAGCATGGCAGGCTCAAGCAGATGGAGAAGAACTATAAAAAGACCCTGGAAGAGACGGTAAGGAAAAGGACCCAGGAACTAGCCGAATCATTGATGAAGGTCCAGTATATGAGCAAGGAGATCATCCAGCGGCTGGCAACAGCGTCTGAATTTAAAGACACGGAAACAGGCGCACACATTTCGAGGATGGGTCTGTATGCACAAAAAATTGCACAGGCCATGGGTATGCCGGTGGATTTTGTAGAGACGATAACCTTCGCAAGCCCCATGCATGATGTTGGCAAGATAGGAATACCTGATTGCATCCTGTTAAAGGCAGACCGTCTGACACCTCAGGAGTTTGAAATCATGAAGACGCATACAACTATAGGAGAGAAGATACTATCGGGCTCGTCACATTACAATATACAGGTCTCAGCATCGGTTGCGTTGAATCATCACGAGAGGTGGGACGGTACGGGTTATCCGCGGGGGCTGAAGGGGGAGGAGATACCGATCGAGGGGCGGATTGTGATGTTGTGCGACCAGTATGATGCATTACGGAGTGAGAGGCCGTATAAACCGCCCTTGAGTCATCAGGAGGTAGTGGAAATTATGACACAGGGGGACGGGAGGACGAAACCAGAACACTTCTGCCCGGAGGTATTGAAGACGTTTGTTGAGATTGCTCCGAGTTTTGAAGAGATATACAACACGCAGAAGGGTTGAAATATTTTCATGGATAATAATTCACCGCAGGGCGCAAAGAGAAAGAAGTCGGGAGGTTGGGAGGTATTGGATTTTTGCAATAATGCAGGTAGGTCAACCGTCCCGGTTGACAAATGTTTTCGTTAACGACCGTGCACATACAAAGACCACCCCCTGGGAAAGGGGTTGGATATAAAGAACAGGTGTTATTTTTGATTATAAAAGAAATAAATAACATAAAACTTGTCCTCGTGAAAACGGGGAAAGAATGCGTGAAGGCCAGCATTGTCCGGTTAGGAATTTGCATGTACCAGCTTTTGTCATACCCGAATGCTTTTATCGGGTATCCAGAGTCCCGTCCATCCTAGATTCCCGCTAAAAACATGCGGGAATGACAGCTTTAGAGCAATGGAGTAAAACGCGCAAAAACCTAACCGGACAATGTTGATTTCAGATTTACGAGTTTTTTTCAATCTAAAATTGTAATTTGTAAATCGTAAATATTTGACAAAATCGGCAAAAATAAGTAGTAAGGCAATACTTACTCTTCTAAAAACCACCGGTCTTGATTTTCTTCGTAGAAAAGCTTGAATGTAAGTCCCTCATCTGTTTTTATAATGTACCTTTTCCTTAATCCTTTGTCAGAAATTTCTTCGTAAGCTTGGCTTAGTATCTTCTTAATTTTGTGCCTTTTCTCTTTGAATGTAAACTCAAGCGGCCTTTCGTCCGCTTTATACCCTGAGTATGTACTTACGTGAATATCATGCAATTTCATAAGTGCATTCAATTAAGAGCACCTCATTGTCTCTCTTATTTCTTCATTCATCTTAATCACAGCCTCAATGGTGGCTTCTTTCCAAGCTTTTACGCCGTATTTTTCCTTCCAGGGTGGATTATTATAAGCATAGAGGATGGAACGTGAGGCATTGATAATGGCACCAAGACCGTCAGGATTAAAACAGTATTTTAAATCGTTTGCAGTAGCGCCCTGAGCGCCATAGCCGGGTGCGAGGAAAAAAGCTGAAGGCATGATTTTCCTCAAAATTTCTATTTCTTGTGAATAGGTGGCTCCCACAACAGCCCCAACCGAGCTATAGCCCTCCTTGCCAACCAAGTCTTTTCCCCATTCATGGGTTTTTTGCGCGATGATTTCATGAAGTTTCGTTTCCCCACACATGAGGTCCTGAAATTCTCCAGAGAGGGGGTTTGAGGTTTTTACGAGGACAAATATACCCTTGTTATACTTTTTTGCTGTCTGGATAAAGGGGAGTAAACTGTCTGTTCCTAAATATGGGTTGACGGTTATGGCATCTGTGGCAAATGCGGTTTCCACAATATCGTCTATGCGGACTTCTCCAATATGCGCCTCGGCGTACGCCTCAGCCGTACTGGGGACATCGCCTCGCTTGACGTCTCCGATCACGATCAATCCCTTATGTTTGGCGTATTTGATGGTTTCTGCATATGTCCAGATGCCCCACCAGCCGTACAGTTCATAAAATGCAATTTGAGGTTTGACGATACCTACATGGGGTGCAATGAGGTCAATGACCTGCATGTTAAATTCCAGAATGACACGTGCCGCATATTCAAGGCTTGGTTTGTGCGATATTATGGGCTTTTTCTTAACGACATCGGGTATGAGCTTGAAGTAGGGGTCTAGTCCCACGACCACACAGCTATTTTTCCTGCGAATGGTAGCAATAAGCCGATCGGCAAAATTTTCCATTTAGTTTTTTAACAAGCCCCCCTCACCTTGCCTCTCCCACTGGGGGAGAGGGATTTCTCCTTCCCTTTGATGGGAGGGACTTAGGGAGGGTGTTTGTTGTTAAGTAATTACAGTGCCAGGAAATTTTTCAGGAGTTTTGGGCCTTCTTCTGTTAAGAAAGATTCAGGGTGGAACTGGACTCCTTCCAATGGATATTCCTTATGTCTGATGCCCATGATCTCATCATCGTCTGCCCTGGCGGTAACCTCAAGGAAATCGGGCAATGTGTCTTCTTTGACAATAAGAGAATGATACCGTGTCGCCACAAAAGGATTGGGAAGTCCTTTAAAGATGGTTTTGCCGTCGTGTTTGATCATAGACGTCTTACCATGCATAAGCCTCCGTGCCCGAACAACATCAGCGCCATAGGTATATGCAATACACTGATGGCCGAGACAAACCCCGAGGATAGGTATTTTGCCAGAGAAATTTTTTATAATATCGTTCGAAATACCCGCTTCTTTGGGTGTGCATGGTCCGGGGGATATGATGATATGGTCGGGTATTTTTTCCTCAATTTCTTCAATACAGACCTTATCATTTCTATAAACTTCCATCCTTTCACCAAATGCACCGATTTGTTGTACTAGGTTGTAAGTAAAAGAGTCATAATTATCAATAATGATTATCATGGTTTAAATAGTAACAAAATAAATTTTGAATATCAAAGATATTTTAAGTGGCATTTAAACAAGTCCTTGCATCCACTTACATTGAATGCACTTGCTGTAAAAATAACTTGACAATGGTGGTTTTTCTGTTAGAATTTTCCATAATATTATTGATAATAAAGAGAAAGGGATAAAACAGATGCGTTATCCTTAAAGGGTTTCGCAGCAGTCGAAATAAATAACTAAAAGGAGGTTGCAGGATTTCAAAAAGTGGGGAAGACCCACTTTTTTATTTTAAGGGGCATAGTTTTTACTTAAACGGTATTCTTGACTAGTATTAATATAGCTTAGTTAACGGTAAAAAGGTAAGTATGGACAAAGAAAGTTTATTGCGCCTGGTAGATAGTTTGCACAGGGATAAAGAGATTGCAAAGGATGTTGTGTTTCAAGGCATCGAATCTGCCCTGGCCACCGCAGCCCGAAAGCATTTTAAATCCGCGGAAGCGATATCTATTCAGATTGATAGGCATACGGGAGAGATTGTGGCGATGGAAGGTGATCGTAAAATCGACCCTTCCGAGCTTGGCAGGGTCACTGCACAAACTGCAAAACAGGTGATTATTCAGAAAATACGAGAAGCCGAGCGCGACGTTATCTATGAGGATTTTGTTAGCCGAAAGGGTTCTATTGTTAGTGGTACGGTTCAAAGGTTCGAAGGTTCTACCATGGTTATCAATCTGGGTAAAACAGAAGGTGTCTTACATAAATCAGAACAAATTGCAGACGAGCATTACAATACAGGTGAGCGAATCAGGGCTACTGTATTTGACGTGAAGAAGGTAGGGACACGGGTAAAAATAATGCTCTCAAGGGCACATACCGATTTTGTGAGGAGGCTTTTTGAATTAGAAGTGCCAGAAATAGCAGAAGGTACGATTGAAATTAAAGCAATGGCAAGAGAGCCCGGCCATAGGACCAAGATCGCTGTATACTCAAGTGATTCGAATGTTGATTGTGTCGGAGCATGTGTGGGAGTGCGCGGGTCTCGGATTAAAAATATTGTAGATGAATTGAATGGAGAAAAGATTGATATTATCAGGTGGAGTGATGAACCAGAAGCGCTGTTGCCCAATGCGCTGAAACCCGCAGAAGTTTCCGGGATTATTCTGTCATCAGAGAATCAGGTCGCAACCATTGTGGTTCCGAATGACCAGCTTTCTCTGGCAATTGGCAAAAGGGGACAGAACGTACGTCTTGCGTCTCGTTTAACTGCATGGGACATTGATATCATAACAGAATCAGAACTTGAAGAAAGGCAGAAAGCCAGTGTCTTGGAAACAACAGAAGTTGCCGTGTCGAATAAAGCACCCTCTGATAATTTAAATGTAACTCCGCCAGATGCTGGGACTAAAGAAGTCGTTGAAACTGGCGGCGATAAGGAAGATGCATAATTTTATTAGGGTATTGGATTTATGAGGTTAGGAGTTTAAATGGATAAAATTCGGATCAGTTCACTTGCTAAAGAGCTAGGGGTAAAGAGCGGTCTGTTAATTGAAAAGTGTCATGAAAAGGGGTTGACTGATATTAACCACCATGCAAATACCTTGTTGCCTGAGCAAGCAGAAATGATAAGAAAATTGTTCCAACCAGCGGTAAAGGTAACTCCTCAGAAAGAAGTGCCTAGAGTAAAAGAGGCTGCCACGACACAGACCGTTGAACAAAAGAAAGAAATCAAAGTGTCACCGCCTGCCAGTTCAGCCACTCATGTTACTCAGGTTGTTCAACCGCACAAAGTTGTTAGAATTCATAAGGGTATACCTCAACAACCACACGTTGTAAAGGTAACTCCAGTAAAAACAATGTGGAAGAAGAGACATCCGTCAGGTTTCGTACCACAGAAGAGGAGGGAGCATGGAGCGGAAGTTGCAGAATCAAAGAAGACGACAGTTAAAAAAGAAACAAAGGTTGTCATGGATGTGCCTATAACTGTAAAAGAACTTTCTTCTAAATTGGGGATTCGTGCAAACGAGATTATAACCAAGTTACTTCTCGAGCATAATATTCGTTCAACAATCAATCAGATTCTCAGTGAAGAGATTGTCCAATTACTGGGTGTAGAATATGGAGTAGATATTGAAATTAGAAAAAAGGAGAAGGCAGAAGAACAGGACTTTTTAAATGAGCAGATTTCAACAAAGGCCGAAGATATGGTAAATCGGGCTCCTATTGTAACTTTCCTGGGGCATGTAGACCATGGAAAGACCTCGCTCCTTGATAGTATCCGTCAAACAAATGTAGCTGCAGGAGAGGTGGGAGGAATTACTCAACACATAGGCGCTTATAAGGTCGAGATGAACGGGAAGCATGTTGTGTTTCTGGATACGCCTGGCCATGAGGCTTTTACCGCAATGAGGGCAAGAGGTGCGAACATTACCGATGTGGTCGTGCTTGTTGTGGCGGCTGATGATGGTGTTATGCCGCAGACGGAAGAGGCGTTAAACCATGCCAAGGCAGCTAATGTCCCGATTGTTGTGGCGCTGAATAAAATTGATAAACCAGGCGCCAACACGTTGCGAGTCAAACAGCAACTTGCAAGCTTGGATTTGAGTCCGGAAGATTGGGGCGGAAAGACACAGTTTGTTGAGACTTCTGCGATAACCAAAAAGGGGATTGATACCTTACTCGAAAGGCTCTTGTTAGAAGCCGAGATTCTTGAATTGAAAGCAAATCCAAAGAATCCGGCGCGAGGCGTTGTTCTAGAGGCACGCTTGAGTGAGGGACGCGGGGTTGTTGCTAATGTCTTAATACAGGACGGCACATTACATCAAGGGGATGTAATCCTCTGTGGTAAAACTTTTGGCAGGGCGCGTCTGATAACTGACGACAGGGGCGTTGAACGAAAAGAAGCCGGTCCGACCACTCCTGTGTCTGTTTCAGACTTTTCTGAAGTTCCTGAAGCTGGGGATAGGTTTTATGTGGTGAATGATATTCAGAAGGCACGAGAAATTGCCTTAGAAAGACAAAAGAAAGATCGTGAAACCTCTTTGTCAAAACACCAACACGTCACGCTGGAGAGCCTTTATTCCAAGATTGCCGAAGGAAAAGTAAAGGAAATCAAGGTGATATTGAAGGCTGACTATAAGGGTTCTGTGGAAGTGCTCAAAAAAACATTGGAAGGGCTTTCTGATCCTGAAATCAAGGTGAAAATATTACACTGTGGTGTCGGTGGTATTACGGAATCAGACGTGCTTCTTGCAGATGCATCGGATGCGATTGTGATCGGGTTTTATGTGACGACAGAGGACAAGGCACGGATACTGGCAGAAGAAAAAGGGGTGGATATCAGGCTGTATAAAATTATCTATGATGCAACGAACGAGATGAAAGCCGCTATGGAAGGTATGTTAGAGCCTGAGTCCAAGGAAGTTGTATTGGGTCAGGTTGAAATACGGCTAGTGTACAACATCTCAAAGTTTGGTAATGTTGCAGGTTGTTATGTAAAAACGGGTAAGATTACAAGGAATTCCTCTGTCCGATTAATTCGCGACAGCATTATTATTTATGATGGGAAATTGGAATCTTTGAAGATTGCTAAGGATGACGTCAGGGAAGTGAGGGCGGGTTTTGAATGCGGGCTGAAGATTGCTAGTTATGACGATATCAAAGTGGGTGATGTCGTGGAGGCATACGAAGTGCAAAAGATTGCCAGAACCTTGGCGGTTTAATAGTTGAGAATTAATCTGTAAATTTGTTTTAAGAAAAATATTTTATAAACTTTTAATATTCCCTTTAGAAACAGGGATAAGGATTTGATAATACAGTTCTAGCTTGCTGTGCAATGAATCTGGAATTCTACGAATCTGATGATACGGTAGTTGGCGTTTTAAATATTCGGCTGGTGATCAGGAGTGCAAATACCTTAAAGGAAAAGCGCCGTATTATAAAAAGCCTGAAAGACCGTATAAAAAACAATTTTAACGTCTCTGTCGCTGAAACAGGCACGTTGGATAATTGCCAGTATTCTAAACTGGGGATTGCAATGATTGGAAACGATAAGCGGTATATAAACAGCACTCTATCAAATTTAATTAATATGTTCAGATGTGCAGTTTCTGTTGAACTTGTGGACTATCACCTCGAATTTACTTAACCTCACTCTGAAGAAATGCGCGTGCAGATTAAAAATCCCTCTTTATAGACAATTACTACATAGGTTTTGTTTATTCATAATTTGTAAGATCATAAGAGGAAAGGGGGTTTGTTATGTCATCAAGAAGGATGGAACGGTTGGCTGAGGCCATCAAACAAGAAGTAAGCAAAATCATACTGCATGAGCTTAAGGACCCCAGGATAAGCTTTATTACGGTAACAAAGGCAGAAATTGCACCTGATTTGAAAAGAGCAAAGGTCTATATCTCTATATTGGGGGATGATGTGACGCAGAAGACGACCCTAATGGGGTTAGAAAATGCCAAAGGATTTATTCAAACAAAAGTAGGATCTTGTTTACAGATAAGATATACCCCTCTTTTGACATTTTGCTTGGATGAATCGGTCAAAAAGAGTGCGCATATTTTGAAACTTATTGACGAGGCAGTTAAAGGGAGTGACATCGTTATTAAAAGTGAGTTAGAAGAATGAAGAAATTACACTTAGGTTTACCGAAAGGAAGTCTCCAGGAAGCAACCATCGATATGATGAAAAAGGCGGGTTATACCGTCCGCGTAAGTTCTCGGTCATATTATCCTACGATAGATGATGATGAAATTTCTGTAAGATTGATCCGGCCTCAGGATATGTCACGATATGTTGAAAAAGGTATTATTGACGCAGGTCTCACTGGTGCAGACTGGGTTAAGGAAGCTGGTTCTGACGTGAGGGTAGTCGTAAGCCTGGTATATGCCAAACAGCAGCTAACAAAGGTCAGATGGGTTCTTGCTGTTCCTGAAGATTCTGCTATACGGTCTGTAACCGATTTACGTGGTAAAAGGATTGCAACCGAACTGGTAAATGTAACGCGACAGTACCTGGCAGAGCGGGGGGTAGCTGCTGATATTGAGTTTTCGCATGGTGCAACTGAGGCGAAGGCGCCTGACCTTGTCGATGCGATTGTAGAACTTACTGAAACGGGCAGCAGTCTGAAGGCGAACAAACTCCGTATTGTGGAAACTATTATGGAATCCTCGACACTGCTTATTGCCAACCATCATGCCTGGTTAGATGATTGGAGGCGCACCAAGATAGAGAATCTCGCTATGCTCTTTGAAGGGGCAATTATTGCCCGTGAAAAAGTTGGATTAAAGATGAACGTTCCGAACGGAGCATTGGACGAGGTGCTCAAAAGATTACCTGCATTGAGAAAGCCTACCATTTCGACACTATCTGAAGGGGCTGGTTATGCGATAGAAACCGTTCTGGATGAAACGGTAGCGAGAAAGATTACGCCAGAACTAAAGAGGGCGGGTGCTGAAGGGATCATCGAGTATCCATTAAATAAAGTTATTCTTTAACTAATGGCCTTACAACATGGTACGAACAAAATAAAGAAGCATGCAATGTTATTTGGCAAGCCTTTTAATATTACTTTTGTTTTCATAACACTCTTATCTATAGGTTTTCAGGGATGTAGTAGTGTTACTGCAAGACAGGGAATCCAACCTGTATCCAGAATTAAAAAACAATTTCTCTCTGACAATGAGAAGGCGCATGCATATTTTTGTACTGGGTATGCTTTTATGCTGGATAGGGATTGGGAAAACGCAATTCTTAACTTTGAAAAAGCAATTCTATTCGATCGTTCTTCCGAAAGAATTATCCGGCATTTAGCCACGTGTTATTTCCAATCAGGCAAGAATGAAAAATCGATTGGTTTTATTGAAAAGTTAGCCAGCCTCAAACCCAATGATTTCAGCGTTCATTATACCTTAGCCACTCTTTATGAAACCGTAGGAAAACATCAGGATGCAATTGCAGAATACGAACATGCCCGTCGATGCAAGACAACCAAATTAGACAACGTGTTTTTGGCGGACGCCCTTTACCGTCTTGCCAATCTTTATATGCAGAACGGGATGATGGAAAAGGGCGCCGAGTGCTACAAGAACATGTTTGACCTGAAACTTGTAAGCGAACCGTCAAAGATATATTATGAAATAGGGCAGCGATATTTTGAAAAAAATGATATAAAAAAAGCCCTGGAATATTTTCTAAAGGTTAAAGAAACTGACCCTAAATTGAGTTTTGCCAGTTTCTATCTTACTCTCTGTTACGACGCGCTCAATGATCACGAAAATGCCATAAGGGAATCAAAGATCTTTTTGGAAAAGGATCCGGGTAATTGGGTTATGCATCTTGCATTATCCGAAATATATGGAAAAATGAAGAATGAGGTTAAAAGGAGTGAAGAGGCCAAGAAAACCCAGGAAATTCTAAAGAAAAATGTGGATACCGGAAGCAAGAATACAAAGGAATATTTCATGCTATGCCAGATTTACCGAAATCAGCAGAGGACCGCTGAGGCAATCGCCGTTATTGAATGTATGAAATTGATTCCGATGGATAAAGAAACAAAACGGGATACTCATTTCCTGTTAGCGAATCTTTATTACGAGGAACAAAAAATGAATGAAGTTGAAGAAGAATTGCAGATGGCCTTAAAGCTTGATCCAGATTTTCATGAGGCAAGTAATTTCCTTGGATATTTGTTTGTTGAAAATAATAAAAATTTGGACGAAGCCTTACAATTGATTAACAGGGCATTAAAAGCACAACCTAAGAATGGTGCCTATTTGGATAGTTTGGGATGGGCTTATTACAAAAAGGCACAGGCAGAAGGAAGAAACGATTATTTAATTACGGCTCTTCAGAAATTATTAGAAGCCGTTCAACTTCTGGAAGAGCCCGATATTTATGAGCACATAGGGGATGTTCATTATAGCTTGGGGCATTGGGATGAATCTGTTAAGGTTTGGGAAAAAGCCCAAACCTTATATAAAAACATGCGCAATAATGAAGAACAAGTTGAGAATATTACGACAAAATTGGAAAAGGTTAAAAGGTTAATTTCTTTAGATGAAACGAGTTCAAAGGTTATTGCAAATCATCTGGAGGTTGAAATAATCACTCGGCCTTAAGGACGTTTGATGGGAATTGTTTTTAAAGGAATTAAGAAAAATGGCTGGACATTCACATTGGGCAAGTATAAAGCATAAAAAGGGCGCTACTGACGCTAAAAAAGGCAAAGCATTTTCTAAGATATCCCGTATGATTACGGTAGCTGCAAGAAAAGGAGGCGATCCCGATATGAATCCAAAATTGCAGCTTGCACTGGATAAAGCCCGTGCTGTTAACATGCCTAAGGATAATGTTGAACGCGCTATTCAGAAAGGCACAGGAGATTCTGCCGGAGATACAGAGTTATTTGAGTGTTTATACGAGGGATATGGGCCTCATGGTGTTGCCCTGATGCTGGAAATTCTGACGGATAATAAAAATAGAACCGCCCCTGAAATAAGAAAGATATTTGAGCGATTTGGCGGCAATATGGGAGAAGCGGGTTGCGTGTCATGGATGTTTGAAAAGAAGGGGCTTATTATAGTGAACAGCAGCAATCTCAATGAAGACGAGTTGATGATGTTGGTGCTGGATGCCAGCGCCGAGGACTTACAAAAGGTTGGTGATGTTTTTCAGGTGATATGTTCTCACGCGGATTTAGGCAAGGTCAAAAAAGCCATCGAGAGTAAAAATATAAAAGTTGAAACTGCCGAAGTGAGCTGGATTTCCAAAAACAATATCGATTTAGAAGATGCGGCAGGCCGCAAAGTACTGAGGCTTATGGAGACGCTTGAAGAACACGATGATGTGCAAAACGTATATTCTAATTTTAATCTTCCACAAAGCCTTTTAGCGGAAATGCAGTAACCTGTATAGTAAGATAACGGCAGTTGTTTTACTTTTTTTCGTTATCTTTGTTTATGAATTGCAGGTTTTGTTGGGGCTGTTCGACTGGGGCAATATCTACTTCTTTATGAGTTCTTGGACGTTTCTTTTCAATGTTTAATAATTCCAATACCTGCTCTCCCTCCAGAACTTCTTCCTCTTCCAATTTCTTTGCTAATAGTTCCAGTTTTCCTTTATTATCGTTGAGCAATTTTTTTGTTTTTTCGTAGCTTCCCATGATAATATGGGTAACCTCTTCATCAATTATGATGGCTGTTTTATCGCTGTATTCTTTTTCCTGAACGAGATCGTGCCCAAGGAAGATGTTTCCCGATTGCCTGCCAAAGGTCTGAGGTCCTAACCTCTTACTCATTCCGAATCTGCATACATAATTTCTGGCCAGATGTGAAGCCTTCTCCAGGTCGTTTTGAGCACCCGTCGATATTTCATGGAGGACGATTTCTTCGGCAGCACGGCCTCCGAGCAACACACAAAGGGTATCCAGTATTTCAGACTCACTTGTCAGGTATTTATCTTCCATCGGTAGCTGCATGGTATAACCCAGCGCAGCAGTTCCTCTCGGGATTATAGATACCTTATGTACGGGGTCAGTGTTGGGAAGCAATGCAGCTACAAGAGTATGGCCTGATTCGTGGAATGCAACGGTCTTTTTTTCAACGTCGCTCATAATCCTGCTCTTTCGTTCAGGACCGGCTATCACCCTGTCGATGGAGG
>Ga0209324_10000172_pt1 | contig 42869 bp, 53 predicted proteins | sample Rifsed19ft3_FD_184015 | JGI IMG/M metagenome (GOLD analysis project Ga0209324, IMG submission 184015) | Soil microbial communities from Rifle, Colorado, USA - sediment 19ft 3 (version 2) | ecosystem: Environmental > Terrestrial > Deep subsurface > Rock core/Sediment | place: Rifle, Colorado...
ACTCGCCGCAGAAGCGGCCCCGACGGTTACGGTTTTGCCCCCGGTGGTGACTGCCTTACTTGCAGCCAGGACCCCTCCAGCACCGCCGCCGCCGCCGCCCGAATCCGCCCCAAGATCTCCGCCGCCGCCGCCGCCCGCAACGACAAGATAGTCCACATCGCCTGGACTGAGAACGGTAAGCGTATCACTCGCCGTGAAAGTGTGGATGCGCTTGGTCGCTGTCTCGACAACCGTTCCGCCAGTGCAGTAGGTCATCTAACTAGCTCCGGGTGTATGAAAGCTGGACGCCAATCAACCGAGCATCGATTGCCAGCGTGTCCGACCCATCAGCGGCCTTCCGGTACACCGTCAGGTTGATCAGTTGTCCACCAGCAGGAGTCCCGGCCCAAGTGATCGCGGCCGTCGCATCAGAGATGTACAAGTCCTCGGTGGTGCCACCTGTATCCGCAGTGGTCTGCGCCGTACCGACGGCCTGATCCAGTGCATCGTCGTTGGCGTAGCAGCGTCCCTCTATGCCCCAGACTACGCCAAAGTTGGTTGTCGTAGCCGCGTGCATCCAGAAGAACTTGGCCGTCATCGTGCCGCCGTTGTAGTCAGAGGGCAGCGCGAACGTGTAGTCGGCGTGCTCCTCCGTGTCCTTATCGAAGTCGAGCACCTTGAGGTTTTGCTTGTTGGTGGTCAACTCAACCGGGGTAGCGGCAGCACAACCGGCCGTCACTTTGGGTTGACCGCTGGCGGCAGACAAAAATACCTGGGCCGAGATAACTCCACCCGCGACGTTTCCCAACTGCGTCTCAACCCCGGCGTCGTCTTTGCTATAGACCTGGCCGTCTGCCTTGGCATAGACCGCGACTTTCGCGGCCGCTGGGGTCGATGGGGCTGCTCCTTCGTTCAATAAGAGTCTGCTCATGGTCCTATCCTATCTCCATTATGGCATTGGATGCCAGCTCAAGAACGCCAGCGGCCCCGATCTCGAAGTCGTCCGCGATGTATCTGGACATTCCGGCCAGGACAGTGCTTGAGCCGGCGGCCGCGACTGATCTCAATAGATCACCCGTTGCGGTGGAAGAGATGACAACCGTTGAACCCGCTCCATTGTCCTGAATACCAATGCCGGCGCCTGCCGTCAGCACCCGCTCTAGTGCCAACTGGTCTGTGGCGAGCAGGGTCACGAACCGTACTGCATTCTGATCGAACCTAGTGTATGTCGTCATCGCTCTCCCTATGGTATCGGGCACACACCCAGCAGGCTGAACAGGCTTCCGGGGGCGAAGTCGGCAACACCGCCTCCAGAAGTTATGGTCAGAGAAGTGATCGGGTCGGTTTGATTGACCCACTGACCCCCACCCTGTTCGGCGGTAACGAAACTCAGGGTGGCAAACTCCGTCACATTGGGGTTGTATTCAAAGCTCTTCCAGGCCGCGGCCCGCTTCGCCTCCAGCCCCAGGTATAACGCATAGTTGGGGATGTTCACCTCGCACATGCCGAAGTTCTTTTCGTTAGGCGAGTCCTCGCCTGGCAGGCGGGCCAGCCGGATTGCGTTGGCCGCGGTGATACCTCCTTGAATGTCATCGATATCGACTGGTCCGGTGAGGCGGGCATGGGCGATAGCATAGGTGAGATAGTTGGCTCCGGCGTCTGCGTTGAACGTCATCAGCATTGGGGGCAAGCCGAGCAGTTGATCCAATGTGGTGCCCGCATTGATCCACAACCACAGGTGCAGGAAGTCCTGATTGATGGCACTGAATGTAACCGAGGGGACATCTGAGGTGACCTGGATGGTTTCGAGGCAGGCGATCCCACCGCCCGAAGGAAAGGCCGCGCTGGAGAACTCCAGCGTCTCTAGGCGATCTACCCGCTTGGTGACCTTTTCGATCCTGGCCGCGTAGTCCTGCAACAGACGGTTCAGGTCACCCGGTGGCAAGGTCAACCTCCAGCCGAGCCCTCAGGTCTTCCCGCCCGCTATCGTCCACGGTGATCTGGATGGTCCTCACGATGCCGTCGAATTCCAGACTTCGATATCGAGCCGTTACCTTGTCCCCGAAACCCCAGTCCACCCCGTAGCGGCTCTGCGGCGTGTCCAAGAGGTCTCCGGAGAAGAACAGCCGCGGTCGCCCGGCCTGCATCCGTTCAAAGGCCCGGTTGGCCACGCCCAGGACCGTGACCTCTTCACGCGCATCCTGGAAAATGTCCCGCCGGTTCCAGATGGACCGGCCCATCCGAGGTAGGTCATTCTCAGTGTCTATGACCCGAGATAGCCCCTCGCCCTGGCCACCGCCCCAGACGTAGTTGATCTCCTGGGTCCAGTCCTCAATGAGCGATGGGGCACCCAGGTTCCCGGCCTCTTTGGAGAAGATGACCGGCGGGAGACCGCCAGAGAGCGTCCGGTCAGTTCCGCGCACGTTCACCCAGGTCCTGAATTGGAACTGTGCCCGCCCTGCTGGAACACAGTCGAAGTAGACCGGCGTCCCCTGATGCCGGCTGGCCTCGGCGATCTCCTGGATGACTGGGAGGACCTGGCGCCAGGAGAAGCGCCGCTCAATGGTCTCTCCCTGGCCGACATCGGGGTCCACTGCGAAGTTGGCAGCCGGGAACCGTTTGGGCCTACCCTCAGCATCATTTCCAGCCAGCGCGCCGCGAGCCTCCCGCACGATGGCCTTGATGACATCATCGGCGAAGCCGGTCTTATCGGCCTCCGCCTCACCGGCCTCATAGGCGATGGTGGCCGGGTCCAGCAGCCGGAGCTGGTCCGGACCGCTCAGGGTCAGGAGTTCGGTCCCGTCCGGGGCAGAGTCCCAATTCCACTTGCGCAGGAACCCGACCATCTGGAACTGCGGTTCTGCGCCTTCCGGCTCGCGCCAGATCTCGAACAGGTTGTCAGGCGCCAGCAGGTTTTCGGGGTAGTCTTCCGGGAGTACGAGGGTGAACCAGCCGAGGTCGTTCAGGACCCGGACGTACTCAAGCCGGGTGAACTGCTGGATCGTGCGGAGTGGTTCGCCATCGTGGGTGAGAAGATCGATACGATGTTGGGCCATTCATTCCGCGTCTCTGTTACAGGTTAGACGGGCGGGCCGGGCGCCAGTCCGGCTGTGGCCCGTTCGCCGGGACCATGCGGGGGCGGAAGACTTCTCCGGGCCTCCAGGTCGTTCTCGACAAGCGAGCGTGTCTGCGACTTTCCACGCCGCCGCCCATCTTGACTTCGGCTCTCCTAGCCCGGGGTCTCTTCGCCAGTGAATGTCCGGGGATGCGAAGTCCCGAATTCAGTGGCGAAGCTCAACCCATCGCCGCCCTCATCGCGGATGCCCAAAGCGACCCGGCCATCCGCATTGATGAACAGCGCCCACTTTGGGAAGGGGGTACCCTCTTCCCTCTCCGGGTTGATCCACCCGGCCCAGCCGTGGCTCTCTGGGTATTTGTAGCGTCCGACCTCGATGCGCTCCATTGCGCACCTCCTCGTTGAAGTCGGCCACCTGCCGCTCTAGTATTGCCCGCTCGGTGGGTTTCGCCGTCTTATACACCGATAGTTTACGGACACGGGTTATCCTACTCAGTCGTCGAAACTCCAATGAGTGACCTGCCATCGCAGGCTGATTTCCGTAGGCGTATCCGTATCCTCGGCCATGAAGGCAATGCGGTTTGATCCAGGCAGCAGCTCAAGCAGGTCGCTTCCAGGCAGCACCCCGGCGATGACGTTGCCGCGGAAGTCCGAGGTCGCCCGCTGCAACCCCTGGCGCAGGTCCACCAGGACGGTCTCTCCGTCCAGGATCTCCAGGTCAAATAGCACCCGCTGGCCGGTCGTCTGGTTCTCCAGCCAGCGCAGGTGGGCCGGCCCCAGGACCTCCAGGATCGGACTAGCCTTGGCCCGCCCATTGTTCTCAGCCGTCTGGATCTCCGATGCCTCCGCCGAGCCGTTGAAGTCTCCGCCGACCCACAGATCGTCACCGTTGAATGCTAGCGAATGAACCGTGGGTGTTCCGGGCAGCACCACGTCCAGATGACCGAACCGAGTTCCATCCCAGGAGGCCAGGGCAGCCGCCAGGCCCGCTCTGGTGGCACTCGTGAAGTCGCCCCCAAAGACGGCCAGTCCCTTGGGAGAAAAGCCGATCCAGCGTGCAACAGTCCCACCTAACAAGCCATCGCCCTCTACGCCGAGCGGGAACCATTCCTGGCGGTTGAAGACGGCGACCTTCTGGACCGTGACGAATCCGATGTCGGTCAAACCCTCGCCGACGGCGTACAGGTTGCCATTGGGAGCCAGTTCGATATGTCGGACCCGCTGATCGGCCCCCTCTTCCCCCAACTGGGTAAATGCCGCACCGTCCCACTTGGCCACCCGTTTGAGAGTGTTGGCCCCGGCGCCGGTCTCCTGCGTGAAGTTGCCGCAGAAGAAAACCGTTTCCCCATCCAGGTCCATCGTGATCTCGTGCACTGTGTCATTGACGCCGACGCCGAATGCACCCGTAAGAGCCGAAAAGGCATTCGTTGCAGGATCCCAGGAGGCTATTTTGTTCAGGGTCGTCAGGGTATCAGCGGTCTGGACCAATGCACCGCCCAGAAAAAGAATTCCATTGCGATCAACTGCTAGACCTTGCACATCATCGTCGAACCCAACTGGCGCGCCGGTCCCCATCGTAGCCCAGGTATCTGTACCGGGGTCATAGCGGGCGATGCGGTTCATCGTCACACCGCCGATGGCCAGGAAAGTGCCTCCGACATAAACCATGCCGTCGGGGCCGAAGGCTATCGCAAAGACGACATTATCATCTACCCCAGTCGCCAATGGCGTGATGGTCTGCCCATCCCGGCTGATGCGGCAGATGCGGGCACAGTTCGCATCGCCATCGAAGCTGGTGAAGCTCCCGCCGACATAGACATCGCCGGTCCGAGGATCAACTTCGATCACTCGTACCTGGTTATTGGCTCCCGTCCCTATCGCTTGCCACTCGCCATTGATCCGAGCAACGATCCGGTTGGCATTCGCCACCGTCTGTCCGGGATCGAGCTCCAGTACATCCTGGCTGTCCACCCGCCAGAATGGATCGGGGCAGAACAGGCGCACGGCGAAGCTGTTATTGAATGGGAAACGGAGATCGCCCGACCACTCCAGCCCGCCCTCGTAGACTGCTTCCAGATCGCGCGGCGCTCCGGCATTCAAGTAGCGCAGGAGCAGGCTCTGGGTCTCCTGAACGAGGTCCGGCTTGACGATCTCCTCCAGCGCCCGGCGAGCCTTGTGTAATGGACCGAGGTCGGCCGGGGAACCGACCCTCTCATCGGGGTCCTTGGAGGCCCAGAACGTGAGACCCAGGGCACGGGGCAATGGCCGCACTCGTTGAACGAGCGCCCGGTCCACGTCGGCGAAGTTCTGGACATTGAGCTGCACCGGAGGCATTCCGAGGCCGGACGACTGCGTAGGCCACAACAGGAAGTCCAGGCCCTGGCTCAGTTCCCGTAGCCGGCCGCCACGGCGGAAGCGCCCACTGCGGACTGAGGTCGAAGCCTGCCGCGCTCCGGTCCAGCGGAAAAAGGCATCGCCGGCATGGGGCGGCAACTCGCGCTCCATGTCCCCGTCGGCATAGCTCGTAGGCCAGCCGGTGGCCTCCACCTGAAAAGCATCGACCCAGAATGTCACCGACTGAATGCGCTCGGCGGTCTCCACAAAGAGCCGCAAGTCCGTCACCGCCAGCGCACCCAGGAACCCGACGACGCTGGCCCGGGTCCAGTATTCGTTCAGCAGCGCGAAAGGCTTGCCGGTGAAGGTCAGGCCGTTGGTGTTGTCCACCAGCCGCAGGCGCACCCACCCGTCTCCGCGCAGGTAGCAGCTGGCCGTGACCGGCTGAGCAGAGATGCCGGGCGCGCTGTCTTTGCGGATGCCCTCGCCGACCGCCACGCCATCCGTGACGATCTGGACGGATGCTCGGCCGAAGCGGGCCTGCGTAAGCTCCCGAGTCTCGGTTGAACCGACCGCCGTGATGTCTGCCAGGCCGTTGGTGGGATCCTCAATGCTCGGGTTCGTGTCGAGGTTCTCGGCCTCGGCCGGTTCAATGACCAGAAGCTTACTCATCGTTTCTTCAAGTCCTCAGGGATGGAAGAGACCGCATCATTCCACTTGCGGCGATAGGGACAGGAGAAGTCATGGGTAGCCGGGCTGTGGGGATTCAATTGCACATCGTCGGCCGCCCGCGGAGAACAGTCGCACAGCTCATCCTGTAAGAGTTGCTCTATGGCTTTAAGTCTGGCCTTGGCCTGGGCGAGATCGGTTGCAAGGGCATCCGCGCGGTTTCCTTCATCTGCGCTCCGTGCAGAACAATGCAAGTGCATTGGCCCGATGCCATTCTCATAGACGCGGACGCTAGGGAGGTCTATCGGAAACAAGCACCTTACGCATCTTTCCATAACCGCGGTCGTGTCATTCATCTTCTTGCTCCTTCAACTCAAGGCGACGAAACAGGCGGTTCTCCCCGCTGTCGATCTCGTATAGAGCGCTGATGCCTATGCCCCAGTTCTTCCCGAAGCATCGGACGATGTGCCCCTGAGTACCGACAGGCGTGCCGAGATACGGACTCTTCACGACAACCACGGGCATGTCAACTGCAAGATCGCTCTGTTCTCTCGCCTGCTCGCTTCTTTGCTTGTTCATGTTAGGCAGAACCCCCCTTCGCAGCCTTCAAGTTCATCGAAGTCCATCTGCGATTGCACGGCCAGATCAAGAGGAGCCAATGAAGGATGCAACCAGACCTTATCTTTCTTCAGCAAAGCAACTCGTTTATGATTGATATGCTCCTCTATCTGTACCGCGCGCGCAAACAGATCCGGCCTCTGTTTATCCAGCCGACGCCACTCCATCGGGCTATGAAACGGGCAGAAGTAGCAGGCAGAACGTGGCGCTGGCGGTAGGCTCGCGTCCCGAATGACGGCGAGGCAGTCGGCCCGGCTCATGTCCAGATCAATCAATGGATATTCGAGTTGCTTCCAGAAGCGATTGCGTTCGATCCATTGCCTACCATTCCGCCGTGCCCGCTGGATCTCGTCTGTACTGATGCCAAGACCGACCGTTACAATATCGGCATCCCGTCCCCCATTGGTGGCGATCCATCTGTCTATTTGGCGGATCTTGTAATCGACGGTGCAGGCCCTATTGCCGGGCGCTCCATTGCTCATCCGTGCCGGAATAGGAACTGAACGATTGGTACTCATCAAGCTCTGGTATAGGGTCCTGCCGCCCTTGGCGATCTCGACAAACTGGATGCCATGCGTGATCGCGTAGGGCTGACTGACATTCCGGACGTAGGCCAGCACATCTGGATGCTCGCTATCGTCGCCTGTATTGGCGAAGACGTGGACGCGGTAAGGCAGATCCCCACGGGCTGATAACACCAGTACTGCGGTGCTCTGCACACCGCCACCCGAACTGAATAAGCGCATCTCCTTGCTCATATCTTCTCCGCCATGGCCTGCATCATCTGGAAGTCGCCTATGATCGGCTCGGATCGGGAGGCGCTGTTCACCGTTAGGTTTAAATTGGTAGTGGAGCTCGGCCCGGCGCCGACGACCTGAGCAGCCGCAGTCTGGAGCGCAATGGCCGGCATGGGCGTCGATCCACGGATGCCAGCCGCCAGCCCCTCCATCATCTGCTGGCCGATGCCCATCATGAGCTTAGAGGGTGAGCCGAGACCGAGGAAGTCTGCTACGGCATCAATGGCCCCTTCCAGCCCACCGACGATGGAGTCGGAGACGCCCTGAACCCAGGTGGCGATGCCATCGGAAATGCCTTGCAGTGCAGCTGAGATGATGATGGACAGGTTGTCCAAAATGCCAGACCACATATCCAGGAAGTCATCCAGCTTCACGCCGACAACGTTGGTCGCGGCTTCCAAGAGACCCTCAAGGCCATTGGTGATGGCCTGGACCGCGCCCTCAAAGTCTCCAGTCAGAAGCGCCGCTAGTCCGGCGATGATGCCGGTAACCAATGTGGCGAAGCCTTCAAAGGTCGCCAGCACGGTTCGGACCAGGAAGCCGACGACATCGATCACCTCATCGCCGTGCTCCCGCCAGAAAGTAGCAAGAGCCTGTAGGAAGATGCCGATGTTCTCCACGATGCGCTGGACGGTCGGCCCCAGCGTCTCGCTGAAGAAGGAGGCGAACCGCTGGCCCTCCTCCACGAGTGATGGAACATGAAGCATGAAAGCATCGACGAGTTCCTTGACGCCATCAATGATCGGCTGCAGGAACCCACCAGCTTCGCCGAGTGCCGGCGCGAACTCGCCACTGAATAGATCGGATACAGTCTGGATGGCGCGGGGCAGGTTGTCCTGAAGCCATGTGACCAGCGTGTCGAAGATCGGCTTTCCAGTTGTTTCCCAGAAATTGGTAAGCGTGTCCCGCATCCCCATGAAGTTCGTGTCCCAGCCCGCTTTGAGCAGTCCGATCAAGGTAAGCAGCAGCCCGATGGGCGAGGTCAAGCGGCCCAGAATGCCGGCGATCTGGGCGATGGTTGCTACGACTGCGGCGGCAGCCAGCGCGGCTCCGATCCCTTCGATGGCTCCAATGATGGCATCCTTGTTTTCGGTGATGAAGTCGCGTACCTGGGTGAAGACACCTACCACCTTATCGCCAAACTCCCGGATGCGATCTTGGAGGTCCTGCGGAAGCATGGAGAGCAGGGCTTCCCGGAACTCTATGGACAGCGGCCCGGCATCCACCAGCGCCTGGGCAAGCCGCAAGATAAAGCCCACTGCCCGGTCAATGGCCGGCCCGATCCGGCTGCGGAACAGCTCGACCATCAGCGGCAGGACTTGCTCAACCAGCGGCGTCAGACCTTGCAGGAGCTTGCCCAAAGACGGGATCAGTACGAAGCCGATGCTCTCGGCCTGCTCCCGGATGTGGCCGATCAGGATCGTAAACTGTCCAGAGAGTGTCTTTGAAGCCGCGACCGCTCTTCCACCAATTGAGGTTGATAGCGCATCCATCAGAAAGGTCTGAGCTTCGGCAATGCGGCCAGTTTCAACCATTCCATCGATGAGCTTCTGCTGCTCATCGGTGAGGATGATGCCAGCTAGGCGAAGAGCCCGCAAACCCTCGCCCGGTAGTTCCAGAGCGCGGCCAAGCTGGCCGGCCGCCGAGGCCGCGTCTGTGCCCAGTGCAGCGGCAAGATCAAGCGTCAGGCGCAGCGCCGGTTCAAAGGCATCCCCACGGATATTCTTGAAGCGTAGCAGGACTGCTTCGGCGGCGATCACGGCATCATCGCTGCCGCCCGCCAGATCTCGCAAGGACATCGCCAAGTCCAGCGCCCGCTGCTCAGTAATACCGGCTACTCCGCCGGTCGCGGCCAGTACGGACTGGAGCGCGGCGACATTCTTCTCCGCGTCAACCGCCTCCCGGATGCCGATGGCCGCAACCGCGGCTAGTGCTCCGGTCGCAGCGGTTGCCGCGCCAACCAGCGCGGTCCCCAGGATGCCGCCGACCTTGATGACTGTGTTGCCCAGGCCGACGAATTGTCTGCCGAGGCTATCGCCAGCGGAACCTACCCGGCCGATGGCCTTGTCCATAGACCCAAGGTCCCGAACGAAGTTGGGGACACCGGCGGCCAATGCCTGGATGCCGAGCGGTTCCAGTGCCACTACTTCCGTCCCCTCATGCTCTTGCTCACCTGAGCATCCTGTACGTGCGCGCCGATCTGGTCATGCAGTTGCTTCCAGGCGATAACGGTCGCCTTGAACTCGGCCGGGTAAGGTTCCGGTTCTGCCAGCCACCAGCGGGCCAGGTCCAGCCCGGCCGCCACGCAGGCCTCGACCTCCAGGAATGCCATACTATAGGCGATGCCCGGGTTGATCGCGTGGCGCAGACCGACCGACTCAATACGCTCACCGTGCCTCGTCACCCGGAAAGGACTTCGCCGCTAGGGCTATGGCCTCCTGGGTCACGCCTGAGCGGCTCATGATCTCCTGCAGGTCGTTGGCCGCGACGGCCACATAGCGCTTGAACAGGAACTCCGTATCCAGTGGGTCTTCCAGGTTGAAGCCATCCAGGTCAAGATGGCCTAGCTTGACCATCTTCTGGATCTTCGGCATCCACTCTTCCCGATCCGGCAGATCGCCCTCGATCACCACGCCGAACAGCAGCATGGCATCGATGACGGCCTCCGCCCGATGGCGCTCGGCCGCGGCCAGGGCGCGTAGGTAACCCGGATCGCTCGGGTTCGACTCCTCCCGGCCCTCCTTCTCCGGGTTGGCCCACATCGGGACCTCGGGATCCTGGATGCGGCTGGCGACCTCGGTCAGCAGAAAACCAGCCACGGGCACAAGGCGAGCCCTGTAGCCCGTGGACAGTTCGATGACCGAGGTCGCCTTGCTGCGCTCCCTAGCTACAGAGAGCGCCGCGTCGGCAGAGTGCGGAGATGCTCGTTTCTTGGTCATGGTTACCTCCAGTGGGAAGGTCTAGGTTGCGTGGTTATCAGTCAGACCCGACGATGATGATGCCGTCCATGGCATCATCGGCCAGGCCGGCGCCGAACACCAGGTTCGGGTCGAACTCGCAGGCGGCAATGGCGTTGATCTTGTCATTGGCCGGGATCAGGGTTGAGCCTTCCGGCACCACGACCCAGGAGAACCCGCCGTCGTAACTCCGCAGGATGCGGCCCTTGGTCGCGGCTGTCTGGTGCGCCATGTAACCGACGCTGCCGGTGGCGAAGGCGATGTCGAAGACCACGCCCGAGCCGGAGCCTGGGAAGGCCTTCTCGGCCCAGGTCTTGCCTTTGTTCAGGGTGTAGAACAGGCGCCCGTTGCTGGTTCCGACAAGCCACTCGTTCTCACTCTTGATCCAGACGCAGTTCAGGTTGACGCCGACCCCGACCGGGTTGGTCGTTGTGGCCTGCCACAGCGTGCCGTTCTCGGTGTAGACCACCGTACCGCTGTTGCCGACCGCCACCGCGAACTCCTCACTGATGGCATGGACCGCCAGCAGGTCGGCCACGGTCGCCACGCCGGCATCGATCACACTCACCCCGCCGGTCGGGTCCTGCAGGCTATAGATGTACCCGCCCTCCCCGACGATGAAGGCGAAGTTGCCGAGGCTCCAGATGTCGTTCGGGCATCCGGAGCCGATGTAGCCGGTGGTGACTTCGGTGAAGGCCGGATCGGTCACGCCGTCAAAGTCGTCCTTATCAGCGTAGTGATGGCTGCAGCTCTCCTGCGAGATGACCACCACATAGCCAGAGACGCAGGCGATGCCGCTCGGGTCTTCCCCGGTTGCCAGGGTGTCCACGTCGTGGGCATAGAAGTTGACCCCGCTGTCGATGCTGAACACCACATCCGCCGGCGTGCCGGGCGAGCCACCCGCGCCCAGGGTCACGGTGAACATCTTCTTGCAGCCGTCGGACAGCTCTTCGCACTCGCCGCAGCTGATGGCATCGCAGATTACCGCGTCGATGGCCTCGTTGGTCAGGACATTGCCGCCTCGCTCGGCGATAGTGATGGGCAGCACTTCGTACAGCCGGACTGCGGAGATCTCGGCGGTCTCGTTGACCACGGCCTTCTCATCGGGTTGGAGCGCCCCCAACGCGTCCGAGGACCAGCTGGGGATGTTGGCCAGCTCCATGATGAGCTTCTTCTGAAACTCGTTGAACAGGCTCGGATCGGTGCAGGCGCCCATGTTCAGCTGCAGGTCGTTGGCACAGCCGCGTTTCGCCAGTTCCAAGAGCAGCGATCGCAGGTCCTGGGCATAGCGCCCGACCAGCGAGGTAGTCGGCCGCTCTTCCTCGCCACGGATCGTTCCCAACACATCGAACTTCCCGAAGGTCCTCGGGCTGGGACTGTAGACGTTCTCTACATCCCCGAAGCTCTGCTCCGTTTCCATCTGCTTGAGCTGGTGCTCATAGCTAGGGCGATGGTCAACCCGGGCGCCTCCCTCAGTGAGAAAGACTCGGGAGTTACCCGTCTGCAGGGGAGTGAATGTTCCCATGTTGAACCTCCTGGTCGTCCGTGCGATACAGTTGGACAAGATGCCGCTTCAGAGCGCGACAGGCGATGGCTTGCAGGTTTGCGTTCGTTCGCTGTAGGTCCTCCCAGTTCAGAATGCCAGCCTCCGCCAGAGCGTTGTGGATGTCCCGGCGCAGTCCTTCCCAGTCAAGCCGCTCCAGATCGGGCGGGTCCTGCGGGATGCCGGCCTCGGCCATCAAGTCGGGATCCTCGTCCCGCACCAGCGAGGCATGCCGATAACCGTTGCGGTCGGTCCATTCTACTCGTCTCACACCACTGCCACCGATGCCCGGGCCCCGACGAACCGGCGCACCCTCCGCCAGGCCTTGATCTCACCGACCAGCGTCCCGAAGGGGTTGGCTCCGTCTCTCGGATCTAGTGTATAGGCTGGTTCATCCGCTCCTGTGCGGGAGGTGTCCCAGCGGAGATCGTTGACCAGCTTCTCTACGGTTCCACAGGAGCAGAACGGCCGGGAGAGCCGGGCAGTCGCCAGCCAGGCGATGGCCTGCGCCCAGTACAGGCTGAGAGGCTCGCAGGCACGGCCGGACAGGAACTTCCGGTCCAGGTCACCGGCGTAGTAATTCACCTTCACCAGATCCGGCTCCCGGCAGTCCACCCAGTCGGCGGCAGCCCATTGGCCTGCAACAGCGTCATAGTTGGCTGGCTGTGGGACCAATAAACCACCATGCACGTCGCGGACGTGGGCGCATCCATCCTGGACTTGCAACGTGCAGGATGGACAACCGTTGCCTCCGCAAGAGGCACAGATACCGCTCACGGTTGAGACAGGATCCGGCTCCCAGAAGAAGCGGGCGCTCGGCTGGGTGAAGTCAACGAACTCCCTGTAGACATCAACCAGCGTTTCATAGATCGCGGCATCGGTCAGGTCCAGCGCGTGCGCCCCGTCGCTGGTCGGGAAGGCTTCCCACAGTTCAGGATGAATGGCCTGCCAGATCCAGAATGTGGCGGTGAACACGCCGCCTGAGATGGACTTGGTACGCAGTGGCCGTATCTCCCACTCGGGATCGCCATCGTATCCCTCAAAGTAGACCTTGACTTCGCAGGCGTCGGTGAGCGCGGTGGCGATGGAGACAGTAACGGTCTCGTCGAAGCCATCCCCATCCGCGTCACTGCGGATGATGGCGGGTGTCCCGACAAAAGTTGTCCCTCGCTGGCCGGCGGAGATGAACTTGGCATAGTCGGCTCGGATGGAGCGCAACTGCCCGCGGTTGGTCAGGCCTTGGGTGATGAGTTCGGGCCGGTAGTGCCGCGGATAGGGATGGATCTCATTCGTGATGAACATGGGCGCCGGCCAGAAGCCGAGCACGCGGGCGATTTCCTCTTCGGCGGTGGCGATGGCCTGGGCCAGTTCTTCGCGGCTGACGCGGTCGCTGCTCTGCCACTGGAATTGATGCCAGATGGCGTCGCACTGGCCACCAGCCGGGAAGATCGATGCTCCGGCCGCACCCGAAAAGTGAGGAGGGGCAATACCCAGGATGTAACTGTAGGCGTCCAAACTCAGGAGCGTGTAAGTGTCAGCGCGCGCCATTAGCCACCCTGTCTACTATGACCGCCATCGCGGATAAGGCGAAGGGCAACGAGATCAGGATCGCAACGTTCGGCCAGAACCAATAGGCTAACGTCAGGGTCGCCGCTAGGTAGGGTGAGACGCACCAGGTACACATCATCAATTTGGAGAGTACGGTCGTTGAGTAGGCATTCGAATGCTCGTCGTACCGCACGCCCGCTAGGTGCCTTAGCTTCGGGAAGATATCCCACGGCCCATCCTCGTTCACCAGCAGGTTCGAGATCCGCCATGTCGCCAAGCCCAGGATCAGGTAGTCCATGGTAAATGGACCGGCGCTATCCGGCCGCCGCAGCCATCGCCTGCAGCTCTCTTACCGACTGGATGATGATCTCGGCCTTGGACTTCGCCGCGCCCAGCTCGATCAACCCGTCTGGGCCGAGCGCCAGGATGTCGTCGGCCGTCTGGATGCCTTTCGACTTCAGCTTCTTGGCGAGGGTTTTGCTGACCCCAGGGAGCGCCTGCAGATCCAGGCCGGCCGCGGTCTCGGTTTCGGCTGCGCCCGGCTCCGGCGGCTCAAAGGAGGGCGGGGCTTCCTCCGGCAGTTCCGGCGCTGCACCCAGCACAGATGGCGCAGGCGGCACCGGCATGGGCATCGACGGCACGGACATCCGCACCTGCTCCACCGGCCGGAAGATGTGCGGCTGGGTTCGCAGGTCCAGCTGCTTGACCAGGAACTTCTCGCCGCTCTTGCGCTGGCCGTAGTCGGTGCGGGTGGCCGTCCCGATGACCCGGTGCCGGCCACGGTTGGGGTGCGTGTAGAGGATCATAACCAGATCAGAGTCGCCCATCTTAGAACCTCCGTTGGATCGGGCAACGACAGAGAGCACGCCAGTGTTGGATTTTTTCTTGCTCGCCGATCCCTGGCCGTTGCCTCCGCAGTTGCATGACACGATGTCGATGCTCCTATACTTGGCTCGTAGGTATTCTACAAGCCTTGTGTGTTCCTGTAAACCAAGTTGCCGGCGCTGTCCGGTGTGGAAACGGTAGACCACCAGCTCTTCCGGGACCCGGTAGTAGCACCGGCCGGCCATCGCCATCCGCCAGTGATAGTCTACATCCTCCCAGGTCTTCATGCCCTCGTCAAAGCCGCCGATCTGGTCATGCCAGGCCTTCGGGATAAGGCAGGTGACGAGCGACCAGTGATAGGGCTGACCATCCTCCGGTTGTCGCTGGGCCCGCTCCGGCTCGAAGTTGGCCGATCGATAGCCGATGATGGCCTGCTGGCTCTTCTGGTCCCAGGAGTAGAGCCGCTCTTGGAGGTTGGGGGCCAGTCTGCGCGGGTCGTCTACAGTGGCCTTGCCCACGTAGTCCGTAAAGATGATCTCCCCATGTTCCTCCCAGACCTGCATCATCCGTTCCAGCGCCTTCGGGTAGAGCCAGTCGTCGGCATCCAGGAAAACCAGGAAGGGAGCGCGGGCGATGGCAGCCCCGCGGTTCCTGGCCTCTCCGGCGCCGAGCTTCGGAGCATTCAGCAGCCGGACATAGGGATACGCGGCCATGTGTGGGTACGGTTCGGTGGAAGTCCAGACAACGATGACTTCCCACTTGCGGAAGGTCTGAGCCTCCAGGCTGTCCAGTGCATCGATGACGGTCTGCTCATGGCCTGGCCCGACCGGGATGACCACAGAGATGGCTGGCTCATCGTACTGCCGTACCGGATGGGAAAAGCGGCGCGGGGTCGCAAGGCTGGCGAATGGGTGCTGCTTGTCCTCAACCCACGGATGCCAGCCGAGCCAGTCGGTCTCATGATAGTTAGGGTCGCCGCTGACCCGCCCGCTCTTCCAGGAGTAGACGAACAGTGGCCGGGCATCAGCCCTGACCGCGCCCCAGCCATAAGCTCCTGCCCGCAGCCAGAGCTCGGCGTCCTCTGAGCCCGCACCACCTGGAGCATACCGCTGCCGGTAGCCTCCAAGCCGGGCCCACATCTCACGCCGGAACACGCAGCAGGTCGGGATCTGGTTCTGCCGCTGAAGCTGCTGGTCGTAGTTGAAGTCACCGGGCCATGGCGAGATACCTTGACTGTTGTCCGGCTTGATCCAATGCAGACCAGTGTAGGCCACGCCGAGCTTGCGGTCAGCCTCCAATGGTTTGATGCAGGCCGAGAGGAAAGTGGGCTCAATGGCATCATCGGCATCGAGGCAGGCAATGTATCTGGAATTGACGCTGGCGATCCCCGCGTTGCGGGCATGGGCCACCCCACGGTTGTCCTGCCGGATATAGTGGACCCTTGGATCGACTGCGGCGAACTGCCGGACCACCCGCTCGGTCATTCCTTGATCCTGCGAGCCGTCGTCAACAACGACCACGGCCTCCAGCTGTTTGTAGTCCTGCGCCAGAGCTGACTGGATCGCTCTGGCCACCTTGTCCGCATAGTTGTATGTCGGGATGATGACGGCCGCCGTCGCCGGTTCCGGCTGCATGGCCTTTTCATAGACGCTGGCGACAAGCTGACAGGCCGCCTCCCAGGTCCAGCGCCGGGCAGACTCGCGGGCATTCTCGCTGAGCTGCTTGCGGTGTTCCAGACACCAGGCCAACCCCTGCGCCAGGTCGTCGATATTCCCGACCTGGGCAAGATAGCCGGTGACACCGTGCTGGACCAGATCCAGGTTCCCGCCGTGGGCGAAACCCAGGACCGGGACACCGCAAGCCATGGCTTCGAGAACACCAAGGCAAAAAGTTTCCTTGATGACCGATAGATATACTGCCGCGCCAGCGACGATCCGTTTCATCGCTGAGTGCGGCTTGAGACCGATCACCCTCACATTCGGCGGGGCAAGATCAGGCGCAAAGGTGGTCAGAAAAGGAAGCTCGGGGAACCGCGCCGCAAGAGCGCCCATGGGAGTGGGGTCGACAATATCGGCGGAGCGATTCTTGTTGTACAAGACATAGCCTCCGCCCGCCGGTTCGACATCCTGCCAGTCCTCCCAGTCAATTCCGTGGGGGATGACGTGGGGCGTGAACCGCATGTCGCGCTGAAAGATCTCGGCCACCCACTTTGAGGGCACTGTGACTTCACTAGCAGTCCGGGCCGTTTCGATCACGCTTTGGTTCGCTTTCCATTCCCAAGAAGCGGCGCTGTACTCACCCGTGAAGTAGATGCCATGGCTGTGACAAATGTTGGCATCAGGAGCAGTCCCGGCGTGAACTGCCTTCAGGTCATAGGCATCTGTGGGGCCAACAAGCTCAACGCCGAAAGCCGGAAGATGTCTGAAGTAGCCCTCTACCACTCGCCGGATACCACTCTCGCCCTTTCCGAGCTGTGTGAGGTGAGGCACCATAAAGACCTTCATGGCAGTTCTTCCCACCAGCCCTCGTCCGCGTAGCCCTCAGCCCTCAGATACGCGCCGAAGACCTCATCGAACTGCTGGGCTTGCCGCCGGGTCAGTTCCCGTTTCCAGCTTCCGACCTTGCCCTGCCACATGGCACCCTTGCGCTCGGGGAAACGCTGCAGCGTCGTGTCGAAACTGCTCCATGCAACCGCATCAGCGATAGTTCGGGAACGAGATGGGGAGATCTGGAGATCTCCAAGCGCCGCCGATAATGTCACTTCAGGGCCGTGGGACAAGTCCTCATAGTTGACCGTGGACGCGCCATCCCAAGAGGCCTCAATGGTCAGATAGGGCATACCGTCCGCACCCTGTAGCCTAGCGAATGCCCTGTCAAATGGAAGGCCGCGGTAGTGCATGATCGAGATCAGAACATCTCGAGGATCGCGGCGAATGTGCAGAACGAGATCGTTGGGTTCGGGTGTGAACTCATCCCGTCGCTGGTGGCTCTTGCGGACCCTGAACTGGTCGCCGACAGCCTGCCTGAATAGGGTAATGGCCCAGGTGTTGCCTGAGCGTGGGTAGCCAGTGATGTGCAGCGTTCTCTCCGGCACGCGGAAAGCTCCCAGCCCATCAATATGCAGGATGACCTCATAGCCACGCATCTCCTGGTCAACGACCTGTCGGACCTCCGGCCAGTGGCCATCCGACCGATAGTCATGGAATGCGATGATGGAACCGGGGGCCATGTGGTCGATCCAGCCGTAGATGTCGCGGAAGACGCTTTGCTTTGAGTGGTCCGCATCCACGAACAGCAGGTGGATGTCGCCGCCCAGCCAGTTCTGACCGGCATGGGCGCTGTCGTCGTGGATCTGCTTGTGACGCGGGTCGCCCCAGAAGCCGGCTGATCGAAATACCGTCTCCTCCCCAACGAGGCAGCCAAGCGGGCTGGCATCCTTTTGCTTGTCCACGGTAGTCACGCGCAGCTTGTTGGGAGACTCCATGAGGGCCAGACCGGATGTTCCCGCACCAGCTCCTAGGTTGATGACCTGCGAGCTTTCGGGCAGGCTGGCCGCCAGTTCCTTCAGTGCCTTCAGCTCCGGCACGTGCAGATAGCCGAGCCAGGCCTGGACGGTTTCCGATGTGTGTTTCATCGCCTATGCATACTCCAAGATGCGCCGCCCAAGCCATTCAACGACCGGGACGCAGACAGCGTTTCCGAGGACGCGATAGCGGGCCGAGTCCGAGAGTTGTGAGGTCCAACCATCTGGCAGGCCCTGTAGGCGCTCACATTCGGTCGGGGTGAGGCGGCGGACGCCCGATGTTCCTGGCAGAACATGCCCCGCGTCTACGCCCTGATTCGAGTGGAAGTTGCCCGCATCGTGGCTCCTCGGCCCGGCATTCGGTGCTATCGGGCCGACCACCAAGTTCTCATCATCCTCTCCACCGCGTCCCGGCATATTGGAATTGGGGTGCTGGCGGGAGCGAAGTGGGGCAGCGATGACTAGGTTCTCAGCTATCGGATTGCTATTTCCGTTGTGTGCCTCTGCTCCCGCGACGGTCCCGGCGACAACGAAAGTATCCTGGTTGTGCCTGCCCGATCCATGTTTGCTGCCGCCCTGCCCGGCAGAGACCGCATAGGATGGATCGGGATAGGCGACAAGGTTCGGATCGTCCTCAGTCCTCCGACCGCTGCCATACGCGCCGCCGCCGACCGGACCAAAGATCAAGGCTGCTCCCTTGTTTGCTCCGGGATCGTCTCCCCCTCCGACGCGGCTGAGAGAGCGCGATAGAGTGCCATCGGCAATTGACGGCCCCTCTTCGCCGCCCTCCGCAATATCCCCGCGCAGGCTTTCGGGCTCAAATAATACTTGCGCGGCACGGTAGTCTCCAAGATGGCCGACAATGAAGAGGCGACGGCGCCGCTGGGGGACTCCGAAGTGCTGAGCGTCCAGTATCCGCCAGGCAGGGCCATACCCGAGTTCGACCAGCCCTCGAAGGATGACGGCAAAGTCCCGCCCTCCGTTCGAGGATAGCAGGCCGGGGACGTTCTCAACGACAGCCCAAGCCGGGCGATGCTCCGCAAGAATGCGATGGAACTCGAACCAAAGCCCCGACCGCTCTCCAGCAAGGCCCGCACGTCGGCCGGCCACTGAGAGATCTTGACATGGAAAGCCCCCGCAAATAAGGTCGGCTGCTTCCAGTTCCCGTCCATCAATTCCGGTGATGTCATGGTATCTCCTGACTTCGGGCCAGTGTGACCCGAGGACATCATTGCAGTTACCATCAATTTCTACCTGCCAGACGGTCTCCATCCCGACCCGTTCGAAGGCCAGATCGAAGCCGCCCACTCCCGAGAATAGACTGCCTACCTTCATCCGCCCCTCAACCACCCGAGCCGCCGAAGCTCATCCACATGCTCCGCCGGCACCCGGTCCAGGTTCTGCAGTTCGAAGCCCTTGCCGCTCTTGAAGACATTGGCGTAGCGTACACACGGTTGCCGAGAACCGATCACGCGCAGGTCTGATCTCCCATGCAGCGAAGGTCCCAAGTGTAATTCCACCTCCCACGGCGACATGCCCGGCCGCAGGACCGACTTCATCAGATCTCGGTTCCAGATGCCGGCCTGCAACGACATCTGGTATTCGCTGTCGCCGGGAGTCTCCACCAGATCGTAGTGCCCCCAGGCCCCGATGTCCTTGGCCCTCCCGTTGTACTGCCGGTCATCCGTCAGGTCAACCCTCAAAACGTCGCCATGCGATCGGGCATAGTCTGACAAGGTTTCGATGCCGCGGTGGTCCACGGTGCGGGTCAGCCAGTAGTCCTCCAGCATCAGGATGAAGTGCGACTGCGGCAGCTGATCCAGGTAGGCCAGCAAGGCATCCGACCACTGGTTGGCAGGTAAGGGTTTACCGCCGCCAACCTTGAACACCGTGAAGCTGGGGGGCAACGCGAACTCCAGCCGGGCGTCCGTAATGACAGTCACCGGCTGGAGCTGCGACCAGTAGCGCTCAAAAAGGTACCCGAACGGCCTCAGCGCCCACTGGTATCTGGAGGACGTGACGACGCAGACTGGAGTCGGCACGCCCCCATGCTATTCGGTTTTGACTGGTTAGGCAAGGAGGAGAGGCGGACATTCCGCCTCCCCTCCCTGATTTAGCTTAGCTCAGCCATACCGCGTGCTGCGGCTGCGGGTTGCCCCTCAGTGAGACTCCGCCATCCTTGAAGTACGGATCATCCGGGAACGCGGATCTTATGTGCTGTAGCGGCTCGTAGAGCACGTCGTCGATGCGCCCCGCCAGCTGCGGGGTGCGGAGCACGATCCGCATCTCGGTCTTGGCGGCCAGCGTGTAGCACCACTTGTTGAACTCCGAAACCCAGGAGTACATACCGCGGTCGGTCCAGAAGTTCTCGGTGTTCCGCAGTAGTGCTGAGTCTCGCGCTCCGGCCCGGTAGTCCACGTGCTCAACGTAGGTCACCGGATAGGCACCGGTGATCGTCAGCGGGACCATGTAGATGGACGAGGCGTACTGGCCGGGCAGTAGGTTGCCGTTGTTGATATTGGACTGCTCGGCGATGCCGTCGTCCGTGATCACCCGGTAGCGGTTGCCATTGACGTCGATGTACTTCTGGTTCCGCATGGCATCCCGCTCGGCCACGTTCTCGCGCCCGTCCAGGAAGACCGAGCTGGCCGCCCCGATGACCGAGGAAGCGCACTTGTTCGTGTTGTACTGGCATGGCCAGCAGGACGACAGCTCGAACCAGAGTTCCGGCCGCATGACCCAGGCCCAGGTTGCAGGCATCAGGCCCATGCGCTCGGCGTTGTGGCGCAGATAGAACTCCAGCATGGACATGTACTCCACGATGCTGGGGCTTGTGCCACAGACCGGGTTCAGGTTGAAGTCCTTCACGTCCGAGTCCAGCGCCGGACAGGCCTGGTCGGTGTCGGCGTCCACCTGGCCGGTTGCGATCTGTAGATCCAGTCCGGGGAACTCCCTGTAGCCGCCGCCGGCGGTGTTGTTCGCCGGGGTGCCCTGCCAGGAGGTGCGGGTCAGCACCCGTTCCAGCTGCACACCGACCCCAACCATTTCGGCCATGGTGACGATGTTGATCGCCTGTGCTTCTGACAGACCCGCCGGGTCGATGTCGCCGAGACCCAAGAGCCTCCCACGCAGGGTGAGCTCGGTGGTGACGCCACGGTGCAGCTGCGTCATCACCTTGTCCCACTCGATGGTCTGGGTCTGCCGACTGACCCGCCCGAAGGCCGCGGTCAGGTTGCAGCCCTTCATGTAGGCCGAGGGCTCGTCATCGCACGGATTCACCGCTTCGGCACCAGTCACATCGGTGAACCCGGTGATGGTGGCGAACCGCGGCTGCTCGAACACGCTGGGGAACCTCGGCAGCTCGGTGAGGATCCCCATGGGCCGGACGTGCGCGGTGATGACATCCGGCTCGATCCCCGGTGTGGAGAAGATGCCGCCCTGTCCGAACAGCAGCGTTGCGGTGTTGGTCGCGGCCTGCTTCTGGCCAGAGACTTTCTTGCCGGTGACCTCCAGCAGCGCCTCGGCCAGCTGTTCCAGAACTTGTGTATCCATCGTTTCGTCTCCTACCTGGTCTCAGCCTACTGCGGCTGGCGCTGCCCGGCCGCCTTGAGCGCGTCGAGCAGTGGGATTCCGAACATCCGACCCTCGGGCAGCTGACTCGGGTCGGTCTCCTTCGGGCCGTCCTTGGCGAGTTCCTTCCGCCCATCGACCCGGGTCTCTTCCTTGCCGATCACCGACTTGGCGGCCAATTCGATCAGGCTGATGCGCGGGGTCTCCTCCAGCTTCTCTTTGACCTCGCGCCTGACCTCCTGGCCCATGGACTGGCTGAGCGCCTTGACCTCGGCGGCCAGGTTGGCGATGCCGGCGCCGAGGACCTGCACGACGCCTTCCATCTCGGCCCGGGTGATCGGCTCATCCGCGGCCTTGGTCGCGGCGGGCTCCGCCGCAGGCTGCATGGCCGCCAGAACGCCCTCCAGCCCGGTCTTGACTTCGCCCTCGGTCTTGCTGGCGATGGCCTGCAAGGGTGCGACGAACTCGCCTAGGCCTGAAGGGATGTCGGCGGCGGTGGGCTCGGTCTCCTCCGCTGGCTCTTCTTTCTTGCCCTTGCTCACGGCCTTGGCGATCTTCCCGGCCAGCTTGCGAAGTTCCTTGGCCATGTCTTCATCCTCCATCTCGGCCGCAATGGCCTCCAGCTGCGAGGGCAGGTCGCCTGCCTTCTTGGCCTTGTAGGCCACACCGGCGCGCTCGAGTTCCTCAGTGCGCTTCTCGCCGGTCTCAGTGACCAGATCGACGATCTTGTCTCCGCCGATCTCCCGCAGCGCTTCGATCTGCTTTTTGCTGAGCATCTGGATCACCTCCAACTCTGGGTTGTACGGATTGGCTGCCACCGAGCCCGGCAGTACGCTCGTCTCTTCCTTCTCGAACCAACGATAGACTCCTCCTTTGCGGTCATCTGCCCGATATCTGAAGCCGTGCGAGGTGCCCCAGCCTTCGGGAGCGATGACCGGGTGGCCATCGGGGAACTCCATCAAGAATGCCTTGAAGGTCTGCCCCACCACGGTATCGTCAAACGGCCCGGCCTCTGCCAGAAACCGTCCGCTGACTCCCTGCCATCGGATCGTTCCGAACTTCGATCCGGGAATATGCCAGAACTCGAATGCGCCTTTGTCCTTCTGATCTTCATGCCGACCGACGTACTCTTCGATGGCCTTGGTCTGGAAGATCTCGCCGTCCCGATCCTCGAAGGCATTGGTAGTCCAGGTCAGCAGCCAGTCTTCGCCATCCTTCGTCCGGATGACTTTGAAACCCTTGGAGAGCTTCTGTGGCTTCCGGTCTTCGTATTCGGCCCAGCCCAGGATCTCGCCCAGGCCCTTGAACAGATCGTCCAGCTTGGTCTTGAGCTCGCGCAGAATGCTGATCTTGTCCGACCGCACCCGGCGTCCGGCCTTGGCCTCGGCCCGCATCTCTTTGACTTTGCGGAGCCACTCCTCGCGCTTCTCCACCTCAACCCAGTCTTCCTGGGCGGCGAAGGCGATCTCGTCGCCGATCCGCATGAATGGGACCTCGTAGTACTTGCCAGCCCACTCACAGATGACCGAGCTGCTGTAGGTGTCGACGATCCACGGTCGGGATGTGTAGCCCACCGCGACCGCTGGCTGCTGCATGGGTTCCAGGGCTGCTTCGAAGGCCCGCCGCACCCCGATCTCCTGCTGCTCCCGGCTGATCTCGCCCTCCAGCGTGGACTTCTCCTGCACGTCATCCTTGAAAGGCTTGTCGTCCTGCTTGGTCTCTATGGGTTCTCCGGCAAACGCAATTGAATGGCGCTCGTCACCCCAGGTCAGGACGACATCCTTGAAGACCACTGACACCGGATCCGGCTGATAGTCCGGCGTAGGAACATCCTTTGGTAGATAGGCCAGAGTGACGTGTGGCGTAAACCCATGTTCCTTGACGACCGGGACACCAGCTGCCTCCAGCATATCGACTACCCGCTGCCGGAAGGCCGGCAAGTCGGGACTGTCGAAACTCGCATAGAAAGGACACTCATCGCCTTCTTCTGGGAGAAACCGTCCCATCCCGGAAACCTCTCCCTCGATCGGCGCTTGATCGGCGGCCAGTCGGGAAAGCATCTCAACGACCTGCTCCTTTGAGACCGGCAATTGACTCGCGTCCGATCCCAGGTAGGCCAGGGTGATATGGCGATGGTCGGCCGGTTCCGGCTTGCTTCCCCTCGGCAGACCGATAGGAACCGGAGGCACACCCGCTGGCAGGAAGAGGGCCACCATTGCGCCTTCCATGTTCGCTTTGAGGCCGACGGTCTTTTCCTCGCCAATCGCCTCTTCAAAGAGTTGGACGGTCACGTCATGCTCCTTGAGCCAGTCCCGAGCTTCCCGGGCTGTGAAGGCTTCTCGGTCAAAGCGATAGGACTGTGCAACCGCCGATCCATCTCCATCCTTCAGCCGTCCGACAATGAGATCAATGCCCTCGGTGATCGGTTTCCGGCGAAAGCTGCCTTCGATAAATGCGTCTGGCGACTTCACTCTTCCGGCATGCTCATTTGCGAAAGGCACTTGCTGCCTCCCTAAACAAACGGCGCGGCCATGTCCAGCCGCGCCCAGTACGAGCGAATGCTGCTATTCAGTTGTTCGCCGACATTCTACGTCCTAGTATGTCAGCCTGTCAACAACTCCAACAGCGCCTGCTGCTGTGACTTCGGCTCCAAAAGCCTCATCTCCGGCTCGCACCAGTTGACCGGCTTCCCCTCAGCATCGACCAGAATGGCGATGCGAACCACAGCCAGACCCTGGTTGTGGGAGCGCGCTACTTCCGCCTGCAGGCGCCGGGCGACGTTCAACCATTCGGGGCGCAGGTCCTGATGTTCGGCTTTCGGTGTTCTCTCAGCCACGCTGCGCTCTCCTGATCCCACGAAGGTTGGCCTCCCGCATCGCCTTGAAGAATGGTGCACGCCGGCGCTTCTGGATCTCCCGGGTGAACTCCCGGGCCTTAGTTCCCGGATGATGGATGACCTCGGCCGAACGCCAGCTGCGGCCAGCGCGGCCTCTTCCCGAACCAATGGTCCGCCGCCGGGTCTTCGGCTGATACCCTCCGACCTTGAAACGCAGGAGCCGTCCCCGCTTGGACCGGATGATGTGCGGCCGGGTCCCCTGATCGGTCCAGATGAACCGCTCGTCGGTCGTCTCCACCGAAGCGATGGCCTGCTGGGTGGCCACTCCACCCCGTGGGCCCGGCGGTCCCTTGATGGCGGCAGTCACCTTGAAGACCGGCTTGGGAGACTTCCAAGTGCGGACAGTCTTGAGATACATGCGTCTCATGATCTGCGCCTGATCGTTGAGTTCCTTGACGATCTCCAGTCGATAGGCATTCGGGTTCATGCGCCGCGGCTTGATGGATTTGACCTGGAAGGCCATGTCAGAGTCCTCGGGCCAGGATCGGCGGCCGGCCGCGGGTGGCGGGTTTGTCAGTCACTACGAACCTGCAACCACAAGAAAAACCGCGGCAGACTAAATACCGGGACTGAGGTTGGATATTGAAGCTCTCCCACACACTCGCTCGATGAACTCGACCGTTTAGCATCTCACAGGAAATACAGTGTTCCTTCACAGGATCCCAGACCCATTCCAGCTTCTGGTCTCCGCAAGCCATCTGCTGCGCCTTGGATCTCACCCTATTGTAGCCGTTGACCCACAGTTCTGCTCGCGTCAGGAAGGGTCCGAGCTTCCCGCCCTCCTCCCGATCAGTCGTTTCAATGTCGCCGGCAAAGCCCGGAGCAAAAGACAGGTCGGTCTCGATCATCCTGACCAGCTCGAGCTGCTCCGCATCGGTTCGGTCCGCCGGCATCACTCCGCAGAGCGCCGCGCCCTCGTTCCAGGCCTGGGTGTAGCCGCGCAGGAGCGTTGAATACATCCCATCCACGAACTCGCCGTCGTCATAAACGCCCTTCCACAGCCCGCGCACATTGGCCCGAACGGAAGCCCCAAAGGACTCCAGCGACTTGAGCGCAAGTTCATCGGCCGCGACGACCACTCAGCGCAGCTCCCGCCAGCGCATGGATGCCACTATGTTGGACGAACCGCTGGCATCTCGGAAGCAAAGCGCCATTGGCATCTGGGTGGTGGCATCCCGCACCCACGGATACTTCAAGTGCTCCTCTTCCACATTGATCGGGATGCGGGTCCCGGCCGCTGCCCAGACGAAGCCACTGTCAATGACGATGCCGCCGACGATGGCTGTCCCGGTGATGTTCCGTTCGGCGATGCTCTCTGCGTTGACCGCCGCCCACGTGCCGCCGGTCACCACCGGGTTGTAAACCAGCTGCCAGTGAACCTCATCCGCGCCGGAGGAGGCCAGAAAGTCAACGCCTTCCAGAACCATCTGACCGCGGTTGGTCAGTCCTTTGAAGCTCGCCGCTGGTCTGACAGCGATGACCGGCAGAATTGTTGCACCGACCGATCGGGGAGTCAGGCCGGTGTCCACGGCAAACTCGAAGCCGCGCTCCTCCGGCGGCGCGCCCTCCGCTACCACCGAGACGCAGATCTCATGCAGTTCGGCACCGGAGGCGGCCGCGCCGGTTGCAGCGATCTCATAGCGAACCGGCAGGCAAGCCGTGCGGATGTAGACGGTAGAGAGGACATTGGCACCCAGGAATTGGTGGACGTAGAACAGCCTGCCGCCGATGTAGAAGCCAATTCGGACCCGGCCGACCCCAAGCCACTGCAGATCAATGAGCATGTTCTGGGCCAGGGTCCAGTTCAGGGCCGCGCCGCTAGGACCGTTGCCATCCATGGGATCGATGTTCCACGCAGCCTGGGCAACCGCGTTGTCCACCGGAACCCCGCTGACGGACGTGCGCCGGACAAGACTCATCGCTCCCGATCCGGCCTGTTGCAGGAAGATGCCGTCGTTGGCGTCGAAATAGCCGACGCGCTTGGTCACATTGCCAACTGCCGGTCTAAGGTTGAAGGTCTGGATGATCTTCAGGGAGTGGCCGGGGCGATAGCGGTGGTAGGCCTTGGTCTGACGAGCGGCGGCCGCGTTCGGGGTTGTGTTGACCGCCAGGATGTTGGCGGCCATCTGCGCGCTGTAGGTATTGGAGCCTCCAGCGGTGACGATGCCGTCCCACAGTAGCGGCTGGTTGTCCATCATCAGCTGGCTGTCGAAGAGAACCGCCGGGCTGGCGACCCGAAGTCGACCGAAGGCATCCAGGTTCGGGCCATCCGCTACGAGAATTTCAGTAGCCGCCAAGATCGCCTCCTCTTCCGAGAGTAATGGGTCGTACCAGGGACTGGGATCGCATTCGGCCACTCAGAGGGTCACCACGACCACGATGCCGTCGCCGCCGTCTCCGCCAGCGCCGGAGTTGAAGCCGTTGTTGGATGCTCCGCCGCCGCCGCCGCCGCCAGCATAGTCACCGGCTCTGCCGCCCGCGCCGCCAGCCGCGGCAGCGCCACCGGAGGAACCGCCACCGCCACCACCGCCACCTCCTGGATATCCAACTGCTATATCCTGACCCGGATTCCCCGGAGCGCCGTTATCACCTCCTACCCCCCCACCCGGAGCAACGGTCAGCAAGGCAGGACAACCCTGGTACCCATTGCCGCCCTCATTCTGGGGACTTGATCCAGCCGGCATTCCGCCCGCACCGCCGCCGCCACCGGCAGAGTGGGCGAAAGCCGCACCGAGACCGCCTGGTGCATTGTCACCATCGCCAGAAGACTGGCCGTCGCCTCCAGGCAACCCTTGATAGTCGCCAGCCAGAAGTCCAGTTGCAAGCCCACCAAGTCCAGCACCCTGTGTTCCGCCATCGCCATTGTTACCGCCTCTGGCGGCGGCCCAGAGACCGAATGTCGAATTGCCTCCACTAAGCCCAGGGTTCCCTTCGGTGTCATTTACTGCGACAGCTGGTCCACCTGGGCCGCCCGGACCTACCACCACAGCCTCAGTCACGCCCAGCAGGCTGGCTGGAAGCCAGGCCACAACCCCGCTTCCGCTCGCGCCGCCGCCACCGCCGAACCTGTTGACTGCGCTGGACCAACGACCACCTGAACCTCCCCCGCCACCCCCGCCGAATGCAATGACCTGTACCCATCGGGCATTGGATGGCTTAGTCCACAGACCGTCGGAAGTGAACACTTGAAGGTCGATCACGGCTTCCTCCTCTTCGGCTGCGACTCCGTCAAGCCAGGGAGATGGGCTGCAGATGGGGTCGGTCATGGAAACGGACAGACGGAGAAGTCATCAGCATCATAGTTGCCGAGAAAACCCCAGAGTCCTTGATGCATCTCAGCGAGTTCGTCAGCAGTTACGGTAGAAACCACGAAGACATCATTGAGATAAACCGATATCAGCGTTCCAGATGCCTCTACCCTTATCGTCCCGGTACCCCCAGCTGGCCAAGCAACGGGCTGAACCACATAGTCGGTATTGTCGGGGCCGTGAACAATACGCATATCATTGAAACCCAGGAAAATGTAGCGGACATATACAAAAGCAGTGCTCAGCGCGTTTGAGCGAATGATAAGGCCGATTTGCTGGCTCACGCCACCAGCGTCTTTGGTCAATGTGGCCTCAAGCACCATGTCGCTCATGCCGGAGTCAATTAGAGATATACTGGGCGCACCCACACCGATCCGTGCCTTGTCACCAGTAATGATCCCTCCACCATCCCAGCCCCCTCCGAGGATGTCCACGTCCGGCGTATGCGCGAGCAGGAGCGTACCATCAACGTCGGTGAATGTATCCACCACCGGGCAGACAACCCCAGCCGCGTCTCCCCCTCCGCCTCTCCATCCCCACGGTTGGCCCCCGATCCCGATCCTGCCAAAGCTGTTCAGCGTCCGAAGGCGGCGCATCGTCTTGTGGCCTCCAAGATCACCCGCTCATCAGTTTCAATGGCACCAGCCGCGAGAGCCAGCCTCCGCTTTGAAAGCGAGATGTCGTAATGTGGCCGGTTGTTGCCCTGCTGGAAGTGCCGTCTTGAAAGTGTGATCGTATCTGCCATCGCATGTAGCTCGTTGGGTGTGTCAGCCGCCATGTGTGACATCCGCATCCGGCCAAGACGCCAGATCGCCGGCCCGATGTAGACGCTCATGTCACTGCGCAAACTGGTACTCAAGGATGGCCCCGGCGGTCTCCTCGATAGCCTTGAACTGAAAGTCCTCGCCCTCCGTCGGGATGATCAGCGGGTCATTGCCCGCGGTCAGCACGAAGCCCGAAGTCGCGCTCGGCGCCGACAGCCGGTGGATCGTGAAGCGGATGTTCTCCGCGGTGGCCTGGACGATCAAAAGGCGTGCTTCAACCGGCGCGGTCAACACCTCCACCCCCGACAGCACCACCTGTGCATGGTCCCGCACCGGGTTGATGGTCTGCAGGAACACCCGCTCTGCAGGACCATTGACGACTGAGACCTTCTGATAGAGACCCATTGCGTCCTCCTCTGGTTACTCTGGTTCTCGTCCGTTTCCGGTAAGTGCTTCCACAACCTGGCGGATGGCCTTGCCCTTGCGGGCATTGCGCAGCAGCCGATCCCGCCAGCCGTTGGTTCCCATCTTCAGCTCCAAGTCCTCCGAGGTAAACGGCGGCATGATGCCGGTGTCGCTCTCCAGGAGCGCCTGGCCTTCCTCGGTCCTGCGTTGAGTGGCCGCCTGTGGTGCGCTCGCCTGCGCCGATCTCCCACCGTAGAGCATCTTCAGCCGGTCCAGCGCCGCCAATGCCTGCCGGATGCGCTGCGCCTCGCCGGGGTTGGCTCCCGAGAGCTGCGCGGTCAACATCCGCTGCTGGTCCTGGATGGCCGCCAGCATCACCGCTGCTTCGTTCACTTCAATGTCGGTCGGGTTATCGACCCCAATGTCAAGCATCTCCTCAAGTTCTGGGTTGGCGAACAGGGTCAGCACGTCCGATCCGTCCACTAGGCGACCCTCTTCCAACTCCAGCCGTTCAAACTGCGCCTGGCTCAAGTCTCCCTCGTCCAGCATCTGCTCTCGCATGGTCCGAGGATCGAGGAGCCCAGCCACCGACAGGTTCACGTAGCGGGTCGCCCGCAGATTCTTGATCTCCGCCCGCTGCCGATCCTGCTCGTCGTCCTGGAAGTCGAAGACCAGTTCCAGGTGGCGTGGCAGAAATTTGGCGTTGATCAGCCGTTCGGTGGTCTCCAGGATGTCTCCTGGGCCTTTGCCACGCTGTTTGATGTGGGCGATGAGCGCTTCGGCGCGGGTTGCGCCAGCCTCAAGGCCCGGGAAGAGTTCACGGGCATCCAGGCCAAACGCCAGAGAGATCACCGCCATAGAGAGCGTGGTATCCGATTTCCAGTCGAAGCCATCAGGCAACGAAACCATGTCGATAATTTCCAGCTTGGCTTCGGTCAAGTCCGGGCTACCAACGAATGGGATCTTCGAATAGCGCCGTAGTGCCTGGTTGTTCATGTCATCATCGGCAAGGACCAGAGCATCATACACGTCTTGTGGGCCAATGCCACCGCTCGTGACACCTATGGCCCGCTTCGGCCTTGAGCCGAGCTTCTCCTGCTTGTAGACCAGCTGGTCGAGCAGGGTCTGCGCGATGTTGATACAGCGCGAAACCGCACTGAAGCCGACTCCCAGCATCTCCTCCGCTGGCGATGGCTGTTGAGCCGCGAACAGGACGCGGGTGTAGTGGAGCTTGTAGATCTTCCCCTTCTGGCTCTGATAGAGAACAGGGAATTCGGGATCGGAGGTACGTTGACATCGCCAGCCGTCCAGCGCAGCGATGCCGTAGGGTCGGCCGATGATCGGCCCGTCGGGCTTCCCGTCGCCGAGGATCTCGGCGAAACTTCCGTTGTCCATGACGATCAGGTCTTCCACGAACTTGGAATAGAAGTCGCCCCAGCCGTTGCCGAAGTCCGACTCGTTCATCAGGATCTCGGTGTACTCTTCGGCCTGGCGTTGGTGGGACTTGACCGCGAAGTCCCGCGGCTGGACGTGGAAGGGGATGGTCTTCAGCCGAGATTCCATGGTGTAGACCGCGCCGGCCAGATGGTCCACGGTCTTCCAGAAGGAACGCAGCTGCGCGTCGCGGGTCCGACTCCACCAGGGAGCGATGAGGTCCGAGCCGCCGGCATGTGCCCACAGCATGAGCGAGAGGCCAAGACCCTCGCCAGTAGCCCGGGCCTGAACGGAAGCATCCTGCGCTTGCTCAGCTCTACTCTTTGCCATGGGCGTCTCCTACGAGAATACTCCCAAGTGGGTGCTACGGCAATGTTCAGCCAACATCCAGCATCATCACAGTTGCCTTCGGCTTCTTTACCAGCACCGGACCGGCCAGCGCCATCATCACCGCGTCCGCCCGATCGGTCGAACGGCCCAGCCGCTTCTCAATATCTTTCTTCGCCTCAACCTGGATCTGGCCCTTGCTGGTCATGGACCAGATGGGTGAAGTCAGCTCGCCGAGCAGGTCATCATCGGGAGGCAGACAGACCTCGCTGTTCTGCTCCGGATCCAGGAGCTCGCGCACGATCCACCAGCCCGCGGACCGCTTATTCACGAACCGCAGCTCGCCAGTGCGGTCCTTGTAGGTCGTCCCTTCGCCGGCGCTGAATCCCATGGCCTTCTCCAGCCCTTGCTCCCGGAGCCGATGGACCACGCCGGCCCCGATGCCCACGATGTCGATGAATGCCTTGGCATCGGTCGCCGCCCGCAAGAGCGTCACGACCTCGCCAGCCACCTCCATGGTCGCCTTGTTCGGATCGGCCCTGGTCTTCACCCGCAGCGACTTCACTTTGAACTGGTCGAACACCAGCGCGTGGACGGTCGGGTTGCCGGTCGGTTGGCCGCCGCCGACATCCGTGCCAACGGTCGTCGGTGTACCTGGGAACTCGGCATCCTGCCACTCCAGCCAGCGCTGGTTCGCACTCTCCACCCAGGCCAGCGGGATCACACTGTCCTCGTCAGAGGCCGCGAACTCGCCTTCCACCCGGTTCTGGAACAGGGCCGACTTCTCGCCCCACTGTCGGCGGCGGGACTCCACCCACTCGGCTGACATGCGGCCGGCCTTGATGGCTTCCTCTTTGCGAATATGCCGCACATCCCAGTCCTCATAGCCAGGTTTGCGGGCATGAATGTCGTAGAACCGACCGAGTGGTGGACCCGGAGTAGAGATCGCCAGCGCCAGCGCCTCACCGGTACCAGCGAATGCGCCTTCGGTCGCGTCCCAGGTATCGTCAGGCACGACTTTGGCTTCATCGTATACGTACATCAAATGGTCGGCGTGCGCACCTTCCATGTTTGCGGCTTCGTCGGAGGCCAGCGCGAACGCCTCGCCAGTCGCCAGCCGGAGGTTGAGTGTGAGCAATTCGGTGCGCGGATCGAATGGCGGCCGGCCGATGGCGGACCAATGCAGGCGCCGAGCCCACTTGTGTATCTCTGGCCACAGATACTTGGAGAGCTGCCGCCAGGCTGAAGCAGTACAAGGGATCTTCCAGTCATCGCCGTCGCGGGTGAGAGCGAACCATAAGATCACGATAGCAGCTGTCGTGGTTTTGCCGACCGCATGTGACGCCCGCACAGCCACCCGCCTCTTGCTGATCAGCCGCTCGGCGATGTCGGTCTGGTAGTCAGCCGGCGATCCGCCTTCCCAGTCCACGCAGTCATGAATGAACGCGGCCGGGTCATCGCGGTAGGTGTGCTGGAAATGGTCGTATCGGGACCCGATGGAAGGGCGGAGCGCAGCTACCTGGCGCTGGCTCTCGGCACTGAAGTCATCCGGGCTCAACCCGTTGTAGATGATCAATGCCAATGATTCGCCCAAACTCGGCCTGGATCCGTAGTAACTTCGCTGGGTCATCCTCTACTGCTTTCACGGCCAGGACCAACGCTCGATAGTCTCTAGCCACCCGCTCGGCTTCCACCAATTCGGACATCTTCTCCCGCCGACGCGCCTCGGTCTCGGAGAGCTTGCGCTTCTGCTCGGTCAGATCCAGGAACTTGGACAAGGCCTGCAGCTGTGATGCACCCTGATCGATGAGCGCAGACATCTCCACCCGGATGGACTCGGCGCTCTTCGCATCCTCACGCCGAATGGCGGTCCACAGCTGCGCCCACATCTCCTTGATCTTGCCGATGGTTTCCGCCAGGTCGCCAGCCGCGAACTGCTCCATCGTCTCATTGATCAGGGTCTCGACCGTGGCGATGTCGGTGGTCAGCGATAAGAGCTCCGGATCGGCCAGCGCACGTTCGAAGGCCACCGCGAGCCCGGGAGGCATGTAGCGGGAGTAGCGGCCGTCTTTGAAGCTGGGAGAGGCTAAGCCCCTGGGGCTGGCACCGCCATCCTTCCTACAGACATCCAGATCTGGTACTGAACGACTAAGACATTGACGACCGTGTTTCGGGTTCCATGCTTTGCAGCGGCCCTTGAGTCCATGCCAGCGGTGACCTTCCGGCCAGGTTGGAGATGCCCGATAGTTCCTGGGCTTCGGAAAGCGTTGGCGAACATTCTCGCTCATGCTAGTAGCTCAGTAGCATGTCAGTGGGTTCTCTTGACCAGCTGAGGTTCAAGCCCGAGAGCCGACAGGCGCTCAAGGCTGACCGCTACATAGCCGGGATCGATCTCAATGCCGCGGCCCTTGCGGCCCGTTTGTTCGCAGGCGATCAGGGTCGTCCCCGATCCCAGGAAGTTGTCGCACACTACATCGCCCGGAACGGTATGGTTAGCGATGGCATTGGCTGGGAGCTCGACTGGCTTGGTTGTGGAATGTTCAGGACTGGCCCGCGGCTTATCCACTCGCCAGATGGAGGAAAGGAACATTCCAGACTTGCGGCGTTTATGTGTCTTCTTCCAGCCAAACAGGATCGGCTCATGCTGATATTCGTAGTCCAATCGGCCTAGCGAGAATGTCGGGGCGTTCTTCACCCAGATCAAGACGTGCCTGACCGGAAGGCCAGCATCCCGCATCATCATCATCATCATCAAGCCAAGGGAACCGCCCTGTGGAGCGCAGACGAAATAGGAGCAGTTGTCGGCCATGATCTGTTCGCGGGCCAGGATGTAGGCACGCAGCAGAAGATCCCTCAAGTCTGATTCCCCAAGAACATCGCCGCTCAAATCTTCCAAACGCAGTCCAGCCTTCTGGACGGCGTTGAGCATACGGTTCTTCTCGCCAATATCTACGCCATAGGGAGGGTCGCTGAACAAGAGCGTTGCTCGTTCGCCTTGCATCATGGAAGCTATGGCGTCGGCATCTGTGCAGTCTCCGCAGATGATCCGATGCTCACCGATCTCCCAGAGCTGTCCCAAGGCAGTCTTCCACTTCGCCTTCAGCTCTTCAATACGGTCGGATGGATCGGGTGGCTCTTCCAGCCCGAGCAGCTCTGGCCGATGCAGCCGGATCAGCCGGTCCACATCGTCCCCATCAAAGCCAGTGCCGCCGAGCATGTTCTCCTGAGCCAGCGCGATCAAGTTGTCCACCAGCCGGGGTTCGTCCCAGCCGCCCGCGACCGTGTGTGCGTTGTCCGCGATGACGTATGCTTTCGCCTTCTTAGGATCAAGCGAAAGACCACGAGTAGTAGGGACCAGCCATTCGCCATTCCGCGGCCGGACACGTTCCGGGACCGACATGCCGCCAGCCTTCATCTGCGCCAGCGCCGAAGTCGCCCCGTGGCCATAGAGCAGCAAGCCGTCCTCTTCGTTCAGCATCACGTTACGGACGAAGCCGAACTGCTGGATGGATTCAATGATGCCGCCTATATCGTGGTCCTTGGGGTTGTCGGGATGATGCCGTTTGAGCAGCTCAGAGAGTGCGACGTACTCAGTCCGAAGCGATCCGTTAGATGCTGGCTTTCCCTTGGGCATCGCGTTTCTATGCCCCCGAACCGAGCGAAAGCGCCGCAACAACCATCGCCAATCCGGTCAGTATCGCCAGGGTAACCCAGATCGCCGCTTGCTGGAGCTTTGCTTTCATGCTCATATCCTAAGCGCCAGCGGCTGGAAGGTCAAGCAGCACCGGAGCAATAGGAACTCGGTACTATGGCACGGCTGTGACACCTGCTGTACTCTGGATGCAGGAAGGAAGGCCGAGAATGAGACCCGAAGTGGACGAGCGAAGCGTGACGGTCGGACTGGTGGCCCAGGACAGGATGAAGGTCTACGCCATGTTCTGGTGCTTTGGCGGGAACAAGATCATCCGATCCAGCGAGTATTACCATCCGACACAGACTTCGCTTCGACGGCTGCTGCGGCTCTGTGGAGTTCACATCCCCACAGTCCGGCCCGACAACGTAGAGATCACGGCCGGGTCCGGTGGACTAGACCATCTGTCGGTAGACATCATCGTCCGCGGGCGGCTGGACGGAGGGCTGAGCTGATGGGCTACTATGTGAGACCCCCGCAAGCCATGACGGACTTCGAAGAGGTTTCGCTGGAGAATGCCAACGACCACATCGCCCAGGCCAAGGCGGCGTTGGATGAGGCCGTTGGCCACATGATCCAGGCCGGGACCTACATGATGGCGATGGCCAAGCAGCCAGCCCCGCTCCTGGGCGTGGCCGCTCAGGCCAAGTACGTGAGCTTCCTGCGCGAGGTGACCGAGGAGATCGTCCAGGTTCTGAAACCGGTGGAGGTGAGGTGATGGCCATATTACTTTTGGGTGTCGGTCTTATTATCTTCGTTGGCTTGCTGGCCGTGGCTGACGCGGTCCAGAAGCTCGGCGAGAAGCTCGACGACATCACCAATGCTCTCACCACGCGAGATACCGATGATGGACACTAGAGCACGAACCGTTGCCCTCATAGCAATGCTCCTGGCCCTGGCCGCGGCGATGTATCTGCTCTTCACTGGCGGCGAGCTGCTGAAGCGCATCCCCGGAAATGCCCAGCCGACTGATTTCATCAAACCGACCACCGGCATTCTGGGATCGATGCGCGGCACCGCCACCGCTGAGGCCAAGAAGGCCACGCCGGAGCCGTCCGCCGAGCAGGATGCCCTTGAGATTCCGCAGCCCGGCACGAAGGCCGAACCGCGCCAGAGCCTGTGGGACTGGTGGGAGGAGCAGCGGTTGCCAGATAACTGGACGAGTGCGTGAGTGGACAGGCGCCTCGCCGGCGCCTGGGTGCCGGTATCCGGTTCGCCCCCCTCGGATCGGATCCCGGTACCCAGATGCCAGCGAACCGGAAAGGGACTGACATGCACAACTACATCGGACACAGTTACGGCTTCACCAGCAGACCGATCACCGACGAGGACCATCAGAGGATCATTGATGTGCTCTCGGTTCTGGTGGCACGCGGCAGGTTCGATGCGATGGGCGAGGCTGCGGCCCGCGAAGCAATTGCCAGGCGGGACAAGCGGGCCATGCTGCGCTTGATCCGCACGGCGACCACCACCAAAGAATTGCGATGACCCTCAACCGCCGCCTCACCCTGGACCTGCGACCGAAAGGACAGCCACCGGAGATGGAATACCGCGATCATCAGCGACTGGCCGATGGCCTGCTGGACTTCGTGATGCACAACGAGCTGTCGGCCAAAGACAGCCGGATGATCCTGGAACACATCCGGGAAAGGCTGCCGGGCCAGAATGAGGTGGATGAGGCGCTGCTGGAGCAGGTGCGCATCGTCTACAAGATCGGAGAGCGAGGACGAAGCGGATGAATAGATTTTGGTCAAAGGCCAAAATAGGAACTCCAGAAATGTGCTGGCTGTGGACTCATGGCGTAACCAATAAAGGCTATGGGAGGTTCAAGCTCAATGGCACCATGCAATTGGCCCATCGTATCGCGTATCAATTGTCTATCGGAACAATACCTGATGGGCTGTGTGTACTCCATCGGTGCGACCAGCGACTGTGTATCAACCCTTCACATCTGTTCCTCGGCACGCCCGCGGACAACTCTGCTGACATGATTAGCAAGGGCAGATTTGTTGACCGCCGCGGGCCCGGAAACCCACGGGCAAGGCTGGAGTGGAATGATGTCCGCGAAATCCGTCGTCTTCATCAGATCGGCGAGCTGACAAACTCAGAGATCAGTCAGATGTTCGGTGTCTGCAAAAGCCAAGTAAGCCAAATTGTCAATCATAAGAGGTGGGCAGATGAGTGACCAGACATTGAGTGAGCGCATTGATGCGTTGGCCGATGTCCTTGGGAATGCCGGATACGGTTCGGACGCGTTACGGCTTGAGGCGGCGGCTCATGAAGTTGCCGCCCTCCAAGCCGAACTTATTCAGGCCAAGGCTGAGCTGGACGGGTTTCGTGCCTGGAAGCGCAGCGTAGACGAGGCCCTGAACAGCGGCGATGGAGCATATCGTCCATGAGCAGCGCCGGCCTGCACCAGAACAGCCGGATGCTGCGCCGGATCGCCCAGCCGGTTCAGCCAAAGAACCGTCGCAACTGGTGTCCGAGCTGCGAGAAGACCATAGAGCCGGCGGTGGATAGCCGTGGACTTTTTTGCCCGTGGTGCCACAAAGACGTTCCGAGTCCGATGGAACGAGGTGCCATAGGAGGCGAATGAACGACGACTACGATGAGAACTTTGCACGCGCAGGCTTACCCGATCCGCGTTCCCAGAAGGAGACCAAAGTGAGCGAGCAGACAGACCTCGTGGCATTAACGATCAAACGACCCGACGAAGCGCTATTCAAGAGCAGCGAGGCCATGCTGGAGACCGCCCGCTCCTACAAGATCACCACGGCGGACGCGGCGCTGGCGGCCGGCGAAGACCTGAAGGCCATCAAGACCCTGGCCAAGCAGGTGGAGGACAAGCGCACGGCTATCACCGGCCCGATCAATGACGCGCTCCGGGAAGTCAACGCCCTGTTCAAGCCGGCAAAGGACTGGTTGGTGCAGGCTGAGAAGCTGCTCAAGAGCAAGATCCTGGACTACCAGTCCGAACAGACTCGGATCGCCCGCGAACTCCAGGCCAAGGCCGACGAGGAGGCCCGCAAGCAGCGCGAGAAGCTCGAGCAACAGGCGGCGAAGGCCGAAGCCAAGGGTAAGGCCGAGAAGGCCGTGGAACTGCGGGAACAGGCCGAACTGCGAGAGGCTCCGGTTGTGATATCGGCCGCGCCGAAGATCGGCGGGGTCTCCACTCGGGAGATCTGGAAGGCTGAGGTCACCGACAAGATGGCTTTCCTGAAGTACGTCGTGGAGAAGCGCCCGGACCTGGCCGCGCTGGTGCAGCTGGATCAGGGTGGCCTGAACGCCCAGGCGCGCTCTTTGAAGGATGCGCTGGACCTGCCGGGTATCAAGGCCGTGAAGGAGTCCATCATCGCGGCTAGGAGTGGTTCATGAAGCTGGAAGACTACCGGGCCACAATTGAGCGGGGTGATATCCCGAAGACCGCGCCGCATGGCACTTCGCCCAATGGCTACGACTACCCACTCAAGGACCTTATGCAAGGAGTTGAAGCGCGTTCGATGTTTGCGAAGTATGGTCTCTGGATGGTGATAGACCAACAGTGGACGGGCGAGCTTGCCAGATGGATAGGTAGCCGACGCTGCCTAGAGATCATGGCTGGCGGTGGCTGGCTCGCCAAGGCGCTCACCGATCATGGATGTAGCGTAGTCGCCACTGACGACTATAGCTGGAAGGATCGCCATGACCGGATGAAACCGGTCTATGAAGTCCAGCCGATGTCGGCACTACAGGCCATCCAGACGTTTTTGGAGGCCGAGATATTGCTGGTCAGCTGGCCTCCTTACGGAGATACAACCATGGTCAAGGCGGCCGATGCCTGGGGACCAGAACGACCCCTCGTATACATCGGCGAGGGCGATGGCGGATGCAATGCGCCCGCTGAATTTTGGGTCGGCTTTGAACCGTTGGAAGACGAACCACTTATTCCGATGATGAGCTGGCCTGGAATACATGACTTCGTTACGATCGGCTATTGGAGGCCCGATGCCTAAGTCTGAGACCCGCTACTGTCCTGAATGCCGGCGCCACACCGAGCACCTGATCGGCCCGGGCGGGAACTTTGGGTGCATGGATCCGGGGCATCCGCGGAAAGCAGGACTAACGACATGCTTCCTGTGTGGCAGGCAGATCGGGCATGATGGCTACTGCAAACGATGCGATGTGTTCACCCACGAGGAGAACAAGCAATGACCTCGCCCGCATCCTACCGCGATAAAGATGCCTGGCGCTTGGCCCGTCAGGACGGTCTGGGTGGCAGCGATGCCTCAGCCGTCGCAGAAGCCAACCCATGGTGCACGCCGATGGATGTCTACCTGGAGAAAACCAGCGACCTAAAGCCGGAGGAACTCAATTGGCGGATGCGCTGGGGCAACATCGGTGAGGCCATCGCGGCCGATCTCTACGCGGAGAAGACTGGGCGGAAGATCCGGCAGCAGCCATTGCGCCGGCATCCTGAGCACCCGTTCCTGCTCGCCAACGTTGATCGCCAGATTCTCGCCGGAACTGCCGGCGTGACTTCTACGGGATGCCTAGAGATAAAGTCGCCGGGCCTCGGCAACTACTCCAAGATGAAAGCGCACGGTCTGCCGGATTACGCCGTAATTCAACTTCAGCACTATCTGGGAGTCCTGGGCTATTCCTGGGGCAGCTTCGCCATCTTCAACCCTGAGGACGGTCCGCCGATCTATTTCGACATGGAGGCCGATCAAGCCCTTATCGCTGATCTCTTCGAGCGCGAGATCAAGTTCTGGACTGAGCACGTGGTCCCGCGCATCCCGCCGCCGATGGAGACCATGGCCAAACCAATGGACATCCCCCACATCGAAGGCGAGCTGACCATCGTGGACAGCGATGAGTGGGTGAAGGCCGCCACCGAGTTCCGGGAGGCCCGAGAGCTCAAGGACACGGCCACCGAGCTGGAGGAGACCGCCAAGACCAAGGTGCAGGAACTCATGCACCGGGACGAGCTGCACGCGGCCGAAGTGTCTGGACTAGTCAGGTTTTACTACAAGATGTTCGCAGGCAATACGAAATGGAAGCCGACCGCGGAAGCGATCGCCCGGGAGGCGCGGCTGAACGTGGATGACTTCATCGTGAAGGGTGACTCTTACACAAAGTTCACCCCGTATCTGCTACGGGGATCGAGAGAGGACTGATATGCCCATTGATATTGCCACATCAAGCAAACGGATCGTAGCCAAACTCTGCGAATGGACCAAGGGAATGCCAGCGGATGGGGCTGCTTTCAAGATCTACAACGAAGCGATCGGTGATGCTATTGACTTTGTGGCTATATTAGCCGAGCGGAACCCTCAGCATCGAATCGCCTTTGTATCGCTCATTGATGAGATGAGCAAATGGCTTCCATTGAGGCTGGAGGACTGATATGACCGTTCAAGTGATCGGCCTGATCGTGGTAGCGGCCGGAGCTATCGTGCTGACCGGGACTAACATCGTCTTTCTTGTGTCCTATTCCAGGGTCAGGACCAAGCTGGATAGGATCAAAGAACGGGCCGAACGGGTGCTGGAAGGCGAGCCCTGGTGGGAGCCGGAGAACGCCAGCCCGATGAGCAAGAACGCCGCAGCGATGGGCAGTGAACATGCTGCCCGCTGGCTGCTCAAAGTGATCGGAGACTGACATGGGACACATGAAGCAAGTAGCCGAACAGACCGGGCAGGAACAACCGAAGCCGGAGACCGAAGCCAAGAAACCGGCCACCTTCGCGCTGGCGATGAAGGACCAGCTGGAGGGTGCCCGGGATCAGATCATGCGGACACTACCGGCGCACATCGACGCCGAGCGGTTCATCATGGTGGCACTGACGGCGATCACCCGCAACGACAAGCTGCAGGAGTGCGGGCTGCCGAGCGTATACCTGGCGGTGATGGAGTGCGCCCGCCTGGGACTCTTCCCGGACAACCGGGAGGCGGCCATCATCCCATATAAGGGTGTGGCGACGCTGCAGCCGATGGTGCAGGGGATCACCCGCCTGATGCTGCGGTCGCCGGGACTGTTGAAGGTGGAAGCCCGGGCGGTGTTCGAGGGCGACGTGTTCCACTTCAACTACGGGCTGCACCCGGACTTGATGCACGTGCCTCAGGGCACCGACACGGCCAGCCGGAAGGTGACGCACGCCTACGCCATCATGTGGCGCCAGGGCGCCGACCCGACGTTTGAGGTGATCGACCGGGATGTGATCGAGGGAGTGCGTCTGAAATCGAGAGCGCCGGATAGCCCGGCCTGGAGCAATCCGATCTACTATCCGGAGATGGCCCGCAAGGTGGTGCTCAAGCGGCTGGGCAAGTATGCCGACCTGAGCCCCGAAGCCACCCGGGCCATCGAGGTGGACAACCTTGTGAGCGGCGATCCGTGGGCCGGTGCCGAGCCGGAGGGTGTCTCGCCCGAATACCGGAACCAACTTGTACGTGTGCAGACTCAGGCCGGCATCGAACGGCTGAAGGAACGCATGAGCGCCGACAGGCAGATGCAGCAGGAGCACCCGCCGCTGGAGCAGGAGGTCATGCAGGTGGAATCTGCAGCACCGGAGACCCAGGCTTCCGCGGAAGCATCCACAGAGCCAGCACAGTATGAGACGGCGCAACCCGCGAACAAGGCGAAGTCTTCGAAGAAGCCCGGTGGCAAGATCGCCGGAGGCGATGTCACCGAGTTCTGGAAGACGGTGAACGAGATCGGCCTTGAGCGGGTCTGCGAGGATTTGCACATCAACGCCGGCGACACCAAAGAGAACCAAGACCAGCTGCGCAAGTGGATCGAATCCGAGATGCGGGGTATCTGGGCCGACGGCACGAAGTACCTGTTGGAGACCTACCTGGATCCGGCTGGGAAGGAACAGGCGGATGGGTGACCTGATCCTGTAGGTTCTGCTGAGGCTGCATGTGCCAGTCTTCCCGTGGGATGAGGAGGAGGCGTGATGGGCGAGAGACTGATCATTGGCCCAGGAGGAGCAGGTGAACGAGAAACGTCCAAAGCCGGAGGGCCTGGAGGTGTATATCGCGGAGCCATTTACGATCCCGACGATGAGGGAAGGGGAGCCGACATGAGCGAGAAGTTCGGTGATGAACTTAGAGACCTATCTTTGGTAGCCGAGTCCCTGGTCGGACTTGAAAACGTATCTATGCTGGCGGCACGGCTGGCTGCGCTCGCCAAACGTGCAGATGATCTTGAGGCCGAGAACGACCGTCTAGTACGAAAAGACATCAACGGACAGTTCGTGGTGGGACAGATCGAATCCGAACTCGCCCTGCTAAGAAGAGCGGTGAAGCAGTTGGGAGAATTCTACAACCAGGTGACTGGCGTGATGTCGGAGAGCCACGGCGTTGATGGGTTCCATCTCAATGGAGACGTAGCTGGCTGGGCAGAACTTGACTTCCCAATGCCCGATCCCAATGTGTTGGAGCTCATCAAGAAGCAGAAAGCTTAACCATGTTCGAGCTAATTGGCGTAAGCGACCTCTGGATCGGGCTGACCTGCCTAGTCGTCCCACTCCTTGCGATCAGCCGAGCGGTTCGGTGGTGGCGGCGCCGACGGCGCTCTGATCCCAATGAGATGCCATTCCTGTTGCAGGCTGTCATGATCGCGCTATTGGCGGGCGTGCTGGGATCGTGCATGCCGAACCCTCCGTGAGACTGAGAGAGGAGCGGAAAATGAACGACAGAAACCATCAGGCAACCCTATTCATGATCCGAGATCGCATCGTCATCCACGAACAGATGAGCGTGCGCCGTTGGACCCAGGCAAAGAAGGCCAGGCAGGTCCATGCCGCCGGTATGCTCTCACTGGAGCACTACGATCACAAAGAGGCCGCCGATATTCTCCGAGAGGCATTGGGCGCGCTTGAATCTCTATTCAGGCCGACTTGATTGGCGCAAAGGAGCAGTAGCCATGAGTTTCATACGTTTGGAGCGCATCAATGAGCGGGATGGGACAGTCCGGCGGGCAGAACTCAGCTTCCGCGAGAGTACCTACATGCTCAAGGCCGAAGAGATCGGGCGGCTAGCGGCATGGATTGAGGATCTGTTCCCGGAGGAGTTCGCTCAGCGACGGACCTACTTGCCTGAACCTGCACTGATCCGGGGATCTGAGCGATGAGCGATCAAGTGCTTGCGCATGTTCGACTTCTGATCCAGGACCCGTTCGACTCCGTGCCGGATCTCAAACCCGACGAACGGGAGGCGCTGGCGATGCTGGCCCGCGGCGGCACCATCAAGGACGTGGCGAAGAAACTCAAGGTTCACCGGCGCACAGCCTACCGCATCGTGAGCCGCGGGTTGGACAAACTGAACGTGTTGCTGCGCCAGCCGGTCAGCATGGATGGGTTGACGGCGGTGGCCTTCCGGATGCTGGAAGATGCGGCGGGGTCGTAAGCCATTTGTAAGGCCGGTAGGACCTCTCTCCTATGGCACGGGCGTGACACCTGGGCGACAATGGAGCCGAAGGGAGAACCACCATGAACACGCTGAAACCACTCTCGCTCCTGATCCTGACGGCCCTGCTTCTGACGGCCTGCGGGCCGATCCAACCGCTTGGCTACTGCCCCAGCGATGGCCTATTCTACTGGTACCTGGGAAACCCTCGGAACGTCCG
>Ga0209324_10000174_pt1 | contig 42773 bp, 43 predicted proteins | sample Rifsed19ft3_FD_184015 | JGI IMG/M metagenome (GOLD analysis project Ga0209324, IMG submission 184015) | Soil microbial communities from Rifle, Colorado, USA - sediment 19ft 3 (version 2) | ecosystem: Environmental > Terrestrial > Deep subsurface > Rock core/Sediment | place: Rifle, Colorado...
CTAATACTCCGGCTGCGAGTCCAACTCAAATTCCTACACCAACGCCCGAAACTACTACTCCAACTCTCACTCCTATCCCAACGACTTCTCCAACGGAAATGCCCGAAGAATATGAGAGTTCAAATTCGTCATTCAGCGAAATCCTGAAGAAAAGATTTGAAATGATCAAAGAGTCTCTTCAGGAGCTTTTTTCTGAAATCTTCCAAATATTTTGAAAGTAAAATTCAAAAACTATTTACTTTTTACAATATAGAAAGCGGGTTGACCTCCCGGGGTATAAACAATTTTTGCAAGTTCGAGTTTCGGATCTCCGCTAAACTCAGAAGGATACAGTCTATCGGAAGGAAAAATAAATAGTGTATTTCTATCACCTCTTTCCACCGGCCAGTCAACAGCTCTAAACTCAAACCTCCCGACCAGCTTGGGTCTCAAAACGTCAGGCGAGCCATAATATTGACCGTTATCAACCAGTTTAGAGGCCATTTTCTGGTAATTACTCAGTGGAATAAGGCCATGAAAAAGAAAGTGGATATAACTTTGTGTCCTAGTATTATCGATGACCACCCTGAGGTTTTGGGGTTGGGTTTTGACAAATTCGATTATCTCACCATAACCATAATCCCAATCCTGCCAATGCCAAACCGCCGTCAATTTGTAAAAATTAAACATAAATAAGCTAAGATAATAAACGATTATTGAAAGCATAAAAACTTTTGCGAATTTGCCGAACTTTTGATAAAAAACAAAAAGTCCGTAACCGATAAATAAAGACAAGGGCAGAAATAAAATTAGTGACCGATAGGTATGAAAAGGGTCTTTGGTAAGGGCGGCCGGAATCGGAGCAATAAAGACAAGGGCAAGAAGGGGTTTTATATCGATCGATTTTTTCTTAATTAATTTCCACATACCGATAAATAAAAACGGAAGCTGCCAGATATAAAAAACACTAAAACCTGCAATTTCCCTTTGGGGATTATAGTCTCCCAGCCAAAATAAATTCCTGGGCGAAAAGTAGGCTAAATATAAAGATGTTAATTGCCTCGGAATAAGGAAGAAGTTTTGAAAACTTCCCAAGTTCGGGTCATAACCAGGAGGACTAGATGCGTCTGAAAAAATACTGACGCCCACTGCCCGATGATAACTTGACGGCAAAAAAAATAAACTAAGAATCGGTAAGTACAAAACAACTGCAAAGATAGAGCCGGTTAGCCATAATTTCCACCTTGGCAACCAATTTTTCGAAAAAAGAATCGAGACGGCGATAAATGCCGGCGCAACAAATCTCGGTGCTTGGTAGGTGTACATCGATGCAACAAAAAATAATATACCAACAAAGAATAATTTTTGTTTTTTCAACCTAAAAAATTTAAGCCAAAAATAAAACCCGATTGAGAAAAAAAGTAAAGCCAGATTTCCTTCAAAAGCACCTTTACTGTAAAAAATCGCCCATGGAGATATTGCCAAAACAAATGCAGAAACAAGTGCAGCTTCTTCTTTTTTAAAAATTTCCTTGGCAATTATATAACCTATATAAATCAACACCGTTCCTGATGCGAAAGACAAAAACCTGGTTGCAAAGAAAGTTAATCCGAAAATTGCAAAAACAGGAACCGATAAATACACATAGGCCGGCAAGAAAAAGACCTCGAACGATCTGAAAAATATCGGCAACTTTTGACCATATTCATCGGCACCGGTCTTAAGAATTGACCAGGAATTAAAACCCAGTGCCGCCTCGTCCCTGAAAAAACCAATGCCGTTATCGCCGAGTCGATAAAGCCTTAGTCCAAAACCGATTAAGATAATCAAAATTAGAATAAAATACCTTTTCTTCACATCAAAAATCCCTTCATTAAAAGACTCCGAAAAAGTAAAAATTCACCCAGAGCAAAACCAAAGAACAATAACTTTCTCGGCGTTTTCCAGGAAAGTACCTTTTCAAGACCCAAAGCCATAACTAGAATCATGATGGGTGCAAAAACCAAAGTCTGATCATATAGTCTCCACTTGAAGATAAATGTAAAAAACAGTGCTGTCAGGGTATAAAAAAACATGAATTTTTTGTATTTAACTATCCTCCCGTTGAAAAATCCTATGACGAATAATAAGAATTGAAAAAAGAAAAACTTCTGCACTTCTTTTACTCCCACTCTTTCTCTGGGGTGTCCGGCAAAAAAATAATTACCGATATCTAAATTCTCCATAACTACTTCCAGTCTTCCATTAAATATTTCTTCCGGCCAATTAAGAAAAAATTTATCCAGCGGACCTTTTTGGATTTTACCTCTTTCCCAACCAACCATATCTCTTGAAGTTTGAATGTCTTTTTTTAAGTCGAGGTTAAAAAGATTTTCTGGAACCGGAATAAACCAGAACCAAGGAGTAATAATGGCAATAGCAATAATAAAAATCGGTATTTTTCCCACGTTTTTCCCACTAACCATGAACTTCCTTCACAAAATGATCACAATATCTTTGAAGGTAATTTAGGTATAACACACGGAGTAATTTTAGACAATTTTATCCCAGTTGCGGATAGTGGCACTTTTTCTCCTTCGTCTTCGCTCAGAACTACGCACTTTTTACCCATATTGTGGGTAATGGCACTTCTTGTATTTCTTACCAGAACCACAAGGGCACGGGTCGTTTCGACCCGGTTTTTTCTTGACCTGATTAACTTGGTTAACAGGGTTAACTGATTGATCTGCGAAAGCAGGCTTACCCGCTGAAGCTTTAGCAAAAGCGGGCAGTCCTCCCTCTGCCCCTAACTCAGGAGTTACCGTATCTGCTAGACCTGTCTTATCAGAGGTGTCAATATTTGTTCGAGCGGCCTCAATAGGAATCTCAGGTTGGGGAGCTCTGGCGATCCCGATTCTGAATATTCTTCTGGCCAACTCACTCTCTATTCTGTCCATCAAACCCTCAAAAGCTCCAAAGGCTTCATTTTTAAACTCGACCAAGGGGTCTCTCTGGCCGTAAGCCCGCAGTCGAACCCCCTCCCGGAGTCCGTCTATATAGTCAATATGCTCAATCCAGTGATGGTCTATTGCCCCCAGATATGCGAATTTCTCAATTTGTCTTGCCAAATCCTCACCGAGTTCTTTTTCGCGGGCGCTATAAACGTCATCAAGAATTTTTACCAGCTGTTTTCTTAGTTCTTCCTTATCATCAATTTTCCCAATATGCTTTTTGACTTGATTCTTCGAAACGTCGTCAAATGGAATAATGTCCATCAATCCTACTAGAATCCTTTCGTGATCAAATCCGCGTTTTTCAACATTTTCGCCGTAACTCACGATCTTATCTATCTGATTTCCCAGCTTTTCCAGAATTTCTGATTTTACATCTTCGCTTTCGAGAACTTTTGATCTTTGCTTATAGATTATTTCTCTTTGCTGGTTGATAACGTCGTCGTATTCGACCAAGTTTTTGCGAGCGTCAAAATGAAAGCCTTCAACCTTAACCTGTGCTTGCTCGATCGCACGGTTTATCAGACTGTTTTCAATGGGTTGGTCTTCGGGTAAATTAAGTCTATTCATAATCGAACCTATCTGTTCACCACCGAAAATTCTCATTAAATCATCTTCAAGTGATAAATAAAAACGGCTCGATCCTGGGTCTCCCTGGCGACCGGATCTACCTCTTAATTGGTTATCAATTCTTCGGGATTCGTGGCGCTCTGTTCCGACAACGTGGAGTCCACCGGCCTTTACAACTCTATCGTGGGATTCCTGCCATTTTATGTATTCCGGGGTTTTCTTGTGTTCCTCCCGATCCATTCCCGGAGGCATATCGGGCGGGGTTCCTCCGAGTACTATATCCACGCCTCGACCTGCCATATTGGTTGCTACCGTTACCGCTCCGGGTTTACCCGCTTCGGAAATAATCCTCGCCTCTTTTTCGTGATTTTTAGCGTTAAGTACGTTATGAGCAAGTTTTTTTCGCTTCAAATAGTCACTAATAATCTCATTTTTCTCGATAGACGTTGTTCCTACCAAAACAGGCTGGCCTAATTTGGCCCTTTCTTCGATTTCGTAAGCGATGGCGGTATACTTTGCCCTAACAGTTTTGTAAATTACATCAGAATTATCCTTCCGGATCATTGTTTTATGGGTTGGAATTACGACGACTTCCAGTTTGTAAATTTTTTTGAACTCTTCGGCCTCAGTTGCGGCTGTTCCGGTCATTCCTCCCAGGACTTTGTACATTCTGAAATAATTTTGAAAAGAAATTGTGGCCAGGGTTTTACTTTCCTGTTGGATTGGCACTCCTTCTTTGGCCTCAACGGCCTGATGGAGTCCGTCGCTCCATCTGCGTCCGAACATAAGACGCCCGGTGAACTCATCGACAATTGTTACCTGATTGTCTTTAACAACATAATCCCTATCCCTCAGATACAAGGTCCTTGCACGAAGAGCGTTCTCAATATGATGAATCGAGTCATAATCTTTCTCATATAAATTATCAACTCCCAATATTTTTTCCACTCGGGTTATACCGTGCTCGGTCAGACTCGCACTTCTCACCTTCTCGTCAATAGTGAAATCTGTATCGGAATTTAACTTTTCAATGAATTGGGCAAATTTGTAATACTTATCGGTTGGCTCGGTATCCGGAGCGGAAATTATCAATGGAGTCCTGGCTTCGTCGATTAAAACCGAGTCGACCTCATCCACTATTACGAAGCTGTGTCCGCGTTGGGCCATTTGACTAACCGACTGGACCATATTATCCCTGAGGTAGTCAAAACCAAACTCATTATTGGTTCCGTAAGTAATATCGGTTAAGTACGCATCGCGCCTGTCGGCCGGTTTGAGATGGGCAAGTCTTTCGTCTCCGTGGCTCGTATCCTTAAATTGGAGATCATAAACATATGATTTCATTTCCTGGACAATGGAGCCGACGGATAGTCCCAAAAGGTCAAATATCGGTCCGTTCCATCCCGCGTCACGACGAGCTAGATAGTCGTTTACCGTCACAAGGTGAGCTCCTTTTCCTTCTAAAGCGTGTAGATAAAGTGCGGGGACAGCGGACAATGTTTTCCCTTCACCGGTTTTTTGTTCAACAACCTTTCCCTCAAAAAGAGCCGTTGCTGCCATCAGCTGAACGTCATAAGGCTTAAGTCCAACCGCCCGCCAACTGGCCTCGCGGGCTAGCGCAAAAGCTTCAGGTAAGATTGCTCTTAATTCCTCACCTTTTTCTATTCTTTTCTTAAATTCTTCAGTTTTTTTGGAGAAGTCTTCATCTTTTAATTTCTTTGCCCAGGATTCTTTTTCATTAACTTCATTAACTATTTTTTGAAGTCGTTCGACTTCGCGTTGATTTAAATCTAGTAATTTAGAAAAAATATTAAGCATGAAGCAGTTATTCTACATCAAAGACTTTAAATATTGTAGCAATTAGTGAAAGATAGTGCTAATTACAGTTTTTATGTTTACCTTGCAAGGAGTATCCTTGTAAGTTTTGTCATAAACATTCGGAGAATATGCAAGGCAAGGATTGGGAGGACAAGTGGGAATTGTCGTATTTGTCGGAGTTGGCGTTCGCTGTGGAGTCGAAGTGGTGATCGTTCCCCACTCTCTGAAAGATCGTACTTGGCTGCCGCAGTCAAAACGCCCTACACCCGGTCTGAATTTATTTCAGGTACTTTAAAGGACCATCCTTTAAAATCTGTGATAAACCCAGAAAATTGTAAAAACAGTAGGCTGGATGTTATAGAAGAAAAAGAAATATGAGGGGTTACCTCACGACGATAGGCATCGTCAACTTTTTTCTTCTCAAAAAAACATCTCAGCCTACTGTTGTTTTAATAAACAGAAGCTACAAGCCGTCGTTTAAGGCGACCTCAAAACGAGACTGAAAGTCGAGTTTTGAATTAGCTTCTATTGGTATTGTTAACAGAAAAACGCATTAAAAATAAAAAAAGGGAAAAGTGCAAATGAGATAGACCGAAGTCTACCTCATATACGTCGCCATTCTCAGATAGCAAAGAGCGGTTCGGGGACCATATCTTCCCTCCACCGACAAACAAAGCATTCCCCCCTCTTATAGACGACTTTGATGATTTCGTCGCCTCTTGCCAAATTGACTTCGAGTTGAAGCCTTACGATTTCCTGGGGGGTGTAAGCCAATAGGGCGTTGCGCTGAAGCAGACCTGTTTGAAGGAAAGTCAAGGTTTGCCTGGAAATTCGAGGCTCCATTCTTAAGGCTTCCTCAAGCACAAAGAGTGTTTGATCGGCCTTATCAATATCGTCCCAGGAGAGGTAATGGTAGATTGCCCTTATCGCCCCCTCAATCTGGATGGGGTCAACTCGCTTCCCCTCAAGCCATGTCTTAATCACATCAGGATGGTCATCCAGCGAGCGGAAACCCACAAACTCACCCTGACGGTTTAGACGGTTTAGTATGAATTTTATCGACCGGATGAGTAAGGAGCCGATCATTGGTATCCGATAGCGGTAAAGTAGAACTTCATCCAAAGAAAATTTGCCACCATCCTGGCTCCAGTGAAGTTCAATCCGATGCCGCGATCCTCGGATAAAGCGTACGCCTGATTTCATTTTAGCCTCCTGTTTTTGTTCTATTTTTTCGGGACCCAAGAAAGGATAATCTTCTTAACCTGCTCAAACAGTTCATCTGGCAGGTTCTGTTCCTGAAGCCAAGTTTTAAAAGCCTCGGAAACGCTCCGACGATCGCGTCTTGGATCGAAACGAAACGGTTTCCCTACCTTAATTAGGGGGGTTAAACCTTTTTCTACTAACTTTTTATGCCGGTTTTTAACCATTTCCTCAGGTAAACGCGCCCGAGTGAGAGTTATAACAATTTGATACCACCTCTGACTATCAAAAGGGACTCCTTCTACAATTGTGGCTTTCCTGCTAAAACCAGCTGCCTCTCCTTTAAAAAGGTCTCTCTTTCTATGCAGAAGGTGGATATTAAGTTGAAATCCCCCATCCAATTCAAGCTGCGCGTTATGAGTAGTGGTCTTACGAACCACTACCTCGCGGTAATTAGGCCTTCGCCCCCTATTGGGCCACCGTCCACTATTATAACTGTTATACATGGGAAGGCCTCCTGAAAACCCCTAAGAAAAATTCGGTCGCGGTCGAGATTCCGCTGGTTTTGGCGGCAAGCAAAGTGTGCTCCCCCAGACATGCAGTGAGGGCAACCTTGTTGCCAACAGAAGTTGCAGATAAAAAACTGCGAAGATTCTTTTCCGCAATGTCCGCATGTTTCTTCCTTATGTCTTGGCTTCGTATCGGGATCTGGTGACATATCTTCCTCCTTTCGAACAAGCGAATACAATATGTTTCTGCCTCTTGGGCAATGATGCCGAACAAAATGATAGGAATAATTGCATAAAGAGATGGAAATCAATCCATCTCTTAGTACTTCTTAGAGGATAATTATTCTTTCTGGAATATCTCCGATAGGAACAACTGTATCTACAATAACAGCTTTCTTGCCTTCTTGAAGAGCAAGGGATACTGTTCTAAAAAGGCTTATAGCTTGCCTGACAACTGCAATAGGTTCCTCCTTTCTTTCTTTTGCAATCTCTTTAATTTCGAAACAAAGATATGCTGGAACTTTAAGTGTTGACATTTAACCTCCTTTCACAAGAATTCGGATAAAATTTTCTCGCCTCTTGGGCAATGATGCCAATAAACTACTACTCTTAAAAGAAGTTGCTTGTATATTAATTTCAATGCGTTTCGATGTAAATGTGCTTTTTGAATTCTTTTCTGAATTCGTTTCAAGTACTTTAAAGGACCATCCTTGCAAGCTGTATATAGTTTTTTTTGTCCGTTAAAATCTGTGATGAATTCAGAAAACTAGAAATCAGTGGGTTGGATACCATAGGAGAAAAAAGAGAAAAACCATTAAGGTAACGGATAGGCATCCGTTAAGCTCTTTTTTCTTCTTAAAAAGATATCTCAACCCACTGTTGTTGTGAACCAAAGTTAGAACGCTGTTTCCAAAAGGAAACGAATAAATACGAGGTGAGACAGAAACTTGTCTCTGTCTCACCATTTCAAGGAAAAGGGGGTATCTTCAGTAGGAAAGCCTACTTTTAGTTCTTTCGGCTTCAGAGAGTAATTGCTCTGCTGCTTGAATAACTTCATCCACTACCCTGCCGTAACCCGATGATCTTAACCAACTGGTTACCCTTTTTACTAACTGAGGTCTTATAATCGGAGGTCTACCTTCAACGTTAAAGGCCGATTCAATTTGTTCCACTTCGATCCCGTACATTCGGACAGGTACGACTTTAAGATCGAACTTCCTGGCCGGAGTAGACATTTTGGGATCGTATACCCCAATCACCCCGCGGTCGAGCAACCGATAGGACTGAAGGGTTTGCCTGATCCTTAGGGTAACATGAACCGACAATGCTTCTCCGGATCCCAGAGCAACTCGTTCGCTAAAAACAAAAACCTCCTCTAGGTTCAAGGAATTCAGAACTTCCATGATCAAAACCTACCTTGACACACCATTCGAGAAGGCAAAAAGGGAAACTTCACCACCCTGGATAGAGAGAACTCTGTATCGGTGACCCATAATAGTATGAGCCAAATCTAACGGATTCTTTACAGGTGAGTTGTTTCTCATAACCCAGCCGACTTGAAGCACGCCGACAGTGGTGTCTATCGCAGGTTGTGAGTCAAGATCCACCCAGGCGGAAACCCCATTAAGTGTAGTGCCTTGAAATATCGCAATCATCACAGCCTCCTTTCAGTCGGTCAATATGGATTTGTCATCTTTCGCGTTTCGTAGTAATTCTTCTATGTGTTTCTTGAGCCTTGAGCGGAATTTCTCGCTATACCCTTGCTTTTTTGCCCAAGATAGAACATCTTGCACATCCAATAGCTCTAACGAATCGGTCCGCGAATAAGGGACCCCAGGTCCGTAGGGATATACTGTCAGTTCCCAAAAATCGCCAGATCTTTTTAAATAAGCGTGGACCGTTTTTCTGAAACTTACAGCTGTTTCAAATTGCTGGAATTCCATAAATCCTCCTTTATCAAATAGGTAGTAAACGATTTGTTCTTGCTACATTTTTTAAATGATGCCAATAAATAAAAAAAGAATAAGTGCGAGTGAGACAAAATCTGTCTCACTTTGTAACTTTCCAACCTAGCTCTTGGATCAGCGAGTCAATCAGTACCATGAACTCAACATAGGTCCACTTTAAGGGTAAAAGTATTCCTCCTTGATTGACGAACCATTGTTGCAGGCCGTGCGTAGGATGGATCGCATCACCAGAAGCAACCACAACGTAACCAAAACTCCTACCCGGAAAATACTCCTTAAGAGGAGCGAATTTTCGGTTGATATATCCGGGTGTTAAGGCTTCGTTTAGACTACCTCTGTCGCTCACGGGACGCCAAGGGTTTCTGTTCATCTTGGCCTCTAAGACAACCACCAGAGATTCCCACTCCTCGCCAGTCAGACTAATTAAAATATCGTAACCAGCCCCTTTTCTAGATTGGTCCAGAGATTCAGCAACCAATTCTTGGGTATTATAAAAGCGGAAGTTTTGTGTTTTGGTGCCGCGCGGGATCGGGTCGAGTTGGATGCCAATTTTTAAAGCCATAAATGACTCTATCTGAATAAGGATATGCTCCTCAAGTGCAGTGCCCACAAATTTGTTGAAATTGCTGGTGATATTTCGATGCTGACTTAACCGGTCTAAACGAGCTGCAAGCACTTCAAGATTGAAATCAGCTACTGAAATCAGGTCGATGCACTTCTGCAACAAAGTATTTGTAGAAAGTACAACTTCCAATGGAATCTCTAGATGTTTACTATACTGATCACTCGGCTTCGTAGTCATATGCCTCCTTTCTTGTCTAATTCGGATAGATTGAATGATGTTCTTTGCCTAAGTGGCAATGATACCGAATAAAAAATAATTGCTCGGTGAGATAGACCGAAATCTATCTCACCTAGGAGGAAGAAAATACACCATCCGAAGATGATGCCGAAAAAATAAATGGATAATTGCTGTGAGAGCAAAGTAAAACTTTGCCTCACACTAATTCAGTTCACCAAAAAGAGTGTCATTTCTCGCCTCCCAAAATCTGAGCGAATTTTGGATCATCTGACTTAACAAAGACAAATCCGTCTCCTGGGTTGACTGGTAGTATGAAAAATCCGGTTATATCGCCCTTACTATTCACCACGGCAATCTTCCCACTAAATCCATTTTGCTGAGCTAAAGCATCCAGCAAGAATTGATAGGCAATAGAATTAAGCTCGTTTAGGGTTTTTCTGAGCCGTTCTGAAAGGTTTATCATCCTCTCCCATTGGGTTTGCACTGTCTCCACTTTGAATTCCTTCCCGGTAACGTACGCCGGAAGCGGAACTAGTTTAACGTAGCCGTGCAAACGCTCCAAAACAACCTCAGGGGGCGCAGTTTGTCCATCTTTTCCACCGATCATTCTCCGGGCAATTCCTAGAACGAATGCAGACTCAGCCGCAAGCTCGGGTAAAACATGCAACTCTTTTCGCCGAACGTAAGTATTTCGTTCCAAAGTATCAATCGGCGGCCATCCTTGAGCATTACGATTTAAAGACCAAAGACCAGTTGTTTCTCGTTCTTTAGTTAATCGATCCAACATGGTTGCAGGATCTTTCGGATCGCCGTCCAAGGTAAGGATTAAGGCGGTAATTGATGTATTAGTTTCGGGAAAATATCCTCCAGCTCCAGCTTCCCTAGCAACCGTATCAATACCCTTCTTGACCACTCCACCTGAAACTAAGGGTTCGTTATCTTTAGCTACGGCAGAGTAAGCTTCAACTGCACGAGGACCACTGTCATAAAACGCAATGACGTTATAAAACAAACCCAAAACCCTTACACGAGAAATCGCGTACTCGAAAACTTGCCATTGATAAATAAGGTCGTCAGTTTTTGTCGCAAAAACCACTTCCACTCGATCTGGATTGTGAGGAGTTTCTTCCTGGGCCCGTTTATAAAGATCGTCAAGGTCCATATCCCGCTCGCCCACAAAAGCCAAAAAAGCATAAACTGGTTTTTCGCCATTTTTTGGTTCTTCTAGCGTAAGGCGGAGGGTTGCTTTCCAAGCTTCAACCGATATTCCGGTCTTTCCTAAACCACCTTCTCCCCTCAGATAAAACACATCTCCATGGCCTGCCCATGCTCCGAGAAGATAAAACTCTCGTATAGGAACAGAACCATACCTATCCCACTCAATCATCTTGCGGGCATAGGAAACTCTGAGGGATTTCTTTCCGCGTTGTCTAACCCCCAAAGGAAGAGGGAGATTCCGAACAACCTCCGGATCCTCATTTCCATTAACACGAAATATCACCAGAAGTTTTTGATTGGGATTTTTAGGATCCTTGATTATTTTTAGGTGTACCTCATACCCTTCCCTGAGATTATAATTCTCAACAATCTCAGGAGGTACCTCAAGTCCCCAATGCTTAATATCTTTGAGGCGTTCGCTAATTTCATTAGGAGAATAAAGGTGTCGAGTCAGTTCTTCCCGATACTTTTCTCTTAAGGTTTGTTCATCACTTGACTGCCTCTTAGCCGTTAACTCCTTCGACCTTATTTCCTCAGCAGGCGACAGTGGCCTCAAATGATGAGGGTATGTAGTAGCCTCAAAATCGCGGAATCTTCTGGCGATTCCCCAGAACACAGTGGGGATTTCATAAGGAGGTTTATCTTCATCTACTATCTGAGTATCATAACTCTCACTAATTATACGTGAGCGTTCTTCTGTAAGTAAAAGCTCAAGAACCAGATCCTTTGGTACAATCACCGTCCTCCCAAAAGGTTGGGGTCGATATAATTTCTTCTTACTTTTCGGGGGCGGATCTTGTAAAACAATTCCGATCTTATTAGGGTCTTCCATATTCACACTCCTTTTTCTCTTATTATTGTTAGTTTGATTTTTGTCCCTTTTTTTAGATTGGGAACGGGATAGTCTCGAAAATTTAAGACCATTCCGTTCCCAACCTCTTGGGACATTTTGCGTTCTATATTTGGTTGTTAATGTGCTTCGCACATTAATCCCCTCGAAGCTCCGCAAAGGAGCGAAGTGGGATCAAGGTGCAAAAATTTTAATTTTTAAAATCTCTAACTTTAGCCAACTAATTTTCTTAATTAGCTAAAGTAGAGACACAACAAGAAAGAATAAATTAAGTAGTGGGTAGTGAGAAGTGAGTGATTAGCAAGAGTTTCCAAGCATAATTGGAAATTGCATTAAAGATTACACCCATGCTCATTACACACAACTAATTCTGTGTCTCGGATAATTGCAAAACTTCCCCCAAATTTTATCTGGGTGAAGTTTCAAAATTTTTTAACTTTATGCTTCCTCGTCATTCCTATTAAGGAAGTTAAAAAGCTGATCTGCCAAAGAGGGCGGGCTGCTCCGAATTTCAATTTTTGTGATTTCAATGTTTGTGATATTGAATACCTCTTCCACAAATGAGCTATAATGTAGTGCCCAAGGATCTCCCTTGTTGACGAGAATTGATCTCCTGGCGGCAACATCATCGTGTCTTATATAGCCGCACTCTGGGCACACAAATTCCACCACGTTGCCATCGTGTGTAGATGTAGAATTAGTTTTGTGCTTTGGAGCTTCCTGTGGGTACCATTCTGGCGCGCCAAACCTTCGTAACCCCTCTCTTGGATCAATTGGGACTCCTCTAATTATCATTCTCATTACGATACTCCTTTTGTTATTATCCTAAAGACGAATTTAGTGAATCATGACCCCTTGTGAGGCTTTCTTTGGCTCTTTCAGGTTCCCTGAGGAGCCAATCGAGCGTAAATATCGCTGCAGTGGTATTCATACCGTGTTCATCCATCAATCTTTGGGGAGTAAATCCTTCCACCTCGTAGGTATCCAAATGACCAGCCTCAAGGAAGATTGATAGTACACCCAAAAGATCAGGATGCAAATTCCGAAGTTTATCAAACAGAAATTCCGAGTTGTAAATATCCGAATATCGTTTGATGATCTGTGAAACCATCTTTTCCATCAAGTCTTTTTCGTTAATCATCTTTTCTCCTACGAGCTGTCTGTGCTTGGTGACCAAGAAATTCTGGGACGATCGCCGTGTCCAACGACTCTAAATCCGGAATCTACCAGTGGGACTATCAGTTCATCCCAAACCGGACTATCTCCCATAATCATGACTGCTAGAAACTGAACTTTCTTTTTTAACTTACCCCGACGGTAAGAAGAAAGCTCAAGTTCCTCATGATTGACTTCCTCGACTCCAAGAATTTTGAGTTGTTCCCAAAGCCTAGGAATTGAGACTATATTTAAAGTCTCCGAGACAACTCGGCACATGACGAGTTTGTAGACGATATCCGCCTCAGTTTTCGAGAGATTCGCACATGTACCTTTCCGGGTCTGGGGCATAGCCAAAGCAATAGGCCATATCACACTTCGAAAGGCTTCCAACCGGTGTTTCACCAGCTCGATTTGCTCGGGAGAGATGCTTTTACCCTCGGTCATATCTTCCTCCTTACTTATTAGATGGAGGATGGGAATCGGTGATCCCCATCCCTTTGTTTACAGTCTCCTCAAAATATATCTAATTAGGGATTTAATTCTACTTACAATCCCCATAAAAATGACTGCTAAACCCAAGCTGACTGTTCCGCAGACCATAGTAACGTAGGTTACTGTTTGATTATCTCCCCCGAGGATGCTGTCAACTAAAAGTTTTAACAGACTCATTTCGTCCTCCTATAAATTGGCATGTTCTATGGCCACCTGTCGTAAGGCAGAAAGAGGATTGACAGGCACTAAGGATAAAAGTGCTTCAATGGCCGCTGAATTAGTTTGGTCGTCAAGTTCATCTTCGAATCGAACTAAAAGATGGGCGAGTGAGAGAAAATCAACCACCCTCCCCTCTTCGATCGCGTCCAAAGCCCGCTCGACGGTTTTATTAGTCAAAAGGCCCAGTTGGCGAATATTCGCCTTCACGATCTCAAAGGCAAATCTCCACTGCCTCTCTTTCGGAATGGTATCGAGAGCTTGGAGAAGTTCCGTCGGAGAATCATCAATCCTAAGTTCCGGATTATAATCCTCACCCAAGACTATTTTGACACCGATAATGTAGTCTGGATCTGTCGGGTTGTACCTTCCACAATACCTCCCGTTCGCGAAGACAAGAAGCGGTTCCGTTGAAAGTAATCTCTGAAGCTTCTCAGTTTCTTCGGCAGAGAACGAACTGTCAGTTGGAATAACTTGAACTTTTCCCTGACAAATCCGGATCTCCACGACTTTAAAATGATTGTCATATAGATCGAGAAACATCTCTTCCTCCTAATTTGCTTTCAAACTGATTGGTAAACCTGGAAAATACTTTCGGACGGCCGCTCAACGTGAGCCTCACCATAAATATCTTCGCGGCATTTCTGAACCCGGTCAATCTCGTCACCGTGTTCGATTAGGAATTGTGACCAGCTTATTTGCAAACAACGCCGAACGTAGTCTTGATAGAATTTTAATTCGGAAAATATTTTGCGAACTTCCCGCTCACCAACCACGGCATTTTTCCAATCCGCACATAATATGCGTCCGTTTTCGTCGACCACAAGGTCGCTAAGTTTAATACACGAATTAGGGCTGTAACGTATCTGATGGGGCCAAAGGCTCTCAAAAAGAAGGGCAAATTCCTGAATATATTCAGGAGCTCCTTCCCACCCGTTTTCCAAAAGATGGGCATATAAATCTTCACCCAAGTTAGGATATTGTATTGAGTTGCCAAAGATTTGCGCTTTTCCGTGTCCCCGAACTTTTGCTTGAAAGTTAAAAGCTGCTAAGACGTTTTTCGGGGCGTTTCCAGGAAACAAGTGTCTCCAAACAAGTCCTCCAATAGAGGAAAATTTATACGCAACTTTGAATGCACTTTCCGGCATTCTGACAAACCAGCCGTTGTCATAGGTAAACCGTTGTCCTCGAAACACTTTTGCCTCCTAAATCAGTGATAGGTTGTGTCAGAAACGACGGAAGAGGTCGAGTGATTGATATTCAATTGTCTTATACTGTCTCCTTTCTCCGAACCAGAGGTTCTTAAGAACCGGCGGTCCGACTTTCCTTTCTAATTTTTCTTCCGTCTTTTTTTTGTCCTCTTTTTTTCAAGGGGATCCTTTAAGGATCATGTATTCGATCCCTAAAGACTCCCCTTGAAAATCCAAAGACACTCCCCGTCCTTCCGTAGCTTTACGCGAAGGAGGATCTTTCTTGTTGTGTTGTTAATGTGCTTCGCACATTAAAATCTAGCCACCTCGGACGGCAGCCCGAAGGGATTCCTCCGAGGTGGAAAGCTCATTTAAAGCCTCTCCACCATCCGAGGAGTGCTACCGCACACCTCGGAGGTGCACTAAACTTAAATGCGAACTAAATTGTCAAATTCTCTTGTTTAGCCAGCCGAAATAATTTTTTCGGCTCGCTAAAAAGAGACACAACAAGAAAGTATTTAGTTAATTAGATATTAGAGATTAGAGGTTAGTGAAAAGTTCACTAAAACCTATCAAGCATTATGATAGCCCTCGTAATCTAAAATTGACTAATCAACCTTCCTTTTAAAGGAAATGTGTCTCGAATAATTGCGAGAGATTGGAAGGGTAAAAACCCCCTTTCCCTTCCAATCATTTGCCTGCGAAGGCAGATTCAAAGCCTACTGATAGACAGGGGAGGCAATTCCAACCTTCCTTTATCCTTGGGAATTGTAAATCGCGTCTGCAGCATGTCTTCTTAATTCTGATTTGAAATCCTTATCATCAGACCCTTCTAAGAGTTCATAATAAACTCCAAAACCTCGCTCAATGGGGTCTTTGGTATCAACAGCCAAAACTGCTGAGAATATCCTTGTCAGTTCGAATACTTTGTTATAATGGTGGTACCCGAAACCTTCCTCTCCTTTCTCCGCAGCCTCTTTGAGCAAAAGTCCTGCCCGATCCAAAGACTCAACCAATAGTCTCAAATCCTTGATAACACTTTGCTCTGGAATCTCACCAACGTTCAGGTGGTAAAAAGCTCTTACTGGAGTGAAATACCGGCTCATAAGCGCTAATTGGATAATTCGAGCTACCATCTTTTGCAAACGTTCAGCAGGAACTTCTGATAGCGCTTCCGCTAATATTGGATCAATAAGCTTCAACCTATTCATATTTACTCCTGTTTCAGATAGGAAAATTAAAAAGGAAGATTGTTTCCCCCACCATTTCTTTCTTCCTAATAGTTTATCGACCGACATAGACGGGCTGGCCAGTTGTTACCCCCACGTTATAGTTCACCAGTTCTTCACCGGTCTGCATGCTCCAATAACCCGGGTCGGGTTCTTGGAAAGGATCGTATTTTTTTGCCGGCCACAAAGTTGTATGTCTTCGGTACTCTATATCCGCAAGCTGGTCCTGTGTAGTTGTGGGGTCAAACTCCTCACCAGGTTTGCCTATTTCGGCAGTTACCTCCTGGCTTACCAGGTTCATCTTGCGGGCAAACAATTTTACAGCTCTGTCGGAGCATTTATCGATTATTTCTATCAGAAGCGACCCCCACTCAACAAGTGCTATCTGGTCGCTAGCTGTCTGATAAAAAGTCAGTAGTGAAAACGACCTTACACCACCGCTCCAGTATTTTCCAAGACTAGCACGTAATGGAATAATAACTTCCCTAGCAATCCAGCTTGTTATTGGATCAGGGGCTAGTTTAAAATCACTATTAAGTTTTTGTGGATTTGTTGCCCACCTAAGCTCATTTCTAGCTGTTCTCATGTCCGAATGCGACACTAACACATCCGGTGCATTGCCAGTAAAAAGCGCAGCTGGATTAAAATCCAGCGCATAGGAGACAATCTCTCTGGTGGTTGCAATAATTCTAATGCGAATTCGTAGCCTCCAATCCGTTCTTAAAATACTGAACGGTAACCAGGTTACATTAACTACAGCCTGGCCTATTATGCCTAAAAAAATAACCCAGTAAAACAAAGTCTTACTAATCTCGGTAGACATAATGTTATAAAGTAATATTAATAAACCATCTATTAGCAGAAATCGGTTTACTACACTCAATAGCCATAGAAATGTTGTGGACCAGAAATCGATCGGGAGGATTCCCTCAATTCTCTCTCCGGGTTCAGTCGTAACAGAATAGCCTTTCGGGCGCATCCTGTCATAAACATATCCCAAGACAGGTGCATGCAAAAAGTACGCACCCAAAACTCCAGAGGCAAAGCTTGCGATAAGTAAAATTAGAAGTACCCATCCGTTTACAATCATCTTATCTTCCTCCTACCTTCCCACATTTGGGAGATAAATTTTGTATGGATACTTTTTATCCATAATCTGCTTATAAATCTCCTCCACCGAGGGAACTGTCGGTAAGGGAATCGACTCGACACTCCCTGAAGAGAGTTCTTCTGCTTTTTTCTGAACTTCCTCGAAAAGTGCCTGCTGAGTGGCCTCGAGTTTTGCTTCCAGAGTTGGAATCGAGTCTAATCCCCTTAGGGGATTAAGGGACTGGGGCGAAATTCTCACCACTCCCACACTCTTAACGCAAATAACCGCTACTGCAGCGAGGAAAAAAAGCAATATGGAGCATCCTATTAACAACCTTCTTCGATTCTGTTTTATGGGCATAAACGCCTCCTTCGCAATATTTGTATTATTTGATTGGACTAAAGGGCTTTATACTTTTTTTGATAAAGATCCCAGTCGTCCAATCAAACTGAAAAATCTCGCGTGCTTTTTCCGAACGTCTTTCTTGTTGTGTATGTTAAGGAGCTAATTTACGTCAGCAAATTAGCGACGCACCCCTTCGAAATCGCAGCACGAGGCGTGTTCGAATAGAACCTAAAAGCCGAGTGCTAAGATTCGTTGGGGAAAGTGCACTCCGACTATGTCGGAGTAACTAATTCCTTCGAAAATCATTCGCATTGAATGAATTCGATTTTTAAATTGTTAAATAAATCTCCATGTTCAACCAGCTAATAGACAAACTAGTTGGCTGAAAAAGAGTCACAACAAGAAAGGTTTATTTAATTAGTTAAAAAGAAAAAAAGAATGGTGAAAATTCACCGATCTGCCATGCTTTATGACAGTCTTCTTTAAAATCAAATAACTAATTAAATTTGAAAGGATCGCAGGGGATAATCACACCATATGCTCGTGATGAAAAGCCTGAGCGACCCTTTCATTTTTTCCGAACTTTCGGAGGAGGCCAATTGACCAGCTTTTCGGGATTAACACAGGGGTATCCGCCACGCCTTTGTGCATGAAAGTGAGTGTGCGGACCGGTGCTGTTACCAATACTGGCTTCGGTGCCAACTTGCTCAAGGATCGATACCCTTTGGCCTCTTCTGACTTTATTCCAGTTACCGTGTAAAAGCTCAACAACATACATTGAGTTTTCGATTCTGATAACTGTATTTTTCAGTTTGGGTTGAACATACTTTTGGGTTACGACACCGTTAATCGGCGAAAATACCGGAGTGCCGGCACCTTTATAGGCATTGACGTCAATCGCGCAATGATCGTAAGATTGGCCATGAACTCCGCCAATCACTACATATGTCCCCTTCGGATAAATCATTGCGAAAAGCTCATCGCCGGGCGCTGCTTCGATCGGGACATCCTCGTCGGCGTAGTAATTCAGGCTATCCGGCCAAAAGGTAGTCAGCCTGAGTAAAGCGATTATCGGCTGTTTCCACCAGTCGGGCGAGGCCAGTAAAACTTCATAGCTGGTCGCCTCGAGGTTTATTGACACTAGAATCTCATCATTGATATCATTGGCTCTGTTGATTAGATCCCAACGATAACTTATGAGGTGGTTCCATCCGTAAAGCTTTTGGAATTTTACAGGATCTGCCTGATCCCCCCTATAACCGATTGCCTTGAGCCAGATAAAAACGCCTGCCGAAGCCCCTTCGGTCGGGTCAAAAAAATTGCAGCTTCTGACGGTCGGGTCCGGATGCGCTTGGAGCATCTCACAAATTCTTTTTGCGGTTGACGGCAAAAGTCCTGGGCCAAATTCTCCAGCACCAGCTCCTCTATAATCAGAATAATCGGGAGCTAAAAACGGATTTTTAACTCCGTGCTCCTTCATGTGGTTTAACAACCACCTGGCCGCCTCACATTCCTGAGCGGAATACTTACAAGCCCGGTAAAGTCCGTGCCAAGCTCCGGGATTTTTCCCGTTATCCCACTCATACTCGTTGATGGCCGTGTATATCCCAAGATCAATAGGGATATCAAATGCTGAACTAATCCAGTTCTGGCTTTCGATACCCGCTGCAATAATCGCAGGATCAAGTCCGGCCTCGATTAACTTCTGCTCAGCTTCGGGAGTAAGCTCGGTAATCGTTCCGCCACGAACTGCAAGATAATACCCCAGAAACTCCGCGTAGCCGACAGGATCGGCGGAAAAGGCAACTCCTGCCAGTAGGGTTAGGACAAAAAGTCCAATCACTACCAGCAGGAGCGTGCTCCCTATATGAGTTCTTATAAAAGAAGGTGCTTCATCATCCACCACACACCTTCCCTTGCCTTAATCACGGCGTCCAACCCATTCAAGAAGATATGGAGGTAAATGGGCTGTAAATTGTGGAATCCATAACTTGTTGGATTCCTTGGGGTTCATTAGCTTGACAAAATATTTTGCAATTTCAGTGTCAAACCCAATCTCCAATAGTAATTTGAATGTCCGTATAAATCCGGGCGGGCACATTTCTGGGTTGTGCAGAGTTACAAAGGTCTGCACATGGTCATTCATTCCGTGATTGACTGCACTCTCGATATGCCGCCAGGGATAAGCGACCTGCGGAAGTGGAGGCGGGAAAACAACGGGGATATAACTGGCGTTCTCGGCAAAAATTGCCAAGTACTTACCAGGCATTATGGAGGGGTATCGCGCTTCTTTCTTAGGATTTTGCGCACTCAATTCCCCGTGAGCCTGGCGCTGCAAGTTGATATACTCGGCTGCGTAATGATTCCAGACATAACTCTCCCTCTCGGGTTGAGTTAACCTCGGGTAACCGGGGTAAAAGCCGTGTTCCAACACTGCTTTTATCTCTTTTTGGAAATCACGACGAGCCAAAGCTCTTGCCTGTTTTTCCCTTTGCGCCTGAACCTCAGGGTCTTCAGAATCCACAAAAATTCCGTCGTAAGAGACGGTTTTTATTGTGCCTTTGAATTTTTCCGCGACCAAATATTGTGCTGCCTCGTCTTTTGCACCAGAAAAGTGCACAATGTGTATATCTCTTCCGAAAAACTGGAAAAGCCACCACAATAATATTGCGGTCTTTCCGGATTTTGACTCCTGCGCCGCAACTATGGTCATCTCATACAGGTTCAAAAGAACCTGAAGGCCATCGTAACCAATTCCAGCAGCAATCTGCGCAGACTTCAGTGGGTGAGTTATTGCCTTTTCACGAGGATCAGTCAGGGTAGATCCAAAAACCCCCTGCCATTGATTCCTCTTGACCGACGCATTCATGAACGCAACCCAGTCTTGTCCGCCGATATCGCTTGTCGGGAACTGACCCAGGCGCTCTCTTTCGTCAAAGGTTGGCGGCACTGCCCCGGGTAGCCTTTTCTCAAAGGCAAGGCGGATATTATCCGTACCTGTAATTCTTCGTACATTACGGATATGCTGAAGGTCAATCTGCTTATCCCGAATAGCCTCTTCGGCGCCAAGCAAAGGAACACGATAAGTTCCAACCAAAGTTACCCAAAAGTCTTTGAGTTCTTTTGGGGTTTTAGGTTCTCGGTCGGGATAGTATTCTTTGAAATAGAAATACCAAAGTCCTAGTTCGGTTTTCAAAAGATGATCGAGGTCCGCATAGGGAATCGCAAATGACCAATAAGCCAATGCCCACTGGCCATCAACAATTGTATACTTTCCGTTAGTATGATCGACCTCGAATGGGCCACCAATTTTTAACGGATTAACCTGAGAAGGTGCCTCAAGTGTGCTATTCCATGTTTGGTGATTCAACATAGAGGCTAAAAGGAAACCATACTGCGTATATTGAATCCTCCAGCCGTGCAATGATGCCGTTTCGGGATCGCCGGATAAAGCGATCACCGTTACTTCAGGCGCCCAAACTATCGAATAGCGGCCACTGGTCCTTAAGGTTTCACCAAACAAAAAGTGCTTTGAGGCTTCTTGAAAATGTCCAAAGTCCTCATTAAACCGCACTCTTTCCTGATGTTCATCAAACCCAGGGTAGTTCACAACCACCCACGGCTGGTACATCGCCAACCAATCACTATAGTAGATAGCACGGGAGAGCGGCGGTCGGCCCCAATGGACGGCTGTTGCAATTTTGTAACCGATGCTTTCGGGATAACCGTCGGTTAAAGCATACGGGTGCTTCGGAGATTGCGTAACTTGCAATCCAAGCAGCTCTTCCGGAGGTACCCTTTTTGCTGGAACGCTACCTGCGGGTAAGTACCCGTAAGGTTCGCTCCCGTTTTCAGACTTCTTTCTCCAAAAAAAAGGAAGTCTGAATCTTGAACGTCTTTGAGTTGTTTGCATATAATCACTCCTTTGTAAGATTGGTTTATTTTCAAATTTCTTGGGCTTACCTGCTTTTATTGGTGAGCCTCGGACAAAATCTGAGTTTTCCCTCTTTGACTCTTCTTCTCTTAAACTCTTTTTTCATCTTAAGATTCTTTAAGATTCTCTCCAAGGCTCACCTTTCGGTAAAACCACACTTATCCTTCCGTAGCCAAGTCAGACTTGGCGAAAGAGGATCTTTCTTGTTGTGATGTTAAAGAGCTATCTGTTTTCGTCCTGAGCGATTGCATGCTAAATGCAAAGCCGAAAGACTCATCAGGATCAGTTTAACTGATCGAACAGTTAACACAACGATACTTTATGGAAAATTTTTTTTAGACGACGAATAAAAAGTAAAAAAGAGGAATCAGGAGAGCAATTACTCCTGATTCCTATATCGATTTTCAATTTATTCGTCGCCCTTGTTTTTATAATCAGGCCACCTTGTTGGTAAAGTCGAGGCGACCATGGACCGGCCTCGTTTGACCTGCTTTTTTCTAGGCGGACGATTTATCCACCAAAAATATGTCTTGGGTAAAAAATTTACGGCCACCCAAAGCCCTAAACCTGCAAAGCTAAGATAAGTCAAGGAGCTTGGTTGTCCACCCATCATCAGGAAGCGAATAATATTTGCTTCTCGGGAGATGAAAATATCTCCGAGTATTAAGATGGTAATCACAAAAAGGCTAAAACGTCTTGTTTTGTCAAACATCGAAGGACCGCTTGTTCGGTCTAAAAACCTCGACAGTTGAAACTCCAATCTCCTTGTCTTGGAGGATTGATCATATTTTCTGTACTCTTTCATGATCCCTCCGTTCGGAATTCATCTGGTGTTACCGGGGGTCTGGTACCACCAGTAATTTGACCAAATGATTTTTTAATTTGGCCGGGAAGTTTCCTAGCTGGGTCAGGAATTCCAGTATCTCTCAAGGCTTGATCAAGCTCGCCTAAAGCAACCGCTCCTGCTGCAATTTCAGGATGACCGGTCACCAGTGCTGCGGTGGAAGCTGTCCTGTAAATCCCCGGGGAATCACTTTTTTGTTCGGGAAACTGCTGATTCAGCGTGTTTGTAAACTCAGCCGGAGTTGACGGAGGTAGAGACCTCCCTTGATCAGGTGCTTGATTACCAACGCCAGGAACCCCACTAGGTCCGAAACTTTGGCTATCAATATTAGCATTCTGAGCAGGAGAGTCATTGGTGGTTCCACCATCTGTAGAAAACTCCAACGGAGTCGCCTCCGGAAGATCAACACGTTTCTGGTCATCCGTCTTTTGAGTAAGGTTCGGATTTACTCCATCCGGAAAGAACTGAAAATCGCCATCAGAGTCCTTCCAGGCAATTGACATCCCACCTGCGGAATCAAACCTCGTTCCGGAAGTTCTTTCCCAACTTTTCTTAGGATTTTGTCCGCCGGGTCCATTGGTACTCGGAGCATTACCTCCTTGCCCGATGTTTCCACCTCTAGGATTATTTGTCGACCCTGGAGGCAGTCTTCTTGGATCAGTAGGTCCCGACCCGGAAGTTCCATTTCCAAAATCTTGAGAACCAGAATCAGAGCCTTGCGGACCTCGCCAACCTAGGGCAGCCAATGTGCCAAAAACTAGAGCAAGGTCTTCGGCACTTATTCTTTCACGATTTTCCGATTGTACTTTTTCGGATAAGCGTTCTTGCTCTGATCTTTGGAGCCATCTGGTTGTTCGGCGGGAAAACTCCCGAGGTAGGTAGATATAGCATCCTGCCTGGAGACCGAAAGTGAGAAGCAGGTACAAAGTTGTCTTTATGATCGGAAAGTCTATCTTCCAACCCGAGAAAAGGTTTATATCTAACGTACCTATAAACCCGACGACTTCGTAATGAGCTGGGGGGAATAAAAACCACCCGACCGCAAATCCCAATGGGCCAAGAAGTATCTCGGGCTCGAAGTGCCGTGAGGCAACAAGGAGGTCCTTAGCTGTCCCCAAGACAATGAATATCTGCACACCAAGGTGTAGGATGGCAGACATTATTGTATAACCGATTGCCGCGATGACAATCGGCAGTAATGATGGCCAGCCCATTTGATTCCATATATATGAAAAGCTGTATTCTTCCGGCCAAAATTCTCTAGCCAGAAAGGACAGTATGACGGAAACTAAGCTGAGAAGTCCCGAGACAATGATAAAGATCGAGACTTTTGCTCTCCGTCCTTCGCGATCGCTATAAAAAAACCAAGCAGCCGCGAAGACAACCGAAATCTCTCCGATAATCAGGAATAGAGATTCAAAAATTCCCGAAGGCAGGGGTAGAGTTGCTACGCTTGCCCATGTCCCTAAACCTGCGGGATCAATTGCGCTGCAGCCAGTGGTAAACACCAGCAGCAACGCTAAAAAAAGCAGTTTGTTTCTGCTGCTGGTAATCATTGGATCCTCCCTATTTTTACCCGGAAGGATTGAGAAGGGCACTCAAAATCAAGGCGCCCACGCTATGTCCAAGCGCAAGCTGCAGTGCGCCGTCCACCACTATAGCACCGATGAAAAGCAAAAAAAGCCAATCCACTGTTCTTAGCAGTGTACTTGGGCTTCCCTGCTCTCCCACTGCTTGTTTGCCGTAATAGTCGCGGGATGCTCGGGCGATATAACCGCCAGCAACGACCACCCCACCTATGGCCTGAATCAGTGCAAGAATCGTACTCATTTTTTCTCCTTTTAGTTGTGTGACGAGTTATATAAACACCGCCACATTGAATTGAATAGAATTGGATTTGGTAGAAAAAACTTGTGCCTGTTGAAATTAAATAATATAATCAACTCCTTTCGTGGGATTTATAAACTTAATCACTTTGGCTTACCTGTTATTTCTATTGGTGAGCCTCGATCAATCCCTCAGAATAATTGTGGTCCTATAATCCTATCGTCTTGTCATCCTAACTTCTGAGGAATTTACCAAGGCTCACCCTATTGTGCCAGAAGCTTTCTCAGCTGGCGGCTTTCTTTAAGCATTTTGCCAAAATTACCCATATCTATTGCAATTTTTTCCATATTTCTCGCTGTGTTGTTAATGTGCTTCGCACATTAATCCCTCGAAGCTCCGCTAAGGAGCGAAGTGGGATAAGAGTGCGCTATAAAACTTAATTTTCAAATCAAAACAAAACAATATGGCAGATTCAGGCAGAGGCAGTTTGTGGCAGTAGGCAGAAGTTAACATATTATTTATTTTTAGGATTCCAAATATTTAGCTGAAACCCAAAAGTAAAAAATCAATTCTCTTTTATTAATTTCTCACTTTTTTTCGTTGTTAATTGTTAAAAGTTACAAGTTAATTGTTAGTTACATAGGGATGTAGATTTTTTGTTATTGGTTTTTGGTTGTTAGTAGTTAGTGATTTTTTTCTGAATCGGAGATTTTCCGAATGTTCAGAGTATTTGAATGCGCAAATTGCACTCAATCACAATCGTACTTAAACCAAAAACCATACTAGGTTTACTTCACCTCGGATGGTGGCCCGAAGGGACTCCTCCGAGGTGTGACGAAAAAAGAAAGAAGAGAGACTCGAATATTTTGAGTCTCTCTCGGCAACGTTAGGAGAGATTGGTCAGTTTCCAACCCAATGAAAAACGGATCCCATCGGATACCAAATTCCCGGTATCGGACTTGTCCAAAACTCTCCAACTGGGAGGGTAGGAGTCGAACCTACAACCCTGCCTCCGATAAGCAGTGCTCTTCCATTGAGCTACCTCCCAATAGGAAATATCAAAGAGAGACTCCCCCAAGGGTCTCTCTTTTTCGCCTGGCGCGCGCTATTCAGTTGTATGTAATCCGTCCTAAGAATTACGAATGGTTACCCAGGTCGTTTTCCTGAGTAAAATCAGGGTTGTTGACGTCGTCCGGGGGCGGACCCGCATCCACCGGACCATAATCCTCATCAGGGTTATAATCGTTAGACATTTCTTCCTCCATTCTTGAATGAAAATCTGATTGGAAATCGGTTAATTATCGATAGCGACGCCATTTTTTGAGGATCTTTTTGGGATCCTTCGGATCGGGGATTTCATACTCTTCCCAAACTTGTTGGCTGTCGCCGATCTCCTCTTGAGTGACAAACCTTTGTTCGCCGCCATTCTGGACGCAATACCTGCCAGTACTTTTACCGCGTTCCTCAGCTTCTGCCCTGGGCTTTGGACCCTGTACAGGGATACTCCCTGTACGTCCCTGATTCCCAGGCATATGACCAGCATCCGCGGGCCGTCGCATTGGCGGTTGGGGTCCTTCACGCGCTTCGCGCTCAAGTTGTTCTCGCACTTCTGATACCACCCAAGGCGGGCAGTAGTTCTCCCACGTTGCGAGAAAATAGAGCACAATCGCATCATCGAGCGGTCCTACTACAAAATCGGGAAAAAGCACCCATAGGCTTCCGCCCAGAAACCCAAGCTTGAGCCATCCGGAAACTCTTTTATCGCCCATCAGGCGAAGTTTGAGCTTCAAGCTACTCAAAAGCTGAGCTAAAAAACCGGCTCTTGGCGATATCCGTGGCTGGATTGGACCAGAGGGTTGGGGGGTAGTCATAGGAGAATCCTCCTTAACTTAAGTTACTCCCCAACCCAAAAGCCGGCTGCCAGTCCAGAGGGCCACTAGCCCGGAGGGGCGGGGAGTTATTAATGACAGAGCAAAAAACTACTTGCCCTTGCCCTTCTTGACCTTACCGACGGCAGGTGGAACAACCCCAACAACGGTATTACCGCCGTTGACTTCACCCGTTTCGGGGTCGACGTAGTCGACCGGAACTATCTCAGCTTGGCCGGAACCGTTCTTGCCGGGCCCGGAGGATACCACGTCGTCAGTGGCAGTTTCAGCAACCAGTGAGGGTACTTCTTCCACCGCGACGGGAACCTTACCATTCATGGCATCCAGCTCTTGCTCGGGCACCGTCCCCAATTTCCGCAGACGGGGGATTATAAGCGGTCGGAGCGCAGGCTCAAGCGCGCTCGCGGTCGAGTGAGTCCAGGGATCCCGTTCAGATCCGTGAACGCTTGGAACAATGATCTGGTGCTTCACTGGATCATAAATCACGTCGATCGTGAAGGTGTTGTTCGAAGGTGCGGTTAATCGTCTACCTGCCGCTGCGTAAAGCTGTTCGGCAAGATAGGCCACTGCTGCTTTGCCATCGCACTGACGAATCTTTACTCTGTCTTTCCATATAATCACAGTGCCGACAGGCATGGCCCCAGGATCTTCGCCTTTCAAGGATTTTTCAATCCAATTAGCCAGTTTCGCGTGGGAAGGCAACAAAGAAACCCTGTACGGCTCGAAGAACAGCCAAATCAGCTCAATTCTCTTCTGTTGATCTTGCTTGTTAGACATAATATCGTCTCCTTGTCAACTGAAATAGGTTGAACTTTCTGTAGTTGGTTCAAAACAAACCGTAAAAAACTTGAGATTGTTCGATAGAACCTCCTTTTATTCAAATTTTGTTTGTATGTAAAAACCCTTTGCTATTTTTAGCTTGGGGCAAGATTGCTTTCAAAATAACGTAACACACCTGCGTACAAGGTCCGTCCTTGTATGTGTAAGTTTTTTTTTTGACTTTGACTTGTCACTTATCACTTGTTACTTATTACCTTAAAAGAATTCCTACCCCAAGCTGTTTTTTAAGCAAAAAGTTAATTGTTAATTTGTTTATAGTTAACTGTTTTTTACTACATCCCTATGTTAAAGAGCTAATTTGCAAAGCAAATTTGCTCTGCACCCCGCTCAAAACGCATTTTGAGCCGTGTACGAAAAGTACTGAAAAGGCTCAAACTAAGTTGGGCTGGGGAAAGTGCACTCCGACTTGTCGGAGCACCCAATTCCTCCGAATTTCATCCGCATTGAATGAATTCGGTATTTAATTTTCAAGTTTTTAAACCAAAAAAAGCCGCAAGGGCGGCTTATATTTAAAAATTGCTAAATTTAAAAAATCCTAATTTAACTTTCATTTTTTAGGTAAAATTTCCTTGGCCTTGAAGGCCAAGGCTTTATTGCCCCAAGGAAAACTTTGGCTCTAAATTCAATTCATCCTCTCGACTAACGCTCGAGGTTTTCTTGAAATTATAGTAACAAAATAATTACCCATCTCAGGGTTAATAAAAAGTAAATTATGGGATTAGCGCAAATTTTACTCTAATAATATTTTTTGTCAAGTAGAAATTAATCTCGGCTCAACCTCGGCTCATTATGTAAAATAATCCCCAAGAATAAGGCAATATTTCTTCTAGTTATAGGCGTGAAGACTATAATCATTTCCAGATGTTCATAGCAGTTTCGAAAAAACCCGCTGTGACACAAGGGATGGATCGAATCCAATCGGTCATCTTCTTTGGCGATGGCAACTTCGCAGGCACTAGCGAGGGGATGTCGTAAATAGTTACGTTTTACTTTTCCTGTACACGTAACTTATGTAGTCAAAGTAAAGTTCTCCCGAACACAAAAAGCTTCGACAATTTTTTGAAGATTATGGCTTGGCAAAGACTAAAGTCTAAGTAGACATATGAAAGAGCCGGGAGACAGGAATTTTAAAAGTACTTCTAAAAGCATTCGTTTTCTCTTTCCAATAGGGTACTTTTAACCCTATACTTGTATCACAAGTAAGTACCATACAATTGTAAAGTCAATTTTTTTAAAAGTATTTTCACGAATAAATAATAAATCTTGTAAATACTTGTGAAATTGATTTCAGTAATATCCTGTGAAATATAAAGAGTAACTAAATTACTCTTTACTCTATTGTGAAAAATGTTGGGCTTAGTTTAGTATTTAGTTTGAACTCGAGGTTTTATATGATTTCTTTATATAATTAATTAATGAAGAAGGAAGCGCCTATAAATATTTTTGCAATTATCTTTTTTACTGCATTAGCTTTCGCGCTATTTTTTAACCTGTTGGGACTTTTTCCTTGGGGAATCGGTTCATTTTTGTTTAAGTTCTGGCCTATTTTCTTAATTCTTTTAGTTCTTCAACTTTATAGCAGGAAATTCCCCCGCCTAACCTCGATAGGGACTGCAGTTGGAATAGGAGTTATTATTTCAATTGTATTCTTTTCCCTCGCACCAATAAACCAAAGAGTAAACCTACTTCTTAGTAGTTACTCCTCTTCCTTAATTCCTGTTAGGCGTTTTTTGGGAATTGATCTTGGGAAAAAACTGACAACCCAAGAAAAAGTAGAAAGATCAAATTATCCCAATCCGAACAAACGTGAAGTAGATATATCGATACTTGCCGGAACTTTCAATCTAACGGATAACTTTGAGCAAGATCACTTGGTTGTTCGAGCAAATTATTTTGAACGTTTCGGAAAACCGGAAATAATATCTGGCCAGGCGGATGACACCCTTAAAATAAACCTAACTACACAAAAAAGCCTCGGTCCGATAATAGGAGGAGCGGAAGATGTAAGCTATGATATTTCGATAGGAACAACGAAAGTACCTACCGATCTTGACCTTGACGTCGGAGCCGCAAATTTTTTTTCCTATTTTAGAAATCTGAATCTTGAATCGGTCAGCATGATTATCGGAGGGGGAAATGCAAGGGTCTACTTCACAAAAGAATCTCTTCCTAAAAACCACCTTACTTTAAGTGTTGGTGCTGGCTCGCTTTTCTTGAGAGTCCCGTTTGGAACATTCGCCCGCATTAAGTATCACATTACAGTAGGAAGCCTAATAATAAATGACCAGACATTCTACAGAGACGGAGTCTTTACTACCTCCAATTCCCGAATAGAAACCAATCCCTTAGAAATAAGTGTTAATGTTGGGGCCGGAACACTGATCATTGATAGTTCCGGCGAAGAAAATATATATTAATCGGAGCAAACAAACATAACGTTTGCCTCTGGAAAAACTATGTCTACCTTATTAAAAATTTTTTCAAGTTTTTCTCCAAACTTCATTGACTGCCTTCGCTTTCCTCCATAATAAAGTCTATTGAACACTACTACCCCGCTACTTGCAAGGACGGACCTTGTATGCTGTATATAGTTATCGTCTTCAAATTTCTTAGGAAATTCGTCTCCCACATAAAGGTCAACAAGTATCAGGTCATAATTTTTACTTTTGAGTTTTGAGTTTTGAATCAGGAAATCGTAAGCATCTTCTATGTAAATATTAACATCACTTTTATCCAGTCCTAAATATTTTTTCCCTAGGTCCACCATCACTGGGTCGATATCCACACCGACTATCTTCGCTTCTGGCCAATATTTTTTTACTACTTTTACCAAACTTCCTCCCCCTAATCCTAAAATTAAACAATTTTTAACTTTTGATTTTTGAGTTTTAATTTTTTTTAATGTTTTACTCCAAATATCTACTATAATACCGCCCGATTGGGTTAGACCGGAAACCTGAAGGTAAGTACCAAAAGCCAAACTTTTTATTACAGACACTTTGCCGTTAATCGGAGATTCCACGTCTTCCACCACTTTTAAACCTGCCAAAAAATCGGCTAATTTCCCCATTTTAAAAATTTAGCATTTATTGCCTTTGGCGGCCAAGCTTTGCTTATCATTTGTCATTAACTTAAATACGCTTGCGCCTGCAAGGTAAACAATCTTTTGTATTTACCATCCTTCTCCATTAAACTTCTGTGGGTTCCCTCTTCTATTATTTGGCCTTGGTGCATCACAAAAATTCTATCTGCAATTCTTACTGTTGAAAATCTTTGGGTAACAAAGATTAGAATCTTACCCCGAGTAACCTTAACCAATTCCTTGAAAATTTTTTCTTCGGCCTCGGGATCAACGTTACTAGTTGGTTCGTCCAAAATAAGTATCCGGGCGGCTTTTCTAAATAACATTCTTGCAATTCCTATTCTTTGCCATTGACCTATGGAGGGATTTACTCCACGGTCAAATTCCGGAGCTAGCGGATTATTATATTTTAAAGGTAATTCTTCAATATACTCATCAACCCCGGTCTTTTTTGCGGCTTCTTTTATGCCCTCAAAGTCTTCAATTCTCTGAATGTCGCCATAGCCTATCGATTCTTTAGCCGAAAAAGGATAGGTTTCAAATTGCTGAAATAGAACTGCAAGTTTATCCCGCCAGGCTGATAAATCAATTTCATTTAAATCCTTACCATTTATTAAGATCTTCCCTTTTTTAGGTAAATAAAAGCCTCCCAATAGTTTTATTAAGGTGGATTTACCTGCACCATTCTCGCCCACGAGCGCCAACTTCTCGCTGGGTTTAACTTTTAAATTTACACCCGTTAATACCCACTTGTCTGTCCGGGGATATTTAAACCAAACATTTTTGAATTCAATTTCAATTGAACTATCGTCGATTGTTTTTACTTCATCCTCCTTTTGAACTTCTTCCTTGATATTTAAAAACCAAACCAAGTCAACGACATATATATAGTTTTCATAAATTTCAAGAAACGACGACACCAAACCCCCTAAATTTTCTTCGGCGCTACGGAGGGATCGTAAATAGAGCTGAAACGATCCAACAGTAATTTTCCCGATAATAACAAGAAAAGCCAAAAACAGTGATATTGCATAGTCATAAATAGTCAAGGGTAAATGACCCAGGAAACTTGATATTTCTCTTTTTTTATTCAACTCAATTCTTTTTTTAATTACCTCGGTTGATATATTCCTCATCCTACCTGAAAGATAATTTGTTAATTTAAGAAGCTTTAATTCAATGAAGTTTCTATTTTCCACCAGATAATACCTGAGCCATCCCCAGATTCTGTATTTTGTGGACATTTGAGTATCAAGCTCGTAGTCCTTTTTAATAAACTTCGAATCAATCAGAAACCTGGGTATCGAAAAAATTAGAACTCCGATTGATATAAAAGGATTAACTAAAATTAATATTGCTACGGCTGAAGCAAATCCGATAACGTAATTCGGAATATCAGAAATCGGCATCATAAGTCCCCACGCGCGACGCCCTGATTCCCTTTGTACTTTACTGAATCGGTCTTTAAATTGAGGACTCTCAATAACTGAAAGTTTTAACACTGAAACCTTATTGCCGATAAGAACATCCAATTCTGAATCAACATATCGCGAAAGAGTTCTTCTTAAAAATCTGTTATAGCTCCCTAAGATATTCCTAAAAAGAGATAAGCCCAGAGAGAAAGCCAAAAGCAAGGCAACTTGATAGAAAACTGGTTTCCAGTCCACTCCGGTAATTCCCTGAACGAACTTATCAATTATAAGTTTTTCCAAATAAAACCCCGGAACCGCGGAAAATCCCCATACAGCATTTAATATAAGAACAGCAACCAAAAGCTTGGGTTGAATCCTGAAGGCAATCTTTATGACTTCTTTTAGAGTAAAATAAATCTGTTTAAATCTTCCGAAGGTTACCTTGGTTTGTAAGTTTGGAACGATATTATTTTTAGTCATTTGGTAAGATCTCTCCATTCTACAGCGTATTTCAAAACCTTGAAATGAGATGTACAAGCCGTCGCCTATGGCGACCTTAAAAACGAGAGCGATCAAGCTCGGGTTCTGAATTAGCTTCTAGCATTTTAAGATTTGTATTGTGCTGTACTTCGGCTTTTATTTGGGTTAAAATCAATACATGGGAAACGAGCCACTGCCGGAAAAACTAAGACCAAAGAAAATAATTGAATTTGTCGGTCAGAACGAGCTAATAGGCAAAGACGGGATTATAAAAACACTCATCAATAATGCCAAAAAGACCAGCTTCTTCCCTTCTTTGATTTTTTGGGGTCCACCCGGATCAGGTAAAACCACTCTTGCCCGAATAATTGCGTCCGAACTAAAAAGACCCTTTTATGAATTTTCAGCCGTTTCCACTTCAATAAAAGAAATCGAAAAAATAATGCAAAAGGGAAATCTTTTTCCTCCTATCGTAGTAATCGATGAAATCCACAGATTTAATAAAGCCCAGCAGGCAAAACTGCTTCCCTTCGTTGAAAGGGGTGATATAACACTTGTCGGGGCAACTACCGAAAATCCATCGTTTGAGGTTATTGCTCCACTTTTATCCCGGACAAGAGTTCTAACACTTAAGCAGCACACGGAAAAGGAACTTAAAAAAATTATCACTAAAGCCTTGAAATATTTAAAAGTCGAAATCGAAAAAGATGCACTTACCTTTCTTATAGAGTCCTCAAACGGCGATGCGAGGGTTGCGTTGACTGTTTTAGAAATCGCACATAATCTCACCACACAAAACACACTTCTCACCTCTCATATCGAACAGGCTCTACAAAGACGCCAATATACTTTCGATAAAAAAGGCGAGGACTATTACAACGTCATCTCTGCATTTATCAAATCCATGCGTGCCAGCGACGTTGACGCAGCCCTTTACTACCTTGCCCGAATGGTTGAGGCGGGGCAAGATCCACTCTACATTGCAAGACGAATGGTTGTTTTTGCCTCTGAAGATATTGGAATGGCACAACCAACCGCTCTCGTTATCGCTAATGAAGTCTTCAGAGCCTGCGAGACAATCGGATACCCAGAGTGCCAAATTAACTTAATGCACGGAGTAGTTTATCTTGCTTTAGCGAAAAAGGACCGTTCGGTTTATAACGCCTATATGAGTGCTCTATCTGATGTTCATAAATACGGTAATTTACCGGTTCTGATGAAGGTTAGAAATCCAGTTACAAAATTGATGAAAGAAGTCGGATACGGAGAGGGGTACGAAAAATATACAAAAGAATCCTTGCTTCCTGAAAAACTAAAGGATAAGAAGTACTACCGAAAGTTAGAATAAACTCCAGATATAAAAATCAGTATTTCTCCAGAAGATAATACTATATACAGCTTGCAAGGTCGGACCTTGAAAGTTAATTCCCAAAACACCCAAAAATTATCTTGAAACAATACAAATATTAAATTTTTAAGGGCTGACTATGAGAGCCTTAAGTCTACTTCTCGCTAAACTAATCTGTGTAGGCCTATCACTTAAGCCAACAACGGGCCTCACATCTTTTTCCGGGACAGATAGATTAATATCTATCAACATTTTCCCTTTTCTCCAATCTTCATCTTCGTATGGAGGAATACCTCCTTTGCCGATTTTTAAAGCAGGGTGTTCTAATCTTTCTTTCGAACTATCTAAAAAACTTAAATTAGAGTTCGAAAATTCATATCCCTTCTGACGATTTAAACAAGACTGCACTCCCAAATTTTCATCTAAAACCGCTGCTTCTACGACTCTCCTGATAAAAGAAGGGTTCTCTTTACCCTGTCCTGCTAACTTGACTGCAACCGACACAGGCAGCATCATATCCAAAATAAGCATGTTACCTGGTCTAGTATTTAGATCCGTATACATACTTGAGCTATCGGCCTCTCTTACTAAAGTTTGATAAACTACTCTAACTAAACCCTCGTCAGTTCCCGGATACTTGAGTGCCTCATTGTGAGAAAATTCTTCCCGTGTCTCTGTAATTTTCTCTTTAGTTTTTCTTCCCCACATGTCTACTTTTTCTACCTCTCTCTCGGTAACGACTGTCCTAGTTTTCCTTTGATATTGCGCACTAAATACAACCCCATCGATAATATTTTCTGCCGCCATAAATTGCTTTAAATCGGGAGAAAGTCCGCTGTCCATAATTTCGGGTATCTCGTATTCTAAAACTTTCGGTAAACCTCTTTCCCACTCTCTTTCTAGTCCTAAGGGAGAATAAAAAGTCTGAAAACCCACCATTCCGGCAGGGCCTCCGTCATCTCTGGCCACCATTCCCGAAAAATGCACACGATAAATTCCCCTTCTTAACACTTCATCTATAAATTCCGCCTCTTTTTGTTCACTGTCTGCTTGAGTCTCAACCGCCTTTTCTTGTCTTTTATCCAGCAAATACTGCTTTTCTTCATCTATTGGTAAACGACCTAAGTCTTTATTGAGGGTTTTTACCAAATATTCCAGCTCTCTTCTTACCGGTTCTTTAGATTCTCTAATAGTTTCGGAGTCGGTTCGTTGTTCTTCTTGTTGAATCTGGAGTAAAGCCTCGTCTAAATTTCCTTCAGGATGCTTGGCCGTAAACGTATCCAACCATCTTGATACTTTAAGTAATTCCTTCTCTTGCTGTAAATCGTTAGGAGATACGCCACCGGCTTCCACCCGCTGATGTTTCAACTGATATCTTCTGAAGTATAAAGTCGCCGCATCATAAGGAGTTAATTCAGTGAAAGTTGGTGGAGTCTCTGCCCCACTTGTTTGAACAGTTTCTATTTTATCCTCACTCATAAGAACTGTTTGATTGTTATATCACTACAACTCGTTACTATCACCTATAACTATCTATCTTTTCCTTTCCCATCCACTTTCTCAAAACTTCGGGGATAATAATCGAACCATCGGCTTGTTGGAAGTTTTCCAAAATTGCTAAAGGTGTGCGGGAAGTCGCTATTGCAGTTCCATTGAGCATATGGGCATATTCATTTTTGCCGTCTTTTCGCTTGAATTTGATATTCAGATTTCTGGCTTGATAATCTGTGCAATTTGAAGTGGAAGTTACTTCTCCATATTCACCCCTTGTCGGCATCCAGGCTTCGATATCAAATTTCTGCGCAGCCATTGCGCCCAAATCTCCCGTACACATTTCCAAAACCCTATAAGGGAGTCCCAATTCCTGATAAATTTTTTCTTCCATCGCCAAAATATGCTGATGCATTGCCTCTGATTCTTCGGGCTTACAGTAGATAAACATCTCGGCTTTGGTGAATTGATGAACTCTATATAGTCCCTTCGAATACTTACCGTACGCCCCCGCTTCCTGACGGAAACAGTGAGAGTATCCGATGTATTTTTGCGGAAGCTGATCCTCAGGTATTACTTCATCAGCATGTTTTCCAGCCAAAGTCACTTCTGCGGTTGCGATAAGCCCCAAATCTTCCCCATTAATCGTATATGTCTGGGCTTCGTTGCCTTTGGGCACATATCCGGTTCCAAGATAGAATCTTGATTTTGCTAAATCGGGAGTAATTACAGGACGAAAGCCTTCCTTGGAAAGAAGTTCAAATGCATATGAAATTAAAGCAAGTTCCAATAGTGCTCCGTCTCCGTAGAGAAAATAAAATTGCGATCCGCTTACCTTTGCCCCGGTTTCAAAATCCAGAATACCTAGATTTTTCCCTAACTCGAGATGATCTTTCGGTTCAAAGTCAAATACTTTAGGTTCACCCCACTTGCGAACTTCGACGTTTCCCTTATCGTTCTTCCCGACTGGTACCTGAGGTAAGGCTAGATTCGGAATCTCTGTGAAAACTTCGTTGAATTCCTTTTCCGCTTCATCCAGTTTTGATTCTAATCCTTGTAACTTCGCTTTTAATTCTTTGCCTTTTCCAATATCTTTTGCTCTCCGAGCCGGAGTACTCTCCGAGCCGGCGGCTTTAGCAAATTTATTTCTGTCTGCCCTTAGTTTCTCGACTTCCCGCAAGAGCTCAAGTCTTTTTTTATCAAGTTCCAAAGCTCTGTCAACCAATGAAACATCTAATTGTTTATCAACAACCCCCCTTTTCACTTTCTCGGGATCTTTTCTTAAGAGTTCAAGGTCAATCATATCATTTTAAGAATACAGGATTAAAGGAATATAGGGAATAGAGTGGAAAAGATTTCGTAATCTTCTGTTCTCCAAAATCTTATATTCTTATAATCCTAACTTATAGCGCATGCTTAGTTATATTGGCATGCAAGTTTTTTAAATGGCTGGTTTCATTCAACACGATAATTTCAAACTTTTTAGTGCCGTTTATTCCCGTTACCCTAAAAATAGATATTGCCGCCGGTTCAAGATATGCGTTCCACATTGCGTCAATCGGAATCCCGCATGCCAAACAAATAAGAATGCGAATTACGTTATCGTGGGTTACGACGAGACTAACCCCTTTCCAGGAATGACTAAAGAAAAATTTTTTAACCCTGTCAACCGTTTCATTAAACTTCTCACCTTCTGGGAATGTTGTTTGGGAAGGAGAACTCATCCACAAATTCATCAAATCCGAGTAATTTTGTTTAATCCATTTCTTATCTTTTCCTTCCCAAACACCGTGGTTAGTTTCAATTATTTCTGCAGAAGTTTCTACTTTTTTTCCTAATTTTTTCGCGATTACTTCAGCAGTTTCTTTTGTGCGTTTTAAGGGACTCGCAAAAACTCTGTTGATTCTAAAAAGTGACAGTTTTACAGCCAGAGCACGGGCCTGTTTTTTCCCAAGGGGGGATAAACCAGTATCAAATGTCTGGCCTTGATAAATACCTTCCGCGTTTGCGACGCTTTCGGCGTGTCTTACAACAATTATTTTTGCCATTTAAAAACCTCCGTTTTTCAATTCGGTTATTGCGCCCGAAATGTAATCGGAGGTGCCAGCTCAATATCTACTTTATTAATCGCTATAACGGGCTAACCCGGCATTTCTTAACCATCCTGAGCAATACCGATGGATGTTTTCGAAAGCAGCTAAGGCGGGGGAAAGTCCGCCCTCAAAGCTTTTTTAATTTTTCAATTGTTGTAATTGTAATTGCGAAGCACTTCTTTTTCAAGGGGAAATTTTTTGTATCGGTTTTCTTTTCAAGTCTTTAAAAGGATTGTTCTTAAAAGTGATGTTAGAGATTTTCTCTAAGACTTCATCTATGCCTAAGTCATAAACTTTTGCATAAACTTCAGCTGCTGCCGTAATAATTCTGTTTTCCCAATTTAAGCCTAAATCCGATGCAACATTCCTTACATTTTCCTCACTGTCTGCTTCGACTTCTGAATAGGTTTCTAACCCCGGCCAAGTATCAATAGTTATTTGTGCGCCTTTAAAAGACCATTCTTCCCTTAAAGTTTCCTGAATTCTATTAAACTCTACACCTATTAACTTCAGAATCTCGATTGTTTTATCGAAATCGGAAACCTCGACGTCTATTTCTTTTTGGTCAGAAAGTTCACCTGCCTCGTCGGCGGTTCTCTTAAAACTTAATCTTATTAGATTTCCTTCATTGCGAACTCTAATATAATTATTCCTGTCTAAAAACTTATTCGCTCTGCTATCAGCAATAGCTCTTATCATTCTTCGCTCAGGAACTTGAAGCTTCGCCCCGACCTCCCTAAGTTTTTTTCTATATTCCTCTTTATCTACGGGATAAAATTTTGCTTCAAATTCGGTATCCATTATTATTTACAAACCCAACTCTCCGCTAATCCCCTGCATGGCAAATAGTGCAATTCCCACAAACTCCTTAAGAGGAGTTCCAAGTCTTGGTTCGCATTCTTCAATTTGTTTACGATTTACTCCAGCCGCAAAGCTGGGTGAGTTCCATTTTTTCATTATTGAATCCAGTGTGACTGAAGCCAACTTTTTATCGGGTTTTACGAGAGCTACCGCAACAATAAGACCTGTAAGTTCGTCGCAGGTGTAAAGTGCCCACTCTATTTTTGTTTTAGGTTCGGGGGCAAAATCCACATAACCCCAGGCATGGGCTGCAACGGCATCAAAAATATCGGGCTCTGCATCCATCGCTTTTAACCATTTCAGTACATGCTTGGTATGTTCAGATTTTGCATTATCCTTGGTCAATTCATAATCGGCATCGTGAAGGAGTCCGGCAATTCTCCATTTTTCTTCCTCCTGTCGAGTTTGATGATGGTCCTCAATCCGCCTGTAAAGAGCGCCCATCACCGCCTCAACTGCATAGCAATGGCGCCGCAGGTTCTGGTTTTTCATATTATCGTGAAGCAATTTCAAAGCCTGTTCTCGTGTCATATTAATTAAGAATAAAAGATTAAAGGAATTAAGAGAATAGAGTTTGCTTTATTTCCTTTGATTCCTAGCTTTAATTGTTTTAATACTCGTTGCTAACATTTTAACGGTTTCCATGTTTTTCTCAATAATTCTATCTATTTGAACTCTATAATTTGGAACACTAACTTTTAATAAATTCAACCAGTAATCCGTCTCATTGGCTGAACCCAGGGACACCTGTGAGTATCTCGAATATTCTTTACTTCCGTATCTTCCATAACCCTCAGAAATATTAGCTCCAATTGACATTACTGCTCTTAATAACTGATTTGGGATTATTCTGACGTCGAATGTTTTCGGCAATCTCTTTACTAAATTTAATACCAAGGTTGCAACTTCGAATGACCTTTGCCAAAGTATTAAATCTTTGTAGCTCCTGGGATTTGGCTTCACTATTCTCTATATTCTTATATTCCTATATTCATGTTAAATGGGGTTTTCTACGTCAATAAATTCTACACTTAATTTATCCTTAAATTCCTTTTTAATCTCCTCCCCCAAAGCTTTCACACCAAAAACTTCTGTTGCGTAGTGTCCGCAAACAAAGTAGTTTATACCCGATTCTTTCATCCTATGGGGTACATGTTCTGATGTTTCACCTGAAATAAAAAGTTCGACACCTTTTGCTTCAATCTCTGCTAATAGTTCTGCGTTGGGTTTCGCCCCCCCGGAAATTACACCAATTTTTTTTACTTTATCAATATTTCCTTCAACTACGAATATTTCATGGTCAAATATATCTCTACACTTATGCCCCAATTCATGGATATCTTGTGGTTTATCAAATTTTGCTGTATAACCCCATTCGTTACCCAATGGTTCACTGACTTCTGCACCAAGTATTTTAATTATGGAAACATTGTTCCCAAATTGAGGATGAGCATCAAGTGCATAATGAAAGCCCATTATAGTTAAATCATTTTTAAGAATAATCCGAAGTCGCTCCTGAGAATAGCTTGGATATCTGGATTTATAAACTCCAGTATCAAAGCCATGATGAAATATACAAAAATTGGAATTTTTCTCTATAGCTTTTTTTAGAAATTCTTCATTAAGACTTACGCCAAGGGTAACCCTTTCAACCTTATCGGATCCTAAAAACTGGACTCCATTGGCTACTTCATCGATCTTCAAAGCCTTCTCTAACAAATCTTTACCAATTAACTCATAAATAAATTTTATTAAGATATCTCTTTGTATCATTTCATTCCAATAGTTTTACAAAACCGAAGGTTTTGCCAAGCTTCGCTTATAAATAAAATTAATCAGTTCATCACGTTTTACCATACCTTATTTTAAACTTCTAAATTCTGTCTTGCAATGATTATACTATAGGAAATCTCATTTTTATTTGCTAAAATATCACCATTCCTGCTAATTTATTAGTTATGGACAAAAAACAAATAGTTGATTTAATAAAGCTTTTCAAGGTGTCGGGTGGCCTTAAACGAATCAAAAGAACAGGGTGGGTTCTCAAAGGAATCCAAGAAGCCGAGAGTGTTGCAGATCATGTCTTCAGAGTAGTTTTTATGTGCTCTATTTTGGCTCCGGGAAGAAAATTGGATGAGAAGAAACTCTTAGATATGGCCCTCATTCATGACCTGGGTGAAACAGCCACTTCCGATATTAGATGGCAGGAAGGGAAAAAGTTGTTAGCTCCACAAGCTTCAAAAGATAAAATTGAAGAAAGTATACTCAAGCAAATTCTCCATTTTTCCAAAAATGAAAAGTATTATTTATCGCTTTTCTATGAGTTTCGCGATCAAACCTCTCCCGAGGCAAAATTCTTAAAGCAAGTTGAAAAATTGGAAATGGCTCTACAGGCACTTGAGTATCAAGAATTTGGAGCTAAAAAGGAACTAATGAACGAATTTTTTGAAAACGCAAATAAATATATTTCGGACCCAGATTTTAAAAGAATGTTTGAAGAACTCGAAAAAGCAAGGTAACACCTTTAAAGGGTAACCCCTGCAAGGTGTATTAGTATCTATCTGTAAAATTCTTCGTACGTATAGCATCTGTGAAATTGATCAGCATCCTTTTTCATCCATAAACCCCCAAGGTAACTACAAATAAATTTATTGTGAACGGAAAGCTTCTGGAGTATAAAAAGAGTGAAAATTCCTAAGATAATTACACCAGAAATAATGATTAAGAAGGTAATTCCTTCACTGGGGATTTTCTTATTCCTTGTTTCCATACTGTTTCTCAGGTCTTAGAGTAGGGAAAAGTATAACGTCTTTGAGCGAGTGCTGGTTTGTTAAAAGTGCCGTAAAACGGTCAATTCCAAGTCCCCACCCGGCTGTGGGCGGCATTCCGTACTCAAGGGCCCTAATATAGTCCTCATCCAAAAGCTGATAATCATCGACTCCCTCTTTGGCACGTTTCATATCCTCCTGCCATCTTTCCTTTTGATCCTGAGGGTCATTAAGCTCCGAATATGCATTGATAAGTTCGGCTCCAGCGGCAACCAACTGAAAACTTTCCACCTTCGATGGGTCTTCAGTTTTTCTTTTGGCTAAAGGCCTCATAAAGTAAGGATGATCAATCAAATAAACCGGATCGACCAATTTATCCCTTACCTGAGATTTATATGTTTCATCCAAGATAGAAGGAATATCATTTGTTGCCGACAAATCAATTTCCTTAACTTGGTTTTTGATAGCTTTTTTAAGTTCATCCGCATTCTCAAACTTGTCTATGTCGATGCCAACGTGCTCTTGTATGGCATCTTTATAAGTCAGCCGTTTCCAAGGCAAACTAAAATCCACTTCCATCTCACCATATTTAATTTTGTAGTCACCGCAAACTTCTTTAACAATTTCTGAAAGCAACTTTTGGGTAAAGTCCATCAAATCGTTATAGTCGGCATAAGCCCAATAAAATTCGAGCATCGAGAACTCGGGATTATGCCAGCGGTCGATCCCTTCATTCCTAAAATCGGTTCCGATTTCGTAAACCTTTGGAAATCCACCGGTAATCAGCCGTTTCAAATACAGCTCGTCGGAGATGCGAAGATATAAATCAACGTCTAGCGCGTTGTGGTGAGTTATAAACGGTTTCGCCGTAGCACCCCCGTAAAGAGGCTGGAACGAGGGAGTTTTAACCTCCAAAAACCCCTCTGCGTCGAGCTTGTTTCTCATAAGTCTGACAATTTGAGCACGTTTTTGGAAAACGGTTTTTACATCATCGTTTACCAGTAAGTCAACATAGCGTTGGCGGTATCTCTCTTCGACGTCTTTTAGTCCGAACCATGTTGAAGGGAGGGGTCGGATGGATTTGGTAAGAAGCTGAAAATCATACACGTCTAAACTTACTTCACCCGCTTGCGTTTTGGTAACCTTTCCCTGGGCATACAAAAAGTCCCCCAGATCTAAATATTTCAAATTCCTATAACTATCTCCTAAATTATTTTTCTGAAACCAAAGTTGAACTTTTCCAGTGTCGTCCTTTAAATCAGCAAAAGTGGTATTTCCGTGAACTCTTAGACCCCAAAGTCTGCCAACAACTCCCTTATCCGATCCTTCCTGATTAATTACTTCGACAATCGGTTCAGCCACACCCTTTACTTTCGACGGATACGGATCAATCCCCAATTCACGCAATTTATCTGCCTTCTGAAATCTTGATTTACGAATTTCGTCTAAACGCGCCTCTGCCATGAGGTTATTTTAACCTAATGATGATGAAAGGGAAAGAAGTTAGTCGATTGAGAGAATTTCGTACAAAATCTTTCCGGCAGGAGCCTCCACTTCGACCTTATCGCCAACTTTTCTTCCAATAAGAGCTTGACCCAAAGGCGAAGTGTGTGAAATCTTTTTTTGCGTAGGATCAGATTCCCACTCTCCAACTATATGGTATAAATGTTTCTGACCATTTACTCGGAGGGTAACCTTTGTTCCCACTGATATACCCCCATTTCTTGTCCCATTCTGAACTATGATCGCACGTCGAAGGACTTCCTCAAGCTCAGAAATTCGCCCGTCAAGAAAATCCAGCTCGTCTTTGGCGTTATGATAATCACTATTTTCGGCTAAATCTCCTTGAGTTCTGGCATTAGACAACCTCTCCACAACCATCGGTCTTTTAACTTCTTTTAGGTCGTAGAGTTCATTCTTAAGGGTTTCTAAGCCTTCTTTGGTTATTTGTACTTGTTGATTTTTTCTCATAGTCTCAAAAAAAACTCCCCCTTACCTTATTGAGGGAGAACCTAATTCCCAACTCCTCCCACAACTACCCGACCTTGATATTGGTGAAATTGATAAAAAAAGATAGTGTGGGAGTAGTTTTCATCTAGGTAGATGCAGGGTATATTGAAACAATAGAGGGAATTTTATACCGTCCCAGGTCGTTTGTCAAGATTTGTACAGTATCAGGGTTTCGTTGACATCTGGTAGTTGGTTGTGACTACCTGTAAGTATCCAGTCTTCAACTGCCTGTTGTGGTGTTCTGCCTTTCATTCCATAGCCTCCATGAGCT
>Ga0209324_10000184_pt1 | contig 41730 bp, 35 predicted proteins | sample Rifsed19ft3_FD_184015 | JGI IMG/M metagenome (GOLD analysis project Ga0209324, IMG submission 184015) | Soil microbial communities from Rifle, Colorado, USA - sediment 19ft 3 (version 2) | ecosystem: Environmental > Terrestrial > Deep subsurface > Rock core/Sediment | place: Rifle, Colorado...
TGTTTCCGTCTGTGAAATTATCCTTGTTTTGTTTCATGCCCACTATTTTATTACATCAATCTTCATTTGTCCAGTATAAAATGTGGAACATGTTTAGTTAATAAAGGGGGCTAGGGGGTTGTAAACTTGTCCTCATGAAAATGGGGAATAGCCCAAAAAAACACAACCCCCTCAATCCCCCCTTTCTAAGGGGGATTAACTTGAATTCTAGCGCAGGTCTGAATGAAACTTCTTTGTCTTTGCAAGTAAACCAAAGCAAAAGGAAGTATTCTGGTTCAGGCTTGAAGCCTATTCCCCTGTATCCCCTTTTATAAAAGGTGGACGTGAGGGTATTTATCAATCGAGAACGATTGAACCAACAAAGAAGGGCACGTTACAACGTGCCCCTCCTTTGAAATTCACAAACATTGAACGAGATTCTTGGTGACTTATTTATTTGTGCAATGCGCAACCGAGAAGATTACGCCATCAATTCGAGATCCTCATTGGTAAAGTCTCAAACTAAGGGTTCGAAGCACTGATATCTGCGGTGGTAGTGTAAACATAATCGTTGTCAGCCATACCTTTGCCGTCTGCCTCACATCCGGCGGCATAAAATGTTATCGGATCGGTGGCGCTGCTGGGGGGAGTCCATTTGAAAACCCAACTCTTCTTTTTAACACCTTTCGTACTCTGCTCTATATATTTACCCTTATCCGCTTTATTAAGCCCTCTGGCAGAATCGCCTGGAGAAATAACCTGGGTGGTATTACCTATTTTCTTGAATGTTCCAACCCTGTTACCATCGGCATCCAGCGCCGTCATTTCAAATCCATGCTTTTTCCCGTTGGAATTACTGAAGGCAACCTTTATTTTAAGGGCCTTACCAGCGGTATAAGCTGTCGGCGCAGTAATCGAGAAACTTGCACTTCCAGAATTGAGACTGTATGAATTATGACAGCCCTCTGCATTACACGTCCCATTATCTCCAGCCGCATCTGTCCGGTAAGCAGGAGGACCACTTGACCAGGCTAATACCGTGTTCGTTATCAAACCGTAAAAAGCAGCATGTAAGATAACACACACTATAGATTTCTTCAAAATCCTCACGGGCACACTCCTTGTTTTGAAAATTCCCAAGACTAGAAATTAACGTGCTGATACTATGACAAAGTTTATCTTGAACTATGGCAATACGTACAACTCTCCGAACGAATGGTGATCTTCTTCGCCGCCAGATCGCTGTTTTTGACCTTTACGTACACATCCACACTGACGCCGGAACGCAGATTACCGAGGGATATTGTTTTGCTACTCATGTTAATACCAGAAATGTTTTCTGCATCTACTTTCTGACCACAAATTTTGAAAGTTTTTGCAGAGGTATTCACGCTTCTTGTTTTTCCCGTAAGTTTGCCATCATACCCCTTCTTTAATTTCGCAGGGTCTTTGATACTTGTCGCTTCTATCACACCAGAGCCATTATCACGCCCCTTGATTATAACGACGTCATCTACTGCAATATCAGAGATGGTCGCATTGTCAACCCCTTTTACCTTTATCGTTGCATTACTTGCATCCACCTCCACAAGATCATTCAATACCTTGAGTGTTAATGCCGTCTCATCTATACTACTCACTGCCCCCATAATAGTATCTTTTGTGCCGGCAAATGACGGAATGGCAGTTCCCGTAACAACTACACCAACAATTAATAACCTTGACACAAAACCCTTCTTCCTCTGTGCAAACATGCAACCTCCTTAAAAAAACTAAAAAACATTAAATAAGATTATTTGCTCCATCAACACCGATATTCTCTGCCACTATTTACTACAAGTTATTCCTACGTTGTCCCCCTTAACAAAGGGGGAGTCAGGGGGTTGTGTTTTTCTGGGCATTTTACAACCCCCTTACCCCCTTTTTTAAGGGGAATTTTATACAAGCTAAAAAACCGCATAAATAAAATGGAAATTCCTATACAATCAAGTTAGCCCCTTTTGCTGGTCCAATCGTCCTCGATTGAACCGAAACATTTGATATTTTTTATGATTAAAACCCATGCCCAATTCGAAATATCTGGTACCAGCCATAACATGAAATAAGATTATTTCCTGAAGAACCTTCAAATATTACTTTTTGTCCAACGTAATCTCCAGAGATGCAACGTTACTTTGATTCATTTGATAGGTCTGAGTATACGGCTTGTAGCCCTTCTTGGAAATTTTTAAGGTATACTCGCCGGCCTTTACCTTTCCGATAATAAATGCACCCGTAGCATCGGTAGTTGTTCTGTATTTGATACGGCCATTCTTGCTGAGTTTAACCTTTGCGCCGGATATCTCAGCCCCTGCCGAACCCTGGCTGGACGAGGATTTCTGGGCATTGTAGACGACTATCCAGTCCTTGATTTGATCGTACTCGCTCGTGCTATTGAGATTATTCCACATAGTGCCTTCGCTCAAATCTTTGCTAAGCTTTCTTATTAAGAGTGAGTCAGCGCTGCCTGGGGTTACCAGTTTTGTATCTGTCACTTCCGCATACGTCGTCAGAGGAACATCGCTTTTAGCCCCTCCCGATTGGTGACAGGAAATACACTTTGCATCGAGAATCGACTTTATGTCACTGTTATAACTTATTTCCGAAGCGCCGCCGTCTGAACTGCTCTCAGTAACCGTACCGGACAGGTCAAGGTCGTTTGTGCTAATAAATATTCTTCCTACCGATGAACCTTCGGCATGGCAACCATCGGCATTACAGCCGCCTTCAGAGGCTTCGCCCGGCATCTTCACCTCGCGACCCTGATACGATGTGGTTATCGTGAAAGGGGCTTTCATGCTTTTTTCAGTGTAAAAATTTCCTATTTGATTAGACGTTAATGTTACTGTACTGCCGTTTGTATCTATAACCTTTATCTTTGCTCCGACCCTGGCATCCGCACCGTCGGCATCGGTGTAAATCGTTCCTCCAATGGAAAAATGCTCCTCGCCGCTTCCTGAATGGCAACCACTGGTCAGACAATTCCGTCCTGCGTTATGGTTTCCTTCGTCATCTTCACCTTCATCGTCATCCTCTCTTTCATCATCCTCATCATCGTCTGCATCATCGACGTCCTTGCTAAAATCGCTTTTTTTGGACAATTGGACATCATTACTCTTCTTTTTTGCAAAAACACTCGGAATTCCACCATTCGAAATAATAGCAACAAATAAAATACAGATGATAAACTTAACTAGTATTTTGGTAATTAAACGTTTCATATCAAGACTTCCTCCAAAAAAAACTTCTTTATTATCTTTTAAGCCGAAACAATCAACAAGAAAGCAAGGATAGTGCCAAGTGTTTTTGGCAGGGAAGGTGTGTGCTGTAAGTACCTGGATATGACATTGTTCTGGGTAAATAAAATCTTATTTCGCCTGCTGTAAGACCGTCTCTGAATATAAAATCATGTAACTTTTACATACCGTATTTGTAATTATTACAATTATATTTGGATAGGTAATCAGAACTAAAATTATGCTGCTTTACGAGTGGTCAAATATAACAACACCCGGACGACTGAAATACCTTGAGGAATGAAAACAGTATGCCCTTCTCTTTTGCATCTAAATTGATTAATCGCGATGCATTTACATATCTCTTTTGAACGAATCTGATTGGGGAACGGTTAGCGGTACAATAATGACCTGTCCAACGGGAAGGTCTTTAATATTCATTATTTCATGCTTGTTGGAATCGTAGATAATCGTCCATTTCTTACCGTCGTGAAACACCTTCGATGCAATTTCATAAAGACTGTCACCCCACTTCACACGATAGACGGCCTTCTTGTATTTGTTTCTATCTATCTGTTGCGATTCTTCAATATTTGTAAGGATAAGCACATCAGGAATAATCAACTCCTGTCCCGCTTTCAGTGTCTCATCCGATACACCATTATTAGCCTTGCAGATATCCTCTGCTTTAGCGGCATCGTCATAAAATTTTCCAGAAATGCCCGATAGCGTATCACCATCCTGTACTCTATAGCATACTTCCATTGATGGCCCATTGGGTCTGATAATGATTGTATTAGCGTTGGTAGATGAATTAAAATCTTTTGATGGAATACTGGCAACAAATTTTTTTACAAGACGATCAGCCGTTTCTGAAACTACCTTTTCCCTCACGTTGATTGAACTTTCAATAACTGCCTCTGGAACGCTAAAGGGCGATGCTGGCACTGACCCGCCGTGCGTTGTTTCCGTATGATCTGCCTGCCAGATAATTTTTGAAGACCTCGCATCCACCATCTTCATCTCCGCCCCGAATACCACCTGAGAATATACCCCAAAAAATCTCTTGCAACACTTTGTAACCACGCCATAAATGAGTGCATCCGCCTTTACAATCCTACCAACCTTGTACACATCTTCTTTGTCGAGATTGGAGGCATCGATTGCAGCGAGGCGCAGACGTTCGTCAACCTCTTCGAGTCTGAGAACATTATAACCTTTCGTACTGAGGTTTGTAAAAAAACACTTTCTGAGGATATCTTCTGACCCTTTTTTCTCCGTTTTATTCTTGAATGGTAAGATTGCAACGGAGCTAATTTCGTTTCTTTGAGGTGGGAGGAGGGTTTTGACGTGTGGAGTAGACCGTTCCTCCATATAATTACAGGATGAAACAGCAATTAATAAAATGAAAGCGAAAAAATATTTTTTCACTTAATTGATCAAACGTATCGGAAATTGTAAAAAAATTCCGGCTTTTTTGCCTAAATGATATTCACTCAGCAAGTTTATTCGGCAGCAGTTTTTGGGAGATTAATTCCCTCACCAGTTGCCACAGCCAGGAGTCTCTTCTTTTTATAAATTAACATAATATTGCGCGCATAGATAAAAAGGCCTGAGCATTGTCCCATAATAAATACCGGGTCGCGCCGGTAAATTGCATACGTAAATAATATGACGCTGCCAGCCATACTTAAATACCAGAATACCTCCGGAATAACGCTTTCGCCACGCTTTTCCGAGACAATCCATTGTATAAAAAATCTGGAGCCAAAGAGAAATTGTCCAATAAAACCAAGCACAACCCAGAAATTAATATGTGTTATAAAATTACTCATTTTCTACCTCATAATTAAGTTTCCTTTTTTTCATCCACCGAACAACCAACAAATCTACAAATGCCCTGAATGCCCTATTCGATATCCCATACTTTGATTTCCCAAATTTCCGGGGATAATGGTTTACAACAATTTCGGTTACCGTAAATCCTTCCATCTTAAACAGCGTAGGTAAAAACCGATGCATGCCATTGTATAACTTGATATGATCGAGACATTCCCTGCGATATGCTTTGAGGGAACACCCCGTATCCCTAATATCCTCCCTTGAAAGCTTGTTTCGTATATAATTAGCCACTTTGGAAGAAATGCGTTTGATCCATGGGTCGTTTCTCTTCTGTCTCCACCCGCACACCATATCATACGTATTTAGCTTTTCAAGTAATTTCGGGATATCTGCCGGATCATTCTGCATATCAGCATCCATAGAAACCACATATTTCCCTCGTGCATGCCTGAAGCCGGCATCCATGGCCGCCGTTTGGCCTGCATTTCTCTTAAAGTGGACAGTGCGAAAATTTGTATGTTGGGCACACCCTTCCCTCAATTTTTGGGTGCTTCCATCAGTGCTGCCATCATCTACAAAAACAACCTCGTAGTTTTGCCCTTGCATAGCATTGATAATAGAGTAACCGAGAGGTTCAATATTATCGACTTCATTATAGAGTGGAATTATTATAGAAATATCAGGGTTCATGAGTTATCTTTTTTCTTAACCTCTATCGTAACAACAAATCTATTGCGTAATTTAATTGTATAGGAATTTCCATTTTATTTAATCGGGTTTTGGGGTGACACAGACAAACTTCGCTTGTCCGTGTTTAACTTAAATCCACATATTTTATAATGGCACAAATTATTCCCCTCCCAAGAGGGGACTTTCTAACTTGAGCCTGTAATCACATATCATTTAGCTTTGATTATATATCAAAGTTTGCGGAATTATCAAAAGAAATTAATTACAACTCTATATTATAAGCCTTTAATTTGTTGTACAGGGTTTTTAAAGATATGCCAAGGGCTTCCGCAGCAAGGGTTTTATTTCCCTGCTTTTCATGCAGCACTTTAAGTATGTGCTTCTTCTCCACCCCTGAAAGAATTACTTCTGTTCCTTCGGCTGTAGTTGAAGTTGCCATACGGATGTTTTCAGGTAAATCCTCGATGGAAAAACTATTACCTTCCGTCATTACCACCAACCGTTCGATAGTATTTTTTAATTCACGGACATTGCCTGGCCAGTTATATTGCGTCATTACCGTCATTGCTTCCGGTAGGAGAATTTTTTTCTGTCTGTTTTTGCAAAAATTGTCGAGAAAATGGCCAATCAAAACAGGAATATCCTCCCGCCTGTCTCTTAACGGCGGAAGAGACAGAGTAATCACATTCAACCGAAAATACAAGTCTTCCCTGAATTTTCCACTTTTTGCTTCTGTGGCCAGGTCTTTATGAGTAGCTGCGATTATACGGGTATCCACATTGATAACCTTATTATCACCAACACGCCGAATCTCGCCTGATTCAGCAACACGAAGGAATTTTGCCTGTGTGTTAATTGCCAGGTCCCCAATTTCGTCCAAAAAAAGGGTACCGCCGTCTGCTACTTCAAACAAACCTATGCGTGATTCCACCGCACCAGTAAATGCCCCTTTAACATGCCCAAAGAGTTCACTCTCCAACAAGGCCTCTTGCAAGGTAGCGCAATTTATCACCACAAACGGCTTATTTGACCTTGTACTGCGTTGATGGATCATCTGAGCAACAAGTTCTTTTCCCGTACCACTTTCCCCCTGGATTAACACGATAGAATCCGAAGTGGCTACCTTATCGATCATTTTGTACACAGCATTCATTGCAGTGCCGTTGCCAATCATCACGGGAGTTCCACAAACGTCTTTTACTAACCGCTTGAGGTGCACATTTTCCCGGTTTAACTGTCTTTTTTCGAGCGCATTTTGCAACAGTACACACAATTCAGTTAACTGACACGGTTTTGTAAGGTAGTCATAGGCACCCAGCTTTATAGCTTGAACGGCATTTTCAATAGTACCCTGACCGGTTAAAACAATTACTTCGGTAGTCGGCTCTATTTCTTTTACCCTTTTCATGGCCTCAATCCCGTTCATCATGGGCATATTCATATCCAATATGACCACATCAAAGTCCCTTTCCTGCATTTTTTCCAAGGCCTCTGCACCACTGCCACAACCGGTCACATTGTATCCCATGCGGGTGAGTTCCTTTGTCATAACATTCCGGAACGTCTTTTCGTCGTCCGTAAACAGGACGTTGGGTTTCTTACTCATATTTTAATAGTATAGGAATTTTCATTTTATTTATGCGGGTTACAGGGTGGCACGGACAAACTTGTTTGTCCGTGTTTAGCTTAAACCCGCATATTTTAAAACGACACAAATTATTCCCCTCTTGGGAAGGGAATTTGTAACTCGAAGTTTGTAATTATTACGTGGCTAACGGGAGGGTTACCGTAAAGGTAGTGCCCTTGCCAGGACCTTCACTATGCGCCTCGATTCTTCCACCATGAACATCAATAATACCATAACATATCGCTAGCCCGAGTCCAGTACCTTTTCCCGTTGGTTTCGTAGTAAAAAAAGGATCGAATATCTTATCAAGATATTCTGGCTTAATCCCCATGCCAGAATCTTCAACAATAATTTGCACAACCGTCTGTTTTTGACAGGTTGATATTGAAATATCACCATGATCCTCAGTTGCATGAAGTGCATTAATAATCAAGTTCATAAAGACCTGTTTTAACTGTTGAGGGTCTCCCATTACATCGCAGGGTTCTTCGGAAAGATTAAGTTGGATATTCTGCATCTTAATTTGCGATTGATGCTGAACAACGGAGAGCGTATCGTTAACGACCCGATTGATATCGATGCGTATAAATTCAGGCCCTGACTGTCTGGAGAAATTGAGCAAATTCGAGATAATGGTTTTACATCGATAGGTTTCATCACAGATAATTTTCAGATATTCGGGAAAGACCTCCCATTCTTCTTTATTGTTGAATCCTTCTTTATGCTCCAATATGGTTTTAAGCCGTCCGGTCAGGCCCTCGGCGCAACTGGCTACAGAAGCAAGAGGATTATTGATCTCGTGTGCAAGCCCCGTAACCAGAGTCCCAATACTCGCCAATTTTTCAGAGTGTATTAATTTGCGATGGGTGTACTGTAATTTTCTATACGCCTCGCGAATCTCAAGGGTGCGCTCTTCAACCTTCTGCTCTAAGGTATTTCGTGCATCAATCAACTGCTTTGTCCTCATATTAATAATTTTCGCCGCCTTGAGAACCACGAGAAAGAGAACCAAAAACAATATCCCCATCGATGCGGCAGTTATAATAATAGCCCCCCCTCGCGCCCTGGCCATTTCTTTCTTTAATCCAGACATGTCCTGGTATATCTCCAATACCCCCACCTGTCCTTTTTTCGACCCATCCTTCGCCATTTCGTAAAAAGGATAATAAGTCTCCAGTAAGGTTTCCACCACATATATACCCTTCGAGTCCATTGTTTTTGCCGAACAAAGAGCGAATGCGGGTTTACCGCAAATGGCAGAATCGAGCTTTTTGTTTACACCACGTTCCAGGGGAAGCCCAGCACGTCCAGCAGCCATACTATTACTATAAATAATGTGCCCTTCCAAATCGTATAAATACAGTTTCTTTATTTTCAATCCATACATATTTTCCCGAATGACTTTATCAAGTTTCTTAAATTGCCTGCGATTGTTTTTCAGGTCAATTTGTTTGTCCCTTCTCAGCATGGGAATGAAAAAGTCCTTATAAATTTCATAGTTCAGATTGGAAATAAAATAATGCGCATATTCCTCGCTCCGTTTAATCAGCGACTGGCCCTCCATGCGGGAAAATATCCATCCTACAACCAGACTCAACAGTGCAATAACAGCAAAACTGGTGATGGCATAATAAAGTATCAGATTGAATTTCTCAGGATGTAGGATTTTTTGTAATTTTGGCATAGCGCTATCGTATTTTCTATCAGCCAGGCAATCTGCTTTTTACGGTTACACCTGAGTATTCATATCAGGATTGTAGAATCGGTATGTATTTTTACCCAGCTTCTTGGCTTGATACATAGCAATGTCAGCCTTCATGACCAACTCTTCCGTATTATCAGTGTCTGACGGGTAGATACTAATCCCTACACTGGCGGTAGCGGCGATTATATGCCCGTCAAGGTGAAGGGGTTGATATAATGTCCAGATGATTTTTTGGGCAACAAGGGCGGCGTCCTTTGCGTGGAAAAGGTCAGGCAGGATAATCGCAAATTCATCGCCGCCGGTGCGTGCGATGGTATCGCCTTCGCGCACGCACTGTGTCAGCCGCTCGGCAACAATTTTAAGCATCAAATCGCCCGCACGGTGACCGAGAGAATCATTAATGGTTTTAAAGCAATCCAGGTCAAGAATCATGGCGGCCACCAGCTTTCCAGCGCGTTTGGTCCGAATTACGGCTCTCTGGAGGCGATCATGAAACAAAATGCGATTGGGCAAATTGGTAAGTGCGTCGTGATAAGCCATATGTCTCATGAGGGCTTCCGTCTTTTTGCGTGCAATTGCAACCCCTATTATCTCAGCCATAATCTGAAGCAGGTCTATGTCTACCTCACACCAGGCGCCTGTAGTGATAACATTATCAAAACCAATAAACCCTACCAGCTTTTTCTCGGCATATACCTGAAGTACCAACAATGATTTAATGCCCTGCCGTTCCAATAGCTCCTTTTCAACCGCTGCATCAGGTGGTAAACCGGATACATCCGGAATATGAATTACACTACCACTGCGCAGTTTCGCCATCCACCAGGGAAACGCCTCAGAAGGCAGATTTTGAAGATTCTGAATTTCAGCGGATACTCCACGACCACACCACTCGTGGGTATTATCCATAATGTCACCCTTATCACGGAGCTGGAAGAGATATGCCCTGCCTGCCCCGACCAGTCGCCCGGCATCAGCCAGCGAAGTTGAGACGGCATTGTCAAAATCAGAAAGGAGGGCAAATCGCGCGGAAATACCAGCCATGGTCTTCTCAAAATTTACCTTGTGCCTGAGCGCCTCTTCTGTCTGTTTTTGTGCGGTAATATCCGCAAGAGAGACAAAGACCCTCTCCCATGTTTTTTCACAGCCAGGCGCCAGGGATATTCTTATGGATACGTGTCTTTTCGCGCCGTCAAATGTATGAATGACCGTCTCTGCCTCAAACAAAGCCTTGCCTTCTATAAAAGCAATCAACGCCTCGCCATACACAGTAAATGATTCTTTATCAAAAACCCTGGATAAACCATCCAGAAGATATTCTTTATCCCTCGCTTTATACATCTCTAGCGTAGCCCTGTTTACATTAAGAATTTTCAGCAGAGAAGCGCATTTACGAATCGTTTCAGGATGCTTTTCCCAGTGTTCCCTAAAATCCGAGGCTCCTGATTTCCGTAAAGTATCAATATACACCTTAACTTCTGAGGCGTCTTCTTCCCAGAGGGAAACGGGTGAATTCTCAAAGAGATTGCGGTATCGAACCTCGCTTGCATGCAAAGCATCTTCAGCCTGTTTGCGCCCGGCAATTTCCCCCTTTAATTCCCCATGCACCTTCATAAGCTCATCCCCAAACTCTTTGGATTGGTCTCAAATAACAAAAACATTTACGAATATCGTTTTAGTCATGTACTTGACAATGCCATGCAAAGAGGTAAAATAATTTTTTTAAAATTATCCCGGCGTCTTGCACAATGTTAGATTGTAAACAAAGAGACGGTAAAACAAAATGAATATTTTGTTATGTTCTATGCCTGATACAGTTCCCCAGTTCTCTGCAAAGACGTGGAGAGCCCCAAATCTGGCGATTTCTTCTATCGCAGGAAGCGATTTGCTGAAATGAACAATTTTTTTTAATCAGCTTTAACCTGTGGGAATCTCAGCATTGTCCGGTTAGGTTTTTGCGCGTTTTATTCCATTGCTCTAAAGCTGTCATTCCCGCATGTTTTTAGCGGGAATCTAGGATGGACGAAACTCTGGATACCCGATAAAAGCATTCGGGTATGACAAAAGCCGCTACATGCAAATTCCTAACCGGACAATGTTGTGGGAATCTCATTATTTTCTTGATTTTTTAAATATTTAATGTTATTAAATAACAATTACAAATTAGATTTTTGCGGAACAGCGGGAAAATCATTACGATAAAGGCAAACCCCGAGCAATCGGGGGACGCAAAGTAAAGGGTCTTTAAGAAAATCAAAGTAGATAAAGATAGCCTTACTGCCGAAGATGTTTACTTCAATAAACATTTTTGCAGTAAGGCTTTTTTTGTTTTCGTTTCCGGGGCATAGAGAAGAAGGGTAAACATGGCTATTTGTTTCTTGCTAAAGCAAGAGGCAAAGTGAGAGGGAAAAAATATTACGATAAAGGCAAACCTCGAGCAATCGGGGGACGCAAAGTAAAGGGTCTTTAAGAAAATCAAAGTAGATAAAGATAGCCTTACTGCCGAAAATGCTTTTTTGAATAAACATTTTTGCAGTAAGGCTTTTTTTATTAGAACAACGTCATGGATGACAAAACGCATTTTCAGATAAACCCTGCGAGAAATAGGTATCTTTCTCCTTCCGGTAGTGCAGGAAATGAAAACGTTTTACACCCGGGGAATATACAGCAGTGGAGAACAAGGCGACTGTTGCTGTGTGTCTGTCTATTTCTTTCCCTTGTTTGTTTCATGCCTTGTTTGAGCCGAAATGCCCAGGCGGCAGTAGTGACTATTAATAACACGCTGAGCGTAACCTCTACCTCCCATAATGGCACCACACCAACAACGGTTTTTATTTCCGATCAAATAGGATATACCTTTTTTATCTCTTCTACCAACACGTGCCGTTACTGTAAGACCACCGATGGCGGCGCAAGCTGGGGCTCGCCGGTGACGGTTGACAGCCAAACTGACTGTCTGGGTGTTGGAATCTGGTATGACCAATGGACTCCCGGAGACTCGACAGGGACATATATTCACATTGTAACTTTTGATTCTGGCAGTGACGATCTCTGGTACGCCAAGCTTGATACAAACAGTGATACGCTAACCGCTCCCGTGAACGCATCCGGTACCAGCCAGGGAGGCACTTTTACCTCGGGCGCAACCATTGCTTCAATTACGAAAGGCACAGAAGGCACCCTTTACATGGGAATTCAAAGTACCACGGATTCTTTTGTTCTTAAAAGCACCAATGGAACTGCCTGGTCAGAGGCGGGATCAAATCCTTTTACTAACGCGAATAATTTTCTTATCCTTATGCCGCTTTCCGGGGGAAATATTATGGCGATACGGTGGGCAATTTCACTAGATGATATCCAGTCAAAGGTGTTTAACGGCAGTTCCTGGGATGCTGGCTGGACTACCATAAATCTCAATGCCGCTGATAATACGATATACGACGGCGCATTTGGGGCAACCGTTGATAGGTCAACCGGAAATATTTATCTTGTCTATGCAGCAGATATTCTTGCTATAGGATCAGATGATGATATTCGGACGGCTGTCTATTCTGGCGGTACATGGAACGCAAAGACAGATGTTCTAACCAATACAACCAAAGGAATCACGGGTGTTAAAATCGCCTTTGACGAAAATACCGGCAATATCTATGTTGTTTATAGTGCGCGAACTACCGCAGCTACCGCCACTACCGGTAATGTTTATTACAAAAAATCAACGGACGGCATGGCTTCCTGGGGTACGGAAACCGGGCCGGTCAACACCTCTCCAGCTACCGCTGATGATATTTATGGCGCCAGGGTTAATATGATGTCAACTGAACGTATTTACGTCACCTGGTATGGCGCCACACCCGACGATCTTTTTGGTGATACCATTGCGGATATATCCCCACCCGGCCCAGGTCCTGAGCCTATTAAGGAAAAACTTACCATAGAATCCACGAACCCAACCGATGCGGCTACGAGTGTGGCGATCAATGCCTCTGTGTCTGCAACCTTTTCAATATTAATAAATGGTTCTACCCTCACTACGGATTCTTTTAAGTTAAGCAAAGACGGGGAAGAACTGGCAGGTTCAGTTACTACCAATGCCAAAACCGCCACGTTTACCCCATCGGCAAATCTGGATTACAATACCACCTATACGGCACGGGTAACAACAAAGGCGCAAGCGGCAAATTATGCAGGGACGACGCTGGACAATGACTACACCTGGAGCTTTACGACAACGGAGGATGAAGAACCGCCAACGGTCAGTTCCACGAGTCCCGCCAATGGAGCTGCCAGTGTGGCAATCAATAGCGCCATTACTGCCACGTTCAGTGAGGCGATGCAGTCTTCTACCATAAACACAAATACCTTCACCGTAAGCGATGGCAGCGATACCATCAGCGGGACAGTTTCTTACAACGATACGACCGCCACGTTTACCCCATCAGGCAGCCTGTCTAATTCAACCACGTATACCGCAAAGATTACCACGGAGGTGAGGGATTCAGCCGGCAATACCATGGCTTCTGGCTACACCTGGAGTTTTACGACTGTTGATACCACCGTGCCGACGGTCAGTTCCACGAGTCCTGCCAATGGAGCCACCGGCGTGGCAATCAATAGTACCGTCACCGCCACGTTTAGCGAGACGATGCTGTCTTCTGCTATGAATACGAATACATTCACCGTAAGCGATGGTAACGGCGTCATCAGCGGGACAGTTTCTTACAGCGACAAGACTGCCACATTTACGCCGTCAAACAACCTGTCTGATTCAACCACATATACCGCAAAGATAACGACAGGGGCAACGGACTTGGTTGGTAATGCAATGGCATCTGACTACACATGGAGCTTTACGACCGTAGATACTACACAGCCGACGGTCAGTTCCACAAATCCAGCCGAAGGAGACGCCGGCGTGGCAATCAACAGTACGATCACTGCCACGTTCAGCGAAGCGATGCAGTCTTCTACCATTAATACGAATACATTCACGGTGAGTGACAGCAGCGGCGCCATCAGCGGAACGGTTTCTTATAGTGGGACGACAGCCACGTTTACCCCCTCAAGAAACCTGTCTGATTCAACCACCTATACGGCAAAGATTACCACAAGGGTGAAGGATTTAGCAGGTAATGCGCTGGCCTCTGATTACACCTGGAGCTTTACGACAGGGGATTTTATTGCGCCAACGGTCAGTTCCACAACCCCTGCCAATGGAGACACCGGCGTGGCAATCAACAGCGCCATTACTGCCACATTCAGTGAGACGATGCAGTCTTCTGCTATGAATACGAATACATTCACGGTGAGTAACGGCAAGAGGAACATCAGCGGGACAGTTTCTTACAGTGACAAGACCGCCACCTTTACACCGTCAAGCACCCTCTCTGATTCAACCACCTATACGGCGAGGATTACCACAGGGGCGACGGATTTGGCTGGCAATGCGCTGGCATCTGACTACACATGGAGTTTTACGACTGTTGATACTACCGCGCCAACGGTCAGTTCCACAAGTCCCGCCGAAGGAGAAACCGGCGTGGCAATCAACAGCACGATCACTGCCACGTTCAGTGAGGAAGTGCAGTCTTCTACCATTAATACGAATACCTTCACGGTGAGCGATGGCAGCGGCAACATCAGCGGGACAGTTTCTTACAATGATACGACGGCCACATTTACCGCGTCGGGTAATCTGTCCCATTCAACCACATATACGGCGCGAATTTCCACAGGAGTGAGGGATTTGGCTGAAAACGCAATGTCCTCTGACTACACCTGGAGCTTTACAACAACAGGGGATGCAGACCCGCCAACGGTCAGTTCCACGAGTCCTCCCAATGGAGGTGCGGGTGTGGCAATCAACCGTGCCATCACTGCCACGTTCAGCGAGGAGATGCAGTCTTCTTCCATTGACACGAACACATTTACGATAAGCGATGGCAGCGATAACATCAGCGGGTCGGTCTCTTACAATGATATGACCGCCACATTCACGCCATCAAGCAACCTGTCCTCTTATACCCCATATACGGCGCGGATTACCACGGGAGTGAAGGACTTTGGCGGCAATGCAATGGCATCTCTCTATACCTGGAGTTTTATGACAACGGGGGATGTTGATTTTACCGCACCGACAGTCAGTTCTACGAGTCCTGTCAATGGCGCTGCCGGGGTGGATGTCAGCAGCATTATTACAGCCGCATTTAGCGAGGAGATGGACGCCGCTGCCATTACTACAGACACATTTACCGTAAACGACGGCAGCCGTTATATCAGTGGGACAGTTTCTTATAGCGATACGACAGCCACGTTTACCCCATCAGGAAACCTACCCTCCTATACCACCATTACTGCACGAATAACCACAGAGGTGAGGGATTTAGTCGGCAATGCATTGGCCTCTTACTATACCTGGAGTTTTACGACAACAGGGGATTTTGCCGTACCGACGATCAGGTCTACAAGTCCTGCCAATGGCGCTGCCGGGGTGGATGTCGGCAGCATTATTACCGCCACGTTCAGCGAGGAGATGGATGCCTCTACTATTACCGCAGACACCTTTACGGTAAACGACGGCAGCGGTAACATCAGCGGGGCGGTCTCTTACGATGATAAGAAAGCCTCCTTTAAACCGTCAGAAAATTTAGCCTATTCCACGACGCATACGGCAACGATTTCTACGGGAATGACGGATTCGGCAGAAAATGCACTGTCATCGCCTTACACGTGGAGCTTCACAACTGAGTCAGTGCCTAGGGTAACTCCAACCTTAACCCCGATTGCAACGGCAACGGCGACGCCGACACCAACACCTGTTGTAACCGGCGTTATTGAAGCCTGGGTTACAGATGCGGTTACTGGTGAAGGCATCAATGACACTGCCGTAACTCTTGACACCGACCAATCAACTACGACAAACGCCGAGTGTGATCAGGATGGTTTTTGTCTGTTTCGTGATTTAGCAGCCGGTGATTATACGGTAACCGCATCAGCGCCCGGTTACACATTGGAGTCACAGGCTGCTACAGTAACCGGCGATGGCACAACGGTTGTTACTTTCGCATTGTCGGCTGTGCCAATCCAAACCCCGACTCCAATACTATGTGACGCAGAAAAAATAGAAGCGTCTCCGGAAGAGATAAAACTCCAAAAGAAAAAGAAGGCAACAGTGCTGATTTCCATTATTTGCGAAGATGGCGTCACGCCAGTTATCGGCGAAACAGTAACCACCAGGGTCAAAACAGGCAAAAAGCATGTAAGGGTTTCACCGTCAATCGCAGTTACTGACGACAACGGACAGGCTGTATTCAAAATTGCAGCAAAGAACGAGGTTGGCAAGGCAAGGATTCAGTTTGAAACAAGTAATTTAAAGAAAGGAGTAAAAGTGAAGGTTACGAAGTAAGACGTTTCTCTTAAAACGGATTCCGGTTTTGCTTGTTTGACTTGTTCATAAACACGCATAGGAACGCCCCCCGAAACAAGAAATTAATTTCTTTGCAAGCATGAGAAATGCTGAGAAAATCAAGATAAATTAATAAACATGAAACATGCCCTGAAAACCCTTATAAATAAGCATGTATTGAATAACGAATATCGAACAAGGAATTTCGAATTATGAGGTTTTCTTACCCTCCTTTTGTTTCGCGGTTTTTACGCTTGTTACAAAAACGGCATAATCTATTAAGCGTTCCCCCATATACATGAGGACATGCTTCAAGATCAAATATTCTCTTATCCTTCGACATTCATTATTCCTTGTTCGATACTTGTCCTCGTGAAAACGGGGATTCGATATTGGAATCCCTGTAAAAAATATCAAAAACAACTTAGCGCTTATGGCGGTTACCACTCCACGGTGATATACGATGAAGTATGCAAAGGCAACGAGGCTGACCCGTTTGACTTTTTCGTCCGAGGCGAGGGAGACTTGTGTTTCAATGAATTATTGGAGGCAATGAACAAATTCTTTTAAGTATTTTGTTGTAATATTCCATTACTTTGCTATATTTACTTCCGTGGGGGGGGTACCGCAAAGACGCAAAGAGAAAGAGATTGGGAAGTTGAGAGGTTGAGAGGTTGAGATTTTCTCAGCTTCCCAACTTCTCATGTTCTCAACTTCCGCCCCTTCTTTACTACAGCCAATGAAAATGTTGCTGGTTTAACTAATTTACATACCATTTCAAGAGGTTTTTATGCCCTCTGTATCCATTGTTAAATGTGATAATTATGAGTTAGAAAAGGTCTATCACGCTATCCACAAGTCTCTGAGTTTATTAAACGGAGTGGATAAACTGGTCAGACCAGGGATGAAGGTGCTCTTAAAGCTCAACCTCCTTTCGTCTTCACAACCCCCGGAAAGGGCTGTCAACACTCATCCTATCGTAGTCCGGGCGCTTGTCAATATCTTCCAAAAGGACTTTGGATGTGATGTCTTTATTGGAGACTCATCAGGGAGCGTAAAAAATGCCTCCACCTTCAATGCCTTCCGGATCACCCGCATTAATGAAATTGCAGAGGATACCGGGGCAAAGATCGTTAATTTTGATAAAGATGAATATATTGATGTTCAAAACAAGGATTATGAAATCTTAGATAAATTCCGCATCGCAAGGACGCTGCGAACGGTAGATTTTGTGGTTTCCGTACCGAAACTGAAAACACACGGACTGACACAATACACAGGCGCCATAAAGAATATGCTGGGAAGCATTCCGGGAAACGGCAAAAAGAACGTTCATCTGATTGCCCCGAAACCCACCGTATTTGCCAAGGCGCTGGTAGATATCTATCAGATGGTGCCTCCCCACCTCATTATCATGGATGCCATAGTCGGTATGGAAGGAAACGGACCCAATGCCGGACAACCTAAAAAGGTGGGATTAATCCTTGCCAGCAAAGATAGTGTGGCTATGGATACCGTAGCAAGTACTATTATAGGATTTGAACCAATGGCAATACCAACCATACGGTTTGCGCATCAGCGGGGACTTGGCGTTGGTGAATTGAATACCATCAATGTGGTTGGTGAAACCATCGAAAATGTATCCGTCCCCGATTTCCAAAAACCTTCCAGCGGCGCGCAGGATTTTGCAGGAAAATATCTGCCAAATTTTTTACTGGCCATGATGTTCGACAACACGTGCTCTACCTTTTCTACGGTAAATCACTCAAACTGTACACGCTGTTACGAATGCGTGAGAAATTGCCCTGCTGGCGCTATGTCAAAAGAAACCGGTAAAGTAATCGTAGACAAGAAGAAATGCATCGGTTGTTTTTGCTGCGACGAGGTGTGCGATTTTGAAGCAATTGAAATGAAGCGTTCTCTTTTAGGAAGGACACTGTTAGGTATGGCAAAGGCTCTGGGGGTGGAAAAAGTTGAATAAACGCAGCTATAGTCAACAGCAATAAGAAGCAAACAACCCTTACTATAGTATCGGCATTAAATCATTACACATATTAAGCAATTATTTAGTTGTACAATAAGGATAATCCAATATTTTATATTAAGTTATTTATTACCGTTACTATAAAAAGAAGACGAATTTCTTTTCACTGCATTTAAAGAAGAGGTGTTAAAATGTATAAAACAATGGAGGGTATATTCGAAGACGGGAAAATTACCTTGAAAAAAATTCCTAAAATAAAAAAAACAAAGGTCATAGTTAAGTTTTTAGAGGAAGACAACGGTTTGAAGACTTTCACAAGCATCCCTGATGTCTTTATGAATCCTGTAAAAGTCTCTGAAATAAAAAAATTTAGCAGAGAAGCGTTGCATGAAAGGTAAAATGTTCCTTGATTCTAATATCCTTGTCTATTCTTCTCTTCAGGATAACAAAGAAAAGCACGATATTGTCTTAAATCTTTGGAAACAATTAGAAGGTAATTTTATATTCGTCAGCACTCAGGTTGTAAATGAGGTTTATGTATCCTTATTAAAGCATGCGCTAACTGATAAAGACATTCAAAATATAGTTTTAAAGATCATTGATGTGTGTAACGTTTCTGTAATAACAATTGATTCTATTAAATCAGCCTGGAAATTAAAGAAGCAGTATAATCTTTCTTACTGGGATAGCCTTATTGTAGCATCTGCTATGGAGAATAATTGCGATATTCTTTACTCAGAAGATATGCAAGATAGACAAACTCTCGAAGATAAACTTAAAATTATAAATCCATTTAAACTGAAAAAAAGGTAAAAACATTGATTATTAGATTTTTTTTATAATTCCTAAATATTTATGGAACTGCAATGGACGAAGATATTTCTTCCCGAAATTAAGGAACTCATCGAAACCAAAGATTTTAAAGGGTTGCGAGACTTCCTTCGAGAGCGTCATCCTGCCGACATTGTTGACATCCTCAGAGTACTTGATCCCACAGAGCGGGTAATGGGATTCAGACTGCTCGATAAGAATAAAATCTCCGAGGCCTTTGCCCTGTTTGAGCCTGTTGAGCAGGAAGAGCTTCTTAAGCAGTTCACCGAACAGCATGCAAAAGAAATTTTAACAGAAATGCAGCCGGACGACCGCACACAACTCTTTGATGAACTCCCGGCGCACGTCGTCGAAAAACTCCTCAAGATGCTCCCGCCCTTTGAACGCAAGGAAGCGAACGAACTCCTGAACTATCCGCATAACTCTGCTGGTCGCATTATGACCCCTGAATATGTAGACCTTCAAATGGATATGACGGTTGCAAAGGCGCTCGAACATATCCGTAAAACCGGGCCCAACCGTGAAACTATCTACATCTGTTACATTGTTGATGAAACCAAAAAGTTGCGCGGCGTCGCCTCCCTAAAGAATATCATCCTCGCCAATCCGGAACAACTCATCAAGGATATCATGAACGAGAACGTCTTTTATGTCCACACGACAGATGATCAGGAGAAGGCGGCTCAGGTTGTCCAGAAATATGATATCCTGGCCGTTCCCGTTGTAGACACTGAAGACAGGCTGGTAGGTATCGTTACCGTAGATGACGTATTGGATGTTGTACAGGAAGAGGTAACCGAGGATTTTCAGAGGATGGCTGGTATTCAGACGATTGAGGAAGAATATTTTCGTGTAGGATTTTCCAAACGCATCCTTAATCGTGTTACGTGGCTGGTTGTTCTCGTAATCGCCGCGACTATATCACAGGCTATATTAAAAAGCTATTCCGGGGTCTTAAGCTCGATGATCGCCCTTACCTATTTTATCCCCATGCTCACCGGCTCTGGTGGTAATACCGGATCGCAATCCTCCACCCTCATAATTCGGGCACTAGCCACAGGAGAAGTAAAATCCAGAGAATGGTGGCACATTCTATTGCGGGAATTTAAGGTCGGCGCCACACTCGGGTTCCTCATGGGTCTGATTGCCTTTACCATTGCCGCCATTTCCCTGGGAAATATTTCAGTAGCAGGAACCGTTGGTATATCCTTGTGTACCGTAGTTTGTGTGGGAAATATCGTTGGTTTGGCCATCCCCTTGTTTTTTCGATTTATAAAATTAGACCCCGCCTTCGCATCTGCACCACTCATAGCAACATTGCTCGACGCAACGGGATTGGTTATTTACTTTGAGATTGCCCACAGGATACTTGCTACAACAACACCATAACAACAAGCATTTTTGGTGGGTATATTAACTTGACATTTTTTTTATAGAATGGTATTCTTTACTCGAAATTATTGGGGCCAATATACTCATTTTCTTAATTTTACTGCACCTTTTTGCGATAAGCAATATTTAGCCAGGTTAAAAGGAGTTACCGTTTGAATAATCATAAAAAATCTTCAAAAGAAAACACCATCCTTTGCGGTTTAGCCTTTGACAACAAGGACAATCATAAAAGAATCACGACGGGAGAAAACTTTTACGTTGTCGGAGGCTCCGATGATACCCACGGAAACCTTGTTGAAAAGGTAATGGAATTTAATGAAGTCATTAAGAAATACGGCAAGAAGTTGGATGATCTTTCAGAAGCAGAATATTATGACGTCGTAAAAGAGGTTTGTGCTCAGAACGAAAAAGTGTATTGGTTTTATCAGGCATAATTTTATTCACGAAACTTATGAGAAAAACCTTTTTTGTATTTTTTATTATTCTCACAAATATTGTTTGTGCTGTCCATGGTTACGGTGCGGACGCTTTTAGAGACTTTGATGTGCATTATCAACTGGGAAACGAATATAACAAACGCGGCATGGTTGACGATGCAATTCGGGAATACAAAAAGGCCCTTGAGATAAACGAACGAGCACCAAAACTCTGTAATAATTTAGGTGTAGCTTATGGCAAAAAAAAATTGTTCGACGATGAAATATCTGCATATAAAAAAGCAATTGAATTGGACCCTGCCTATATAGATGCGTATTTTAACCTGGGTATTGCCTGCGGGGCAAAGGGACTGATAGACAAAGAAATTTTCGCTTATAAGAAGATTATCGAAATTGATTCTGATAACACCGAAGCACTGTATAATCTGGGACATGCCTATAGAAGCAAAGAGATGTATGACGAGTCTATCGCCGCATTTAACAGGGTGATTGAAACAGACCCTGCTTATACCGATGCGTATTTCAATCTAGGCGTTTCGTATGGCAAAAAGGGCCTGTTAGATAGTGAAATCTTGCAGTACGAGAAGGTGCTCGATTTGAATCCTAACAGCGCCGAAGCGCATTTTAATTTGGGAATTGCGTATGGCGAAAAGAAGTTGTTTGAAAAACAGGTAAGCGAATACAAAAAGGCCATTGCAATCAACCCCAAATATGTAAAGGCGTATAAAAACCTTGAATCCGTTTATCGTGAGAAGGGGATGAAAGAAGATGCGGACAGGGAATTATCCAATTATAACAATTTAGTAAGACATTAATATACGAACCCGCGAAAACCAAGCGGTATCCTGCGGGTTCTGGTTAGGCTTATACAATATCATAGATTAATGAGGAGGAATCACACAATGCTGGACAAAATAGAAAAAACGATTACAGAAAAGTCGGAAAAGATTATGACCAATGAAAAAGTTGAAAGCTTTGTAAATAATCTGGGTGGAATGGTCTGTTTTATAGGCGCAGTTGTGTTTGGAATCATGTTTATCGTAGGCGGTGCTAGCCTGATAAAGACGGGTAAAAATTACGTGGTAAAACCTGCGAAAGAGGAAAAACATGAGGCAGAAGCATCGGCAGAATCAACTGAAGAGGCCGCATCTGCAGAATCTGCTGAGCCCGCTGCTACAGAGGAGGCCAAGCCAGCCGAACCCAGTGCGGAATAATTACAATACTGCTGCTTAAAAAAACCTGCAAAAACAATTTTGCTATTATTGAAGGAAATAAATCTGTGACCAAAAAGTTATTTTTGCAATCGAGTGTTTTCAGTTTGATTTTATGTTTGTTTGTTTTGAAACCCGTACACGCTATTCTTCCGAAACTGACTTCAGCACAAATACAGGAAGCCCTTGAATACGGCCAAAAAAACAAAACCACGGACCTGGCCCTCTTTTCAAAACCATGGACAGTTTCTCTGGGGAAGGGAAAGGGATCCGCTTCTCTATTCACCCCCTACCATAATCTGGCGTATAAGGCACGAAAAGCCGCGGTGGAGCGCAGAGAATTTACCAATCAGAACATCCAGGAAGCATTAGATGTTGGCAACACTCTTACCTTTTCAGTAACCGTCTATGGAGAAGAAGACAATTTTGCAATGTATTATACTGCTAAAATTTACCAAAAGGACGATGTAATACAACCCGAATTTGAATTTGCGCCAGAAATAGCAGATGCCAGTGAATTTTGGCCCGATTCACCGAGCAATACCGCACGCCTGGTCTTTAAATTCCCGGCAAAAGATGTCGACTTAAATACCATTATTTCCTTAATAATTGTAGCCCCGGGCGGAGAAGAAATCCCATTCGACTTTGATTTACCAAAGATGAAATAGGATTTCTCATAAATCCATTTGTTCATTTTAACATTGCTCACTGAAAGGGATAATTTATGAAAAAATATTTTTTTCTCACTTTTATCGCATTAAGCATAACTTCCTTATCAGTAGGATGTGTAGGCCTTAGTAAAAAATCCTCCAGGACGCAAGAAGAACATATAGCATTGGTTGACCAAAAGATACTGGAACTTGATCAATTACTTTCAAACCTAAACCTCACCGCCCAAAATCTTGGAAAACGTTACGAAGAGCTTGCACAAAAGACTGCTACTATAGACACAAACTATTCAAAACTCAGCACCACCCTGGATGCGCTTAGTTCTCAAGTCGAAACGAAAGATAGTTCTATTGAAACCTCTCTCTCTGAAACCCAAAAAAACATAAACGACCTTACACAAAAGCTAAGAGAAATTGAACAGGCAAAAACCGAATTACAAAACCAGATCATTGCACTTCAAACCCAGAGGTCTCGTATCACGGATTCTGAAATTGGGCTGAAAAGCGAGGCTATGAAAGAAGAGGCCAAGGAAATGATCGAAGAAGGGCATGAAATGATTAAAGAAGCGAAGGGCGAGACAAAGTCAGAAGAAGAGAAAAAAGCAGAGGAAACTGCGACTGAGCAGGGAAAAGAAGCATTACAAAAATTACTGGATGAAGCCGTGACATTATACAGAGACGGAAATTATAAAGAAGCAATTGGCAAATGGGAAGCCGTACTCGTTATTGACCCTGCAAATTTGGAGGCAAAATTTAATATTGAAATCGCAAAGGAGAAGATGAAACCCCCTCCAGAAAAATAGTTTAGTGTTCTCTATATCATGTGTTATGAGTTAGGCCTCCGGCGACTTTTTCAATGTAGCGCGAACTGAAGTTCGTGTTACAATTGCAATTTTGAATTTTCTTAACGTATACTTTAGCAGCGCAGCTATATCAAAAGCTTCACGACCATTCCAACGACACAAATTGCAAGTATCAATTTAATAAAACGTTCGCCTTTCGTAACCGCCAGATGACTGCCGATCCAACCACCGAGACCATTACCAGCGGCCAAAGCAAGACCTATTGGCCAGCATATCTTACTGTTAAAGATAAACACAATCAGTGCAAATAATGCATTCATACCGATAATGAATACCTTGTGACTATTCGTCTCCACAAGATTTAACCCATTCATTGTGGTTAGAACTGCAATAATCAAGAAGCCAATACCCGCCTGAATAAATCCGCCATAAACTCCAATAAAGAAGAAAATAAGCATACTGGCTATACGGCGACTTCTGCTTAAACTGGTTATACCTCCGTTATACTGAACATTGCCTTGTCCCCTTCGTATTGGATTCCACAGAATAAGTCCAAGCACGAGTATCATGACCACAGCCAGTATCCTTTTGAACAGGATATCGGATACATCAACGGCGAGTTGTGCGCCGATAATAGCGCCTATAAGCGCTGGTAATGACATAAGAATACTCGACTTAAAATCTGAAACACCCTTTCTTTTAAAACCAGCAACGGCTAACACACTCTGAACCGTGATCGCCAACCGATTAGTCCCATTTGCAACCGTTGCCGGCAATCCAAGGAAAATAAGCACAGGCATGGTAATCAACGAGCCACCGCCTGCAAGGGTGTTAATAACCCCAGCCACAACACCAACGATAAAAACAACAGGGAATTGCCAAATCTCCATAGAAGTTCTTTGTTAAAAAGACCGCATCTAATTACAAAAGAGCAATTAGTTATTTTTTTTAATGGGTAGTGGCAAGGCGCGCCTTGCCACTACATAGACAGTTTGAAATTCCAGAACATTTAATTGCAGAAGTATCACTTGACTGTTTTATCAAAGGGTCTTTATCGTGTCAATCTTTGCGGCCAGGATAAAATCGCTCGCTGTCAGGCCGTTGATTTTATGGGTATAAATGGTGATCTCTGCCTTTCCCCAGGTAAAAGTAATTACGGGATGGTGTCCCTGATCTTCGGCAATCGCTCCTACTTTATTCACAAAATCCAATGTCTTGCGAAAGTCTGAGAATTTGTAGCTTTTGAGCAGATGGTGTTCTTCCACCACATTCCAACCTTCTACCTGCTTCTGCAAAGCTTGAAGCGCCTCGCCTTTCAGGGGAGGCACTCCATCTTTACAAGGTACACACGTTTTTGCGGCTAGTTCGGACATGGTTATTCCCTCCGTAAATAAAAATATCAAAATGTAAATTTTTAAATTTAATCAACATTGTCCGGTTAGGTTTTTGCGTGTTTTACTCCATTGCTCTAAAGCTGTCATTCCCGCATGTTTTTAGCGGGAATCTAGGATGGACGGGACTCTGGATACCCGATAAAAGCATTCGGGTATGACAAAAGCCGGTACATGCAAATTCCTAACCGGACAATGCTGAAATTTAATCTTTATTCTGGTATCAACATATCCTTCTGTTTTGCTACCTGGATAGCCTCTTCATAGCCAGCATCTGCGTGCCTTGCAATCCCAATTCCCGGATCTGCCGTCAAAACCCTTTCCAGCCTCTCGTCACGTTCTTTCGTACCATCCGCCACAATAACCATCCCGGCATGGAGGGAATTGCCAACACCCACACCGCCTCCATGGTGAAAACTTACCCAACTGGCGCCATTAATGGCGTTCAAGGCAAAGTTTATCAGCGGCCAATCGGCAATAGCATCGCTGCCATCTTTCATATCCTCTGTTTCCCGATACGGGGACGCTACCGACCCACAATCGAGGTGATCCCGTCCGATAACGACAGGCGCTTTGACGATACCCTTCCTCACCATGTCATTTATGAGCAAACCCATCTTTGCACGGTCGCCGTATCCCAACCAGCATATCCTGGCGGGCAGTCCTAATTGAGGTACTTTTTCCCTTGCGAGTTTTATCCACCGGACAAGCGATGTGTCTTCTGGAAAGTTATTGATGACCGCTTCGTCTATTTTCTCGATGTCTGCCACGTCTCCCGACAACGCAGCCCACCGAAACGGCCCTTTCCCCTGGCAGAATAAAGGCCGTATAAATGCAGGGACAAAACCCGGATACCAATAGCGTCCGTCGGAATCCCTCATGGATACACCCGCCATCTCTGCCTGTGCCCTGAGATTATTGCCGTAATCAAAGCACACAGCCCCATTTCTCTGCATAGCCAGAATGGCATTCACATGATCGACAATGGCGTCTAACACCTTTTCCTTGTAAGCGCGTTTATTTTTCTCCCTCAGTTTGTCAAGTTCCTTCACATCACCAACGGGCACATACGACATCAGATCATGCGCAGGTGTCTGATCCGTTACAATGTCCGGTGTAATATTTCGCTTTATCAGTTCAGGATGAACAACGGCGGCATTGCCCACCAAGCCTACCGATAGCGGTATTTGTTTTGATTTGGCGTCCGTAACCCATTGAAGAGCTTCATCAAGATTATCCGTCATCTTATCGCAATAACCCTCTTTAATCTTTTTTTCTATGCGTTCTCTTCGCACCTCTACACACAGGACGACACCCTCGTTCATGGTTACAGCCAATGGCTGTGCACTGCTCATGCCCCCCATGCCTGCGGTGAGCACGAACTTGCCCTTAAGAGTATCGGTATTAAATACCTTTTTAGCAAGTGCTGCAAAGGTCTCGTATGTACCCTGCAAAATGCCCTGCGTACCGATATAAATCCAGCTACCTGCCGTCATCTGACCATACATGGTAAGACCCATTTCATCGTATCGGTCAAACACCTCCTGTTTGGCCCAAGCAGGGACAAGATTTGCATTAGCAATAACAATACGCGGGGCCCATTCATGAGTCCTGGCGATATATACCGGTTTACCAGATTGGATGCACAGTGTCTCGTCTGTTTTCAGCGTCTTCAAAGCATTAACAATTCTCTGATATTCCTTCCAATTCCTGGCAGCACGACCAGTTCCTCCGTAAACAATGAGCTCTTCAGGCTGAACGGCAACATCGGGGTCAAGATTATTCATCAACATCCGTAATGCCGCTTCGCTGTCCCAGTTTTTGCACGTCAGGGTTGTACCCTTTGGCGCTTTAATGGGTAACTGCGGTCTAAGTTCGTAATACATCGGTCGCGTCATAGAATCTATTCCTTTAAATTCGGTTGTGTTTTTACAAAACCCACTGATTTTTTATTATTACACACCCCTTAATCCCCTCTTGATAGAGGGGAAGCACGGCAATCTCCCCTCTAAAAAGAGGGGACGGGGGTGTGTTAACAGAACAACAAAAATGTTTAAAATTCCTAAACACTTTCTCAGAACACAGATTTTCGGAGATACACGACGCAGGGGTTTAAAATCTTAAACCCCTACATTAAAAAAATCTGCGTTCATCTGTATCCAAATGAATATTTTTAACAATTAAACTTCAGGTAAAAATTTTGCCAATTCCTGCATCCACTTCCACGTCTCATTCTTCATCCCTTCAGCCTCAACGCCATCCTTGAATGCATCTTCATTCTCTTCGATAAAGCAATACACCTTCCCTAAAAACTCCTTCAGTTCCGCTACCTGCTTTAAGATATCCATTATATTTTCCCTCCGAAAATAACTTAATGTGTCATTCCCGCATGTTTAGCGGGAATCCAGCAGTTGCAAAGACATGGATGCCCGATAAAAGCATTCGGGCATGACAGACGTAGATTGATCATGTTGTTTTCACTAAACCAAAGTGTTACCTTTGCCTTTTCAATTTGATCTCAATTTCTTTCTCTTCCCCCTCTTCAAGCACTACCGTTTTACTTGACTTCCTAAAACCTTTTTTATTTGCAATCGTTGAATAGGTATCTGCTTCTAAACCCGTAAATTCAAAGAAACCATCTGTATCGGAAAGCGTAGTAAACAAAGTCTTTGTCGTTATCCCTTTCAGTTTTATCTTTACTGACTTAATGGGATTACCCTTAATGTTTACAACATAGCCAGATATTTTACCCTGCGTTCTAACCGGGCTGGGTGATTGGGTCGGTGCTGTTGGCAATGGTAAAGGAGGAGGCGTTGGTGTAAGGATTGGGGAGGATGCTGGAGAAGGCGTGGGGGTAATACTTGCTATGGAATTCAGCGCATTAAGTATATTCAAATGACCATATCCATCCGTATTGTTCTGTTCTCCATTATTGCTTGCGGTTTGAAATAAGGCATCTCGGACAGTACCTGGATTTCCTTTCAACGATGAATTTGCCTGCATTAACAGTGCAGCAGACCCTGCTGCAATGGGACATGCCATACTCGTTCCCTGGCTTAGCACATAATCGGCCGGTCCTTTGCCGTCGTTAATACCATCGTTATCAATCACATAGTCATCTTCACTGCCTGGCCAGGTAACAATCTTATCTCTTGCTGAAATAACGCCCTGTCCGGGTGCGGCGATGTCTGGTTTTTTTGTACCATCGATTCTCGGTCCATGACTGCTAAATGAGGAAATACTGCCAACTGTCTTATTAATCGTATACTCCCAAGGTCTTCCTGTATAATCCGTCCATGACGGTCGGGTCACATAAGACGCAACGGCTATTGCATTGTCGGCCGTTGCCGGTGATCCAACAGTATAATTAGGATCTGCATTCTCAAAGGTCACATCGCTAGAGAAAGAATAGATGTGGAAAAATTGATCGTTGTTTGCATTATTCTTTACCTTCAAATAATAGGTTGCTGGCCCTGAGATGTATGCATTCAGAGAAATCAATTCTGACTCAGTACCTCTTGGGCTTTCTGCCTGCTGAAATCGAGTAACAGTGGACATTTCGTTCTTGTTGGTATCATACAAGCTTATATCAAGATTATTATTCACTCCCTTACCATCAAACCAATTGAGATAAAAATAGAGGAGGGTTTGAGTGGCAGACCCCACATTAATCTTAATATAATCCGTAATGATATTGGCAGTAACAGTACCCGAATAATGTAACCCACCATCCGCCTCGTTTCCTGCCGAAATAAACACCAATGCGCCTTTGTTAAAGGCGTAATCGACGGACTGACATTCTTCTTCACTACCGTCGTTATACGTATTAAAGCCGCCATAACTCATTGTTACGATGTTGGCTTCATAAACATCTACCGCATCCCTAATGGCCGCTGAAACAGCCGCTGTCGAAGCCCCACCAGTTGAATCATCCCCAATCTTTAAAAAGATCAGGTCTGCACCATAGGCCATGCCTTTGTATTTTTCGTTTGACTGAGTACCACGCCCCAGGGCGCTGCCTGTCACGTGGGTGCCGTGGTGTGTCACCTGATTTTCTATACTATCATCCACATTGGGATACTTTGAGTAATCCTTGCTTACTACCGGTGTCGGAATATCCTTATGTGTTGTGTCTAATCCAGAATCCAGCACAGCAATCCTGACACCAGTGCCATCATATCCATAGTCCTCCCATACAGTGTTTGCATAAATACTCTTTGCCGCCTCATCGTTTTTAGGCAGCAACACCTGTTCGGCTGTTTCAAGCCTGGTAACAAAGGATTTGCTGGCAACATCATATAATCGGTCGATAGGCATGCTTGCTATAATATAGCCGGTAGGATGGTTTTCGAGAGGAGGTACCCATGAGTCTGCATATACAATCACCCCAATTTCTTTTAAAGACGCAATTCTTGATGGACTTAACTTTCTTTTCAAATGGATGTAAACCAGTTGTTTATCTATTTCCTCTGTTTTTATGCCCATCCTTTGCATGGCCTTTATTCTCTCAGATGTCGGTTGGTCCCTATAACTTTTTCTTAATTGAATTTGTAATTGCAATAGACCACTGATCTTCTTTTCTACTCCACCGCCTTTTTTAGCTTCCTTTTCCGTTTTTATAAAATATTTCGGCAGGATTATAGCGTCATTTCCCCCGGAAAAAACAACATCAGAAAATATAAAAAATATGCAGAGAAACAAAACGCATTTCTGTACCAGAGACCATTTTCCCATATCGTAAGCCTTTCTGTTCGTAAAGGAAATAAAAAGAAGAGTTTTTTCTTACGTCAAACAGACAATTACAGTACGGTATTTGCCTTAAAAACCTCTTTACAAGCCTGAAACACGTCATTGGCGCTTATACTTTTCATACAAATCATGGTATCGCAATTTCCCCGATAACACGGGGCGCAATGCACGCCTGCAATCAACTTTTTGCCCCGTTCATAAAGGTCAATTTCCTGATGACAGGTGGAACCGAAAAAGGTGATAACTAATTTTTTCAAAGCAATGGCAAGATGTAATGCCAGGGTATCCCCCGTAACGACCAGATGACATTGATTTAACAATCCCATAAATTCCCTCAAACTGTGATGACATCCGCTATCTATTACCTGGCACTTTGTTTTAGAAGCAATCTCTTCGTTTCTTTCAATTTCTTCAGGGCCGCCCAGGAGCACCACCTGCGCGCCAAGGTCTTTCGACAACCGGTCGGCAAGCTCAACAAAGCCGCCAATTTCCCATCGCTTTGTAGCAAACCGTTTTCCAGCGCCTGTATTCAAGCCAATAATCAGCCTGCCATTATTTATCCCCCACTGCTTCATCAACTGTTCGCCGTAAGATACATATTTCTGCGAAAGGTTAATTACGTACTCTCCATGTTTTTCCTCTAATCCAAGGGCTTCGAAGATGAGTTGCTGGTAGGTTTTTTTGTTTTGGCGAAATTTGAGTTCGTCTGAAACTCCCAGACGGAACAAGTAGTCCGCCTCCTTGTTCAAGGGATAAAGGAGTCCATTATCAGAAAGGGCAAAACCCAGTTTTTTGTCCGCCTTTACAATCGATGCGAGACTGGAGGCCACAGTGTCTTTATCAAGACATATTAATACATCAAATTCCTCGACCTGGAGACGCAAGGCGTTTTCGTAATTTGCCGTTAGCAGTCGGTCAATGTAAGGGTTTTCCTCCAGGACTTGCAATGAAGATTTATCCGTAATCCAGGTAATATAAGACTGTGGGTATTTTTTCTTTAAAACGGGGAGGATGGGCGTGGTTCTCAACACATCCCCAATTGCAGCCAGTTTGATAATCAAGATACGCTTCCCCATGGGTTGATATTTGGGGCAGGTGCTGTCTATGGGGCAATCAAGCTTAAACTGGCAGGGTTTTTCCGAGGCAAAAAAACGGCAATCAAATTCTTTTGACATCTTATTATCTTCCTTAAATACGATTATGACCTGTTACAGACGTTCAACGTAGCGCGAACTTCAGTTCGCTTATATCCTATGCGAACTAAAGTTCGCACTACAACTGCAACTTTGAATTTCCTGTACATTTAAATGTAGACACATTACAGCAATAAGAAAAAACAGGATTATATTGTCAATCAGGCGCGTCTTACCCATCTTAACAGCCAGAGCGGCAACGTTGCCACTCCGGACTTCCGACACAGCTTCAAGTGTTTCGGAATTAACTATTGAAATATAATCTATCTTAGCGGATTTACAATTATTAATAATTTTTTCCATTTCCGCTGTAATTTCTCTAGTATTTGTAGCGCCTGCATTAACAATTTCCTTTGCTTTTATCAGCGCCTTATACAGACAAAGGGCGTCTTTCTTTTCAGTCTCGCTGAGATAACCATTTCTGGAACTCAAGGCCAACCCTTCCTTGTCCCTTATTGTTGGAAGTACCTTTATATTAACATCCAAATTTAAACCGGCAACCATCCTCTTGATAACAACTGTTTGCTGGAAGTCTTTTTGCCCAAAATAGGCAGTATCCGGTTTTACAAGGTTAAATAATTTTAACACAACCGCAGCAACACCCCTGAAATGCCCTGGGCGAGATTTACCGCACAGCTTATCTTCCAGGTGTTCAAGCACAACCGATGTGTAGAATCCATCAGGATACATATCCGATGCTTTTGGGTTGAAAACAATATCTACTCCCTCTTTTGAAAGGAGTTCACAGTCATTATCAAACGTCCTTGGATATTGTGTAAAATCTTCATTTATTCCAAATTGTAACGGGTTTACAAAAATACTTACAACGACTTTATCGTTTTCTTTTCTTGCCTGCCTTACCAAACTCAAGTGCCCTTCATGTAAAGCACCCATTGTGGGGACAAAACCAATGGATAATTGGTTTTCTTTAAAAGTTTTGATTCGTTGTTTAATATCCTCTATCGATGTAATTATCTGTAACAAATTAAATTCTCCAGCGCTTTTGAACTAAATATACTAAAGATAGTACAATAATTTATATACACAGGACAAGTGATTTTTACACTTGCTTTAATAGTAACAGTTCAACCCACCAAAGAGACTCAAAGGACACAAAGTAAAAACTTCATAGAATATTATTTTCTCTAATAAAATTATAAAATTCCAACATTGTCCGGTTAGGTTTTTGCGCGTTTTACTCCATTGCTCTAAAGCTGTCATTCCCGCATGTTTTTAGCGGGAATCTAGGATGGAAGGGACTCTGGATACCCGATAAAAGCATTCGGGTATGACAAAAGCCGGTACATGCAAATTCCTAACCGGACAATGCTGATAAACTTCTAACTTCTCAATACTTATAATATATTTCATTATATTTCTCATGCCGGTTTGTAAAAATTATTTCTTGTGATATAATATTGTCGGAATTGGGGGCGTATAATTAGGGTTCAACGTTCCCTAAGGTGTTAACAATAAATATGAGTTAAAAACACCGGAATTTTATATTGTATTTTAGTTACTTACCCCCAATTCCAAGTTCTTTGAAAATATCAGTAGCGATAAAAGCAACACGGGGCAAGGAAATTATGGAGTGATTGGAACAATAAATCGCTACTGTTAATTTTATAAATTTTTAGAGAAATTTATGTGGAGTAGGAGGTGATGTGGCGATATGAGAGAGTTTGCAATGATAGCCTGATATATCATGTCGGTTAATGATATATCAGGCTATTTTAATTTCTCCGATAAGATTCAAATCAATACAATATCTTTTGAATTCATAACACGTTCACAATAATGACATCGTAATTTTATAGGATTTTTATTAACCACATGCAGTTTGGGTTCCAGATTGTGATAATTGCTTACACAATTAGGATTAAAGCATTTAACAATATTCTCAATAACCTCCGGGACAACCACCGGGAATTTTTTAACGACTTCGTACTCTTTAATAATGTTCCCGCCAATCTTTATTATTCCTTTTTTACCCAAAAATTTACTCTCTAAATTCATACCCACAAGCACCACCTGCTCTTCATTCTGAATGTTCAGGATTTCAGCAACTTTTAAAGTGCTTTTGTTGTCAATATGGTCTATCACCGAACCGTCTTTGATTGCAGAAACGTCTAGCTGCTTCATTCTACAGCTCCTAAAACAGCCGCCAACAGGGCCTTCCTGACAGGTATACCATTGCGCGCCTGATGAAAATACACGGCAAAATCTGTTTTATCCAGGCTTCCGTCCATCTCGTCTACCCGAGGCAAAGGATGTAATATCTTTAAATCATCCCTAATCCCTATTTCCTCAAGCAATGCCTTACTCAACCTGTACACCCCACGAACCTTTTCAAATTCAACAGGGTCAGCAAACCGCTCTTTCTGTATCCTCGTACAATAAATCACGTCGAGTTTTTTACTTATCCCAAGAAGCGACTCATTTTCATGACATTTTACCTTCCGATCCTTGAGTTCATCCATACAATCCCTGGGCATCCGCAGGCTTGGCGGAGAAACGAAGAACATCTCAGCGCCAAAATACGATAGGGCATAAGCGAGTGAATGCACCGTCCTGCCATATTTCAGGTCACCCAAAAATCCGACAGTGAGTCCTTCTAATGTTCCTTTTGTCTTCTGGATTGTATAAAGATCCAAAAAGGTCTGGGTTGGGTGTTGATTTGAACCGTCCCCGGCATTAATCACGGGTACGCCAACAACGTCTGCTGCTAATTGTGCGGAACCTTCGAGGTAGTGTCTTAAAACGATGATATCGCAGTATCCTTCTATAATCTTTACAGAATCACTGAGCGATTCACCCTTGGCCACAGAGGTAACCCCTGACTCTGCAAAGCCGATTACCATGCCTCCTAAACGCTTCATGGCCGACTCAAAGCTCAACCGTGTCCTTGTTGAAGGCTCAAAAAACAATGAGGCAAGCACCTTTCCCTTGAGTATATCTGTATGGTCTGCCTGCTCCATCCGCTTTGCTAAATCAAGGATATACAATAACTCTTCTTTATTAAAATGTCGGATAGAAATAATATCTCTTTGTTTGAAATTTATCGCCATTTCCACCGAACCTAAGAAGATCCTATCGTATATAAATTTTCGGGATGATTTTATCAGACCCAGGTAAACATTACAAGTAAAATCAAACCATCATCAGACGCAAAACAATCCCTTCCGTTCACAAATTTTATTGAAATAAACAATTTCTTCCGTTATAGTAAACCCTCTTCGTGTAGACACGTTAATTTAAGGGACAACTATAATTATGAAAACATACAATGTAGGCCTCATTGGCATGGGAACGGTCGGAACAGGCGTCGCAAAGATTCTTCTGGAAAAAGATTCTCCGCTCCTGGAAAAGCTTGACTGTGTTCCTGTGTTAAAAGGGATTGCCGATAGTAACCCGGATGTGAAAACCAAGCTGAATTTATCCCCTGATATTTTCTTTACAAACGATGCGAATGCGCTCTTAAACAACCCCGACATCCAGGTCGTTGTCGAGCTTATTGGAGGGTTACATCCGGCAAAGGAAATAATCATGACAGCCCTTGAAAAAGGCAAGGATGTCGTGACGGCAAATAAAATGCTTCTCGCCCTTCATGGTTCCGAGCTTTTTAGCAAGGCTCGCCAATACGGTAAAAGCATCTCTTTTGAGGCAAGCGTAGGAGGCGGTATTCCCATTATTGCTGCACTGAGGGACGGCTTTATTGCAAACAGGATTGAATCGATTTTTGGCATTGTAAATGGCACGACAAACTATATTTTAACCAAGATGACCAAAGAGAACGTAAAATACAGCGATGCCCTTGCAGAGGCTCAAAAACTGGGTTACGCAGAAAAAGACCCCACGATGGATGTGGAAGGCATAGACTCATCGCACAAGCTTGCTATTTTAGCAAGGCTAGGCTTTGGCGTGAATATTGATTATAATCGTATTTACCATGAAGGCATCAGCACTATAGACCTGGCTGACATCTGGTATGCACACGAACTTGGGTATACCTTAAAACTCCTGGCAATTGCAAAAAAGCCGGGAAACATGATAGAACTGCGCGTACATCCGACACTCCTTCCCCATGACCATCCGCTTTCTTCTGTCAATGGCGTCTTCAATGCCATCTGCGTTAATGGAAGCGCCGTTGGAGAAACAATGCTTTATGGGAGGGGAGCAGGGCAAATGCCCACCGCCAGCGCAGTGGTTGCAGACCTCGTGGATGTTGCGCTTGGCCGGGCAGGCATTACGTTTAATGCTATGAAAACCTTTTCCGGAGGATGTGAAAATATTCCGATAGCCGATATTTTAAAGATCAAGACACGCTATTATCTCAGGTTTTCCGTTGTCGATAAACCCGGGGTACTCGCAAAGATATCTGGAATCCTGGGAAATTACGAAATCAGCATCGCCTCGGTTATCCAGCACAAGGCCAAGGAAAACGGCAATGTCCCCCTGGTAATAATGACTCACCTGGCAGAAGAAGGCAATCTGCAGAAGGCGCTCACAGAGATTAAACGGTTAGACGTAATAAAAGACCATACAAAATTTCTCCGTGTGGAAGAATAGGTAATGGTTTATCTCCCCGCCCCTAACCCCGCCCACAAGGGGAGGGGAAATATTTTTTATTAAATTCATACATATCCTCCCCTCGATGGGGGAGGGCAAGGGTGGGAGGGAATCTTACAAAAATAGGAGGCATCATGAAATACTGCATCATTATTCCTGATGGAATGGCGGATTATCCCATAGAAAAACTCGGCGGCAGGACGCCTGTCGAAACGGCGAGAACCCCGAACCTGGATTTTCTCGCTCAAAACGGGCAGCTAGGAGTTGCCCGAACCATCCCTGGCGGGTTTCCACCCGGCAGCGACGTGGCCAATCTAACCATCGTGGGCTACAATCCAAAGGAATACTATTCAGGCCGTGCACCCTTGGAAGCCGCCAGTATTGGTATTCAGCTCGAAAAGGACGATTGGGCTTTTCGGTGCAACCTTATCACTGCAGACGAAGATACCCTGGAGGACTTTTGTGCTGGTCACATAAAAACGGACGAAGCAGGCGTCCTTATTAAACTCCTCAATGAAAAACTGGGAAATGACACCATTCGATTTTACACAGGCAAAAGTTATCGGCATATCATGGTATACAGAGGTACACAGAAGATGAATGCCAAATGTTTTCCGCCTCACGACATCATGGGACAATCAATCAAAAAGCACCTCCCCAAAGGAAACGGAAGCGAAATCCTTGTTGACCTTATGGGGCGTTCCCGGGAAATCCTCTCTAGTCATGATATAAACAAAGTTCGCGTAGACCTGGAGGAAAACCCCGCCAACATGATCTGGCTGTGGGGTCAGGGACATCGCCCAAATATGCCCACGTTTAAAGAACGGTTTAATCTTACGGGCGCAGTTATTACCGCCGTGGATTTGATTAAGGGTATTGCCTGCTATCTTGGATGGGACATTATAGATGTACCGGGCGCTACCGGCTACATTGATACTAATTATGCCAATAAGAGCCAATATGCCCTTAAGGCGTTAGAAACCCACGATATTGTGTTAATACACATTGAGGCCCCCGATGAGGCTGGACACGAGGGTAACGTACATGAAAAGGTATTGGCTATCGAACAGATAGATAGCAAGATAATAGGGCCTATCCTTGCAGCAAAAAACAAATTCAGAGACCTTCGTATATTGGTGCTCCCAGACCATTACACTCCTATTGCAAAACGGACTCACACCCCGGAATCAGTCCCTTTTGCGGCTTTTGGTACGGGCATAGAAAAAGGGATTGGGCTTCCCTACACCGAAGCGAATGCCCATGCATCAGGACTCCACATAAAGGACGGACACCGATTAATCGAGCACCTTATTTCAGGCTCTTTCCAATAAATAAGGCTGCCTTTGGCAGCGACTTTTAAGCTCCCCTCTAAAAAGAGGGGCCGGGGGTGTGTTCTGGCAAACTTACACACCCCTGTATCCCCTCTTTCTAGAGGGGAACCATATAAGATTGAAATTCCTAGACGTTAAATCAGGCCTTCGGCGACTTTGAACAATGATCCTTTGTAGTGGCAATTCATGAATTGCCGCTACAGATTGAAATTCCTATAGTAAAATAAGTGAAACTAATATGAAAAGAATGCAATTCATAGTTTCTCTTCTTGTAATTTTTATATCAAGTTTTTGGTGTTCAAGTGCATTTGCATATAAAGTCAAGAAGACAAAAAATGGGAAAATAATAAAATGGAACATGAATACGGTCACTTATTGTGTCAACCCTTCGGGAGGACCGCCTGGCAGTACTGCGGCTATTCAAGCGGCAATGAAGACGTGGACTGACGTTCCTACGTCCTCTTTTTGTTTTGTCTATGGCGGCACCACGACAAGTGCGGGACGCAACCCAAATGATGGCATCAATATCATCTGTTTTAGAAAAATGAGAACTAAGGCAAGAGTGGCTCGAAACTATGTCCAGTGGAATAAAGAATCCGGGGAACTCTATGATAGCGATATTGTATTTAATACAGCCCATAAATTGAGCGCTGCTGATAAGTGCCCTGAAGATAGTTATAACATTCATGGTGTACTCACTCATGAACTCGGGCATGCACTTATTTTAAATGAACTTTACAAGCAGACTCATAATGAAAAGACAATGTATTGGAAAGAGAATAAGGGCGATATGAAAAAGAGGACTTTGGATCAGGATGATATTGACGGAATCAGCTATTTGTATCCCTGACCCGAACGAGCCGGAAGTGATAGATGCAAATCCAGCAATAACATTCTCCCTGCTGAATACGCTCCGTTTCAACAAAAAAAGTTTATTTCAGAAATTCTTTTATCGCCTCGAAAACCACGTCCTTTTCGTCATCGTACATTATCAGGTGATGACTCCGTTCAAGCCACACCAGCCGTTTGTCAGTTGAGCCGAGGTGCTTTATCACGTACCGTGCGCTTGCAGGGGCGGCAATCATATCTTTTTTGGAATGGATAACGAGGGCTGCAGATCTTATGTCTTTCAGTCTCGGTTTGATAGTCTTAATTATTTGTTTGATTCCATGGAGTGTCTGTAACGGATAATGACTATTTATGGGCTGGTGTAAATAACCCGTGTGCGTCTCCGATTCGATATAGCACCTCTTTTTCCACGTTTTTACCTTTCTCAAAAATATTTTAGAGACCCCGATTAAGGCATTAATTGGCAGGTATTCCCGGATCAAAAATAGAGGAGTGCCCATTAAAACGATTCTTCCTATCGGGTAATGTAAGGCCAACTGCAAGGTCAACAATGCACCCAGGGAAAATCCGATAACAACGACATCTTTGTATTCGTTTTTTAACTGACGATACTCAGCTTCCACTTTTTCACTCCAATCGTGAAGCGTGCTTAACGCAAGACCATCGGTATCGCCGCAATGTCCTGGCAGAAGGATACCCCTGGCAGTAAAGCCCCATTCACGCAAGTCTTCCGCAAGTTCCCGCATCTGGATCGGCCCGCAACCAAGGCCATGCACCAGCAGACACGCCGCATGACCATGCCCCAGGGTAAATTCCTCTCTGTATTTAGTTAAATCGTAGAGTATCGAATTGTCTAACATGGGGATTATTATACTTTATAAAGGGGAAAAAGAAAATTTTTAACCTTTCTGGGAAAATCTAAGGCTAAACTCACAATTTTTATTATTTAATCCGATAGATATAGATAATGTATTACATAATATATTTGTCTTACTTTATATAAATGTATATACTATTATGAAAGGTAATATTTATTATAAGGAGTATGATATATGGAAACATCAATTGTTACTTCAAAGGGGCAGGTTGTTATACCCTCAAAATTACGACGGAAATACGGCATCAAAAATGGCACACGTATTCACTTTTATGAAGTAAATGGAGAAATGCGAATCGTTCCCGTTACCCCCGAACTTATCGATAAGAATATTGGTCTTCTTAGGACAAAGGGAAAACTTATGCGTGCCCTTCTGGAAGATAAAAAACGGGAGCGTGAACTATGAAACGATATATTTTAGATAGCTACGCCCTTATAGCTTATTTTGAGGGAGAAAAAGGCGCTGAAACTGTTGCTGGTATCTTTAAAGACGCCCTTGCGGATAAAGCGGAAGTATTCGTATGCGTGGTAAATTGGGGAGAAATGTATTACATTGCCCTGCGAGAAGGCGGCGAGGACAAGGCGGAGCTTTACAAACTAACACTTGCAAAATATCCGATAACCATTATTGAGGCAAACAAGGAATTAACACTCCAGGCCGCCAGATATAAGGCATTTCAAAAGATATCGTATGCAGATGCCTATGCAGCTGCACTGACAAAACTAAGGAAAGCCGAGTTGGTTACTGGTGATAAAGAATTTAAACCGTTAGAAAAAGAAATAATGATTCATTGGATAAATTAGGTTTCCGTTGGCAGCCATATAAGGATTATTTTCCATTCTCATCCCGCGTTTCTAGTCCTGTTGACAGCATTTTCTGCCTTACGAAAAACTGATTCATCTTTTGCCAGAAAAAGACAACGCCTCAATCTGTTCCATAATCTGCCTTGTAACTTCAACAATCCCTTTTTTGGTTGCCTTCTCATTCATACTCTTGAATATCATAGGTTTGCCAAAGGCTACCTTTAACCTGGAAATTTTCGGTATCTTTGCGCCTTTTGGCAACGCCTTGTATGTGCCTGAAATAAAGGCAGGGATAACGGGTACGCCGCTTTTTATGGCAAGGAAACCGATACCAGGGTTTCCTTCCTGAAGGCGGCCTTCCTTACTTACTCCTCCCTCTGGGAAGATACCTAAGACTCCGTTTTTTTTAAGAACCTCAATGCCGCCTTTCAATGCAGCTATGTTTGAACCCTCCTCTTTTACACAGATACAATGCAATAATTTAAAAAGCCATTTTCCGCGTCCTTCATAATACAGTTCGGTCATCATGAAAGAAATACGCCGTGGAAACATTGATTGAAGCACTATTGGGTCCATATAACTGAAATGGTTAGCAGCCACAATAAGAGGTCCTTTTGTCGGTATCTTCTCTCTCAGTTCAACCTGGGTGTGAAAAAATATCTTTAATGTGAAAACACCTATCGCCTTGAGTACAAAGAAAAAACAATTGTTCAGGAAACTCAAGGGACTGAAATTGTTTTGACCGGTTTGAAGATTATCCATCTTTCTTTGCGTATCCGTGTATAATAGTAATTTGTAAAAACCACTTTTTATTCGGAAAATACCCCTCACCCTAACCCTCTCCCACAAGGGGCGAGGGAAGAACTTTCCATCCCTTGATGAGCAATGTCATTGAATTAAGACAAAATGTGTCGCCCTTTCAGGGCTCAAATACTATCGAACTATATACCCAGGGCTGCTCGCCCTGGGCTATATTATGTCAGCCCTTCGGGCTTTACCACATGCAGATAAACTTCTGCCCCCTAATTCAATGACATTGCCCTTGATGGGAGGGTGCAAGGGCGGGTAATTTGTTTTCATAATTCTTGTGTAAAAACCTCGTTTCTAATTTCGGTCATTTGATATGAGAATTTGTTCCGGATTTCGATATTAGAATTTGTCAAAAACACAAACAACAGTATTTATTATTCAGTACTAAGTAACTTTTCTTGGTTGCGGCTATGCTGCGAAATAGTATTGAGTTTGATGCTTTTTAATGCCACAAAAATACCGATGAGAAAAATTCCCACGCCTAAATATAACATCAATGCCCTGACTGAAATAAAGGTCGTTAATTTGCCGATGAGCAATACAGGCGTCACCATGGCGGCATTCACAAAGATGTCCTTGCAGGCAAAGGACCTTCCCCTTAATTCATCCGGGACGATCTTTTGGATATCTGCATTGATAGGCGCCAGGAATGCGCCTCCGGCAATTCCGATAAAGAAGATGATACCTGAAGCTACCATATACGACTGCACCAGAGAGAAGGCCATAATTCCACATGCCATAATCCAGATACTGCCCGTATAAAGAATATTCCTTTTCACCCAATCGCCATACTTACCTACCATAACAGCCCCGGCCAGGAGACCGCCGCCGAGCAATGTGAAAATCAGTCCCAGAGGAGTTAGAGAAGTAAAACCCCAAATTTTACCGGCGAAGTCGGAGATTGCCACATAAAAGCTGATACCGACAAGCCAGAAGATTGCGCCAAAGGAAATGAGTATCATGAGCCTTGCGTCGTGATACATGTATTTCATACCCTCTTTGATATCAGATAATACAACGGTGATGCCTTTAATTTTGGGGTGCACTTTTTCCTTTGCTGTTAGCTTCCATATAGTGCCGGCAGAAAAAAGATAGGTAAAGGCATCAAAGTACATAGATGGTTTAAATCCTATCGAGTCAAACACGACACAGCCAATGGCAGTTCCTGCCAGAACGCTCAACAGCGCCGAAGAAGAAATGAGGGAATTCCCCGCCAGGAGATACCGCTCTTCAACAATATTGGGTATAATCGAAAACTTTGCAGGAGAAAAGAGGCAGGTGAAGATACCAATGACGAAGATTAGAGGG
>Ga0209324_10000185_pt1 | contig 41669 bp, 38 predicted proteins | sample Rifsed19ft3_FD_184015 | JGI IMG/M metagenome (GOLD analysis project Ga0209324, IMG submission 184015) | Soil microbial communities from Rifle, Colorado, USA - sediment 19ft 3 (version 2) | ecosystem: Environmental > Terrestrial > Deep subsurface > Rock core/Sediment | place: Rifle, Colorado...
ATCCCCGTGAAGAAGGCGAGGCTCGCCAAGACCTGCGTCGTGTCGTAAGGCCCGCCACGCGTCAGGACGAAGATCACGATCATATCGGTGAACGTGAAGACCAGCCCAAAGAGCACGGCCACGACCATAATAGGCAGGAGCAACGGCACGGTGATCTGAAAGAGGTGGCGCCAGAACCCGGCCCCATCCACGGCGGCCGCATCGTGGATGTCCTGTGGAATGGAGCTGAGGCCGGCCAGGAGGATGACGGTTGCCAGCGGAAGCAACCGCCAGACATGGACCGTGATGACGGAGCTCATGGCGAGGTGCGGGATCCCCAACCACATGGGCCAGGTGTCGGGACCAAAGATGCCAAAGAACCGAAGCGTCCAGTTGATCACACTGTAGATTGAGTCGAGGATCCACAGCCAGCCGATGGTTCCCAGGGAGATGGGTGCGACCCAGGGGAGGAGAATCAGGAACCGGACGAGCCACTTTCCCCGGAAATCCTTGTAGAGGGCGAGGGCCAGCACCTTGGCGAGGATCAGGACCAGAATCTGAGAGACAAGGGCGAAGATGAAGGTGTTCTTGAGGGATGTCTTGAAGGCCGCGGTCTCGATAATGCTCGTGAAGTTCTTCAGGCCTACGAAGTTCGAGCTGCGGCTTCCAATGGTGATGTCGCTCACGCTGTAGTAGAGAGCCAGGAAGAAGGGGAAGCCGACGAGCAGCACGATATAGAGGATCGCAGGGCCAATCATGAGCCAGCCGAGCCACTTCTCGCTGTCCAACAGATGGCCGAGCCGGCTCCCGCGCGCGTCCGCTGCAACCCTCACCGCCGGTGCCCGAGCTTCCATTCCGCCTCCCTACCAGGGCCTTGGACCCGTCCGGAGCCCCGTGGTCCGGTCGAAGAATTTCAGGTCCTTATGCCTGACGGCGAATTCGTACGTCTCCCCCTGCTGGATGGGGAGGGACACCGTCGAGGGAAGGTTGGCGATGATCTTCTCGTGGGGAAAGGGATCACCGAGGGTTCCGTAGAGGAGCCGATCGGACCCCAGATGTTCCACCCGCGTGATCTGGAACTGAAAGGTCGCCAGGTTGTCCTGGGTTTCGTGGAGCTGTTTGGCTAGAAAATCCTCGGGCCGGAAGCCAAGGATGTAATCATCCCTCTCGACCAGGTTCATGGGAGGAGAGCCCAGGAATCCAGCCACAAAGGTATCGGCCGGCTCTCTGTAGACCTCCTGGGGCGTTCCGAGCTGTCGTACCTTTCCCTGATGCATGACCGCGATGCGGTCCCCGAGGCCCATGGCCTCGATCTGATCGTGGGTGACGTAGATCGCCGTGATCCCGATCCGTTTCTGAAACTGCTGAAGCTCGTCACGGGCGGACGTTCTCAGCTTTGCGTCCAGGTTCGAAAGGGGCTCGTCCAGGAGGAACACAGTCGGCTCCCGGACCAGCGCGCGCGCCAGGGCGACCCGCTGTCGCTCACCGCCCGACAGCTCCCGCGGTTTGCGATGGAGCAGCCTTTCGATGCCGAACATCGAGGCGGCCCACTCCACCTTCTTGGGAATGGTCTCCTTGGAGACGCCCTGGGCCTTGAGGGGAAAGGCGATGTTCTTGAAGACCGTCATGTGGGGGTAGAGCGCGTAGCTCTGGAACACCATGGCGATCTTCCGGGCGCGCGGCGGTAGGTCGTTGACCACCTGCCCTCCGATGAGGACATCGCCCGCAGTCGGTCTCTCGAGGCCGGCGATCATGCGGAGGAGGGTGGTTTTCCCGCAGCCGGATGGCCCCAGAAGGACGAGGAATTCCCCCTCTTTCGTCGCGAGGTCCACGCCGTCCACCGCCTTAACGTCACCGAAGTATTTCTTTATCCCTCGCGTCTCTACGGTGGCCACGGATTATCCATTCTCTTGCCGAGGGCTCCTCAGTTGGTAGAAGACGCGGGAGACCCCGCCAACCGGAGTCTCCCGCCAGGAATCGAGCAACACCCTCTCTGTCGGCGGCCTAAACTAGCCCTCTCTCCTTCCACTTGGCGAAAATGCGCTTGCAGGCCGCATCCGCTTCCGTCAGCGCCTCCTCGGGAGTTGCCGCGCCGCTCGCCGCCTTGGCAAACATCGTGTTGATGACCCACGTGCTGAAGATTTCATCGATGGCCGCGGTGGAGTACCCCGGGTAGCCGACGTTGGTCGCCCACTTCAGGACGTCGTCCAGGACCTTGTACTTATCGGGGGGCGTGGCCCTGGGGTCGGGCGAGAGGAGCTTCACGAGGTCCGGGACCGTCTTTTCGAAGCAGGGGAAGTCGTAGAACTGGCCTTCGACGAACGCCTGCCGGAAGTTCGTGACGTAGTCGACGAGGAACTTCTTCGCCCCCTCCTGGTTCTCGGCGAACTTCCAGATGACGTAGCACTGCATCACGTGCTCAAGCCCGATGGCCCGCACCGGCCCCTTGAGGGCCTTGGTCAACCCGATCTCTGCCTTGAGCTCGATCTCCTTCTTGGTGGCCGGGCTTATAATCTTGGGGTTGTCCTTCTCCGCCGTGCGGGTGGTTGAGATGGCGTTCAGGACTACCGAGAGCTTGCCAGATACCATGCCTCGATTATTAGAGGAGGCGTCCCAGGTGAAGACCTCCGCGGTCATGGCCTCCTCGAAGAGGGCCTTGACAAACTTGATGGCGTCCAGCGTCTGCTTGGAGTTCAGGACCAGGTTTCCGGCCTCATCCTGCTCGTGAGCTCCCCAGGAGTACATGATGGTCCGCATGGCCATCCCGGTGTCAATCTCCTGGGACAGGCCGACCCCTACGGGGTTGCCGAACTGCTTCTTGATCTTCGCTCCTGCGGTCCGCACGTCGTCCCAACTCGCCGGGCCCTTGGGCATGCCGACCGCCCCAAAGAGGTCTTGGCGATAGTTGACCGGATCTGGAGTAAAGGACGGAGAGAAGGCGAAGTACTTCTTGGTCTTGGGGTTGTAGGTGCTCTTGATGCCCAGGTCGATCGGCTTGCCGAACTTACGCTCGCACTCCTGATAGATCTCCTTGTGGTCGATGACCTGCTCCTCGAACGCGGGGGGCGGCCAGTTAAACATGAACAGGTCGTGTCCCTTCTGGGCGGAAACCTCGGCGGCTCCGCGGGCATTGATGCCGGCGAGGCCGATGTTGTCCACGATCACCTCGGTATTGTTCTTCTGCCCCCATTCGACGGCGTACTTCTTGTTGAACCACTCGTCGTATGCCGGGACGAAATGGACCCAGTTGAGGATCTTCAGCGTCTTCTTTTGCGCATCGGACCGTCCGGGAATGATGATATTGGCGCCGAGGCCCGCTGCCAACGCCCCCGCGCCGGCCGCCTTGATGAAATCTCGCCTAGAGACACCCTGCTGTTCCTCCCTTTCCTTCTTCTCCTCCATAGCAACCCTCCTTAATGGAGAAATGTAGAGACCACGACCGAGACCAACCCGGACTCTCCGAACTCTGGTGGCCTGGCACCGTTGAGCGACTGGCCTTCTGGAAGGGACCCCCAGGGGCATTGAAGGCGAGCGGAATTACATCACGACCCAGGGGGGCTGTCAAGAGCTTCGGAAGCATTCGGGGCCTTGGATTGACACGGAAACATGGGGTACAGTAGGGTACAGCCGGGCAGGAGGTACAGGAAGGTACAGCAGTACAGGAAGATGCAGAGGGGTGCAGGGCGAAGTGCGGGAAAGTGAAAGGGCGGTGGGTACGCTGCTACAAGTGAAAGATTTGCGGACACACTTTTTCACCCTGGAAGGGGTCATCAGGGCCGTGGATGGGGTCTCGTATGATGTCCGCCAAGGAGAGACGGTCGCCATTGTCGGGGAGAGTGGCTGCGGCAAGTCGGTGAGCGCCCTCAGCATCATGCGGCTGATCCCGTATCCTCCGGGTCGCATCGTGGCGGGCGAGATCTGGTTTAACGGAAAGAATCTCCTGGCCCTCAGCGATGAGGAGATGCGGCAGGTGCGGGGCAAGGAGATCGCGATGATCTTTCAGGAGCCCATGACCTCGCTCAACCCTACGCTCACCATCGGGCGCCAGCTAACCGAGACCCTCGAGGCGCACCTCGAGATGCAGGCTTCCGAGGCGGAAGGACGAGCCGCCGAGCTCCTTCGCCTCGTGGGCATCCCCGAGCCCGAGCGCCGCCTGCGCCAGTACCCACACCAGTTCAGTGGCGGCATGCGCCAGCGGGTCATGGTCGCCATGGCGCTCAGCTGTAATCCCAAGCTGATATTGGCGGACGAACCGACGACTGCCCTGGACGTGACGATCCAGGCCCAGATCCTGGAACTCATGAAGGAGCTAAGCAAGCGGTTTGGGGTGGCCATGGTTATCATCACACACAATCTGGGGGTCGTGGCCCGCTATGCGGACCGGGTGAACGTGATGTACGCGGGCAAGATGATCGAGCGGGGGTCTGCGCGTGACATCTATGAGACTCCCCGCCATCCGTATACCCTGGGTCTGCTGCGTTCGGTGCCGCGACTGGACCAGCCGCGGAAGGCGAGACTGGAGCCCATTGACGGGCAGCCTCCCGATCTGGCCAATCTGCCTCCGGGATGCAGCTTCAGGCTGCGCTGTACATTTGCCATCGACAGGTGTGCCCACGAGGTTCCGCCGCTGATCCCGGTGGGGGCCGGGCACGTCTCCGCCTGCTGGGTGGCGGATACCCTGCATGGGAAGTGAGGGTGACAATGGGGACGATCGGCCCCCAGCCACCGGCGAGGAGGGAGGAAGGTCCGAGCATCGAGGGGGATGTCCTCCTTGAGGTGCGGCGTCTCCGTAAGTACTTCCCCGTGACCTCGGGGGTCCTCTTTCAGCGACGGGTGGGCCTCATAAAGGCGGTGGACGATGTCTCCTTCTCTATCCGAAAGGGGGAGACACTGGGGCTGGTGGGGGAGTCAGGATCGGGCAAGACGACCACGGGTCGTTGTATCCTCCAGCTGGATCGGCCGACGTCTGGAGAGGTCCGCTTCGAAGGGCGAGACCTGGCGCAATTGGATGAGGCCGAGCTCCGGCCCGTGCGACGCAGGATGCAGGTGATCTTCCAGGACCCTTACAGCTCCCTGAATCCCCGGATGACGATCGGACAGATCATCGGGGAGCCGCTTCGGGTGCACGAGATCCTGGAGGCGAAGGGAGAGGTTCGCGAGCGGGCGAGGGAACTCCTCTCGGTGGTGGGGCTCAACCCCGCGATGGCGGATCGGTTCCCCCATGAGCTGTCGGGGGGGGAGCGGCAACGGGTGGGGATTGCCCGGGCCCTTTCGCTCCAGCCAAGCTTCATCGTGTGCGATGAGCCGGTCTCGGCCCTGGATGTCTCGATTCAGGCCCAGATCATCAACCTGCTCGAGGATCTGCAGGCCCGGTTCGGCCTCACGTATCTTTTCATCGCCCACGACCTTTCAGTGGTCCGGCACATCGGCGATCGGGTGGCCGTGATGTACCTGGGCAAGATCGTTGAGGTGGCGGACCGCCGCGAGCTCTACGAGAACCCCCTCCACCCGTACACGCAGGCCCTCCTCTCCGCCGTTCCCGTTCCGGACCCGGCGGTCGAGGCGAAACGCGAGCGCGTCATTCTCAGGGGCGAAGTCCCCAGTGCGTTGAACCCTCCCTCCGGCTGTGTCTTCCATCCCCGATGTCCCATGGCCATCCCGGAGTGCAGCCAGGGCGTCCCGGAGCTTCGAGAGGTCTCGCCGAATCACTGGGTCGCCTGCATCCGGGCCGAGGGGTACCAGTCCGCGTAGGGCCTCTCCTCATGATCCCAACCTGCGTATCCCCACTTCTGCCGAAATTTTCCGGCTTGCCAACGGTTGTTCCTCTTCTGTACCTTTGAACCCACGTCGGATGATCCCTGCCGGAGTGCTAGGCTCGCAGTAGGACCGCGTGGAGAGAGTTCCCGAAGGCGAGGTGCAGGGAGATCGTCATGCTGGGTGGCAACCGCCGGGAGACATGGGGAACCAAGATCGGGTTGATCCTGGCCCTCGCCGGGAATGCCATTGGCATCGGGAATTTTCTCCGCTTCCCCGTCCAGGCCGCCCAAAATGGCGGAGGCGCCTTCATGATCCCGTATTTCGTGGCGCTGATCCTAATGGGGATCCCTTTGATGTGGGTCGAGTGCGCCATCGGCCGACTGGGGGGGCGATACGGACACGGTCACGCCGCCGGCATGTTCGGGCTCCTGTGGAGGCACCCGTTCGCGAAGTATTTGGGGATGGTGGGGCTGGTCATCCCCTTCACCATCGCCCTCTACTACATCTACATCACCGGCTGGACGCTTGCCTATGGGTATTTCTCTCTCACGGGCAATTACTTTGGAGTCACGAGCCGCGAGGCTATGGGGGCCTATCTGAAAGGCTTCCAAGGGGTCGAGTCAAACCAGTACTTCTCCGGCGCCGGCACGGCCTATGTTTTTTTCCTCATCACGCTGGCACTCAGTATGTACATCATTTTCCATGGAGTTCGAGGGGGTATCGAAACACTGGCCAAGGTGGCCATGCCCATTCTGTTTCTGATCGCTATCGCGCTGATGATTCGAGTCCTCACCTTGGGAACTCCGGACCCGAGTTATCCGGACCGCAACGTCTTGAACGGCCTTGGCTTTGTCTGGAACCCCCAGCCCGAGCGCCTCACCGATGCGACCATCTGGTTGGCGGCGGCGGGACAGATCTTTTTCACATTGAGCATCGGGACCGGCTGTATCTCGACGTATGCCAGCTACATGCGGGAGGAGGACGATGTGGCCCTCACGGGGCTGTCCACCGTCAGCCTCAACGAACTCGCCGAGGTGGTCTTAGGGGGAACAATAGCGATCACCGCTTCCGTGGTCTTCTTTGGCCTCGCCGAGACCGAAGCGATTGCCAAGGGTGGGGCCTTCAATCTGGGCTTTCAGGCCCTACCTCTTATCTTCCAGAAGATCCCCCTGGGACATCTGTTCGGTGCCCTCTGGTTCGTGCTCCTCTTCCTCGCCGCGATCACCTCTGTGGTGGCGCTGACGCAGCCGGTGATGGCCCTCCTCCAGGATGGATTTGGCTGGAGCCGATGGAAAGCGACCTGCGTCCTTCTCGGGGGCGTTTTCATCATGAGTCAACCTGTCATCTTCCTGCTCAAGCACGGTTTTCTCGATGAACTCGATTTCTGGGTGGGAAGCTTTGGTCTCGTCCTCTTCGCCCTGATCGAGGCGGTCCTCTTCGCCTGGGTTTTCGGCATGGAACATGGTTGGGCCGAGATCACGAAGGGCGCGGCCATTCCAGTCCCGAGGGTCTTCTACTATGTGATCAAATACGTGACGCCCCTGTTCCTGTTGTTCATCCTCTTGGCGTGGGCGATTCAGGACGTTCCGAGCAAGATCCTTATGGTGGGTGTCAACCCGGAGGATGTCGCGTATCTCTGGGGCGCGCGCCTCATGATGGTTGCGATCTTGGTCGGCTTCGCCCTCTTGGTGAAGGCCGCGACCAGTCGAGCAGAGCGGGGGGTGCAGCCGTGACCGTCGCGGGATGGATCCTCCTCGGCCTCTCCTGGGGCGGCATCATTATTGCAGCCTCGTACTGCATGGGGAAGGTCCTGAAGGGAAAGCGGTAGACCCGAAGGCTAGAGGAAAGGCTAGAGGAAAAGATGTCGAGTTCGCCGGGCCATCCTGATCGGGACCTCGGAAGAGTAACAGAGAGGGGAGAGATGAGACGGACCGCCTCGCTCGTTGGCCTGCTCGTGCTCGTAGTTCCGCTCGGCGTTGGCGCAGCCGACGCTCCGCCCCCATCCGCGGAGCGGCAAGATTATGCGTACATCATCCGATCACTGAACCAGGCCATGACGGCAGGGTGCAGCGGAGAGGTGAGGCCGGATCGCGCCATTATTGTGGGCGGGGTGACGGCCGAGAGCCTGAAGCCGGCAGAGGCCAGAGACCAGCTCGACAGGCAACTGGGTGAGATCCAGAAATATGTCTCGCAGCGGGGCGGAACGGTTCATGTGAGGGAGCGAGTGCGAGGGGTGCGCGGCATGCCGCACGATCCACGCCATGGGAAGACGGATCAGCTTCCCTTCGTGTTGATGCAGCGCCTCGAGGTCGAATTTCCACTCGGCGTCGATATCGATGAGACGCTCGAGCGACTGCTGCAACTTGGCCTTGACCAATACGGCAGGAACGTGCGCCTCGAGTACCAGGCCACACCTCCCCAGGTTGTCGTGCGGTATCGCTTCTCGAACCTGAGAGACGCGCTACAGAACATCCATCAGCAGTGTAAGGCCAAGGCCCTGCAGCAGTGGTGCGAGATGAACACACCGGCCGGTGAGCAGCAGGCCTGCGTACAGACGCTGGGCGCGATCGGTCATCGTTTTGTCACGCAAGGCCTGATGCTGCAATCTCAGCCGGTGCTCGGAGAGCACGGACAAGGTACGCCGGTGCACATCGCTTATCCCTGGAACGAGGGACAGCTCCACGCCATCGAGTTGCTCGGTGATGCACCGCTCCGGCTCCACGGCACCATTACGCTGATGCTACCGAGCGCTCGGGGCTGGTGATGCCGATCATCCTCCTGAGCCTGCTCCTCGTGCTGCCGGCCACGGCATCGGCCGAGCCCATCCAGCACCGCCTGTTGCGTACCATCCAGACCGGCACCCTACAACACCTCGAACTTTCCGAGGTCCTCGGGTATGCCAAGGGCGATCAGGCAGATTTCCTGGGGCACGTGCTGGCGCGATCGGCGCTCGTGGTCCTCGGCAGGGATGAGGGCTTTCCCGATTGGCCAGTCACGAAACTCCTCGATCGCGCGCTGAATCAGCTCCAGCGGCGCTCTCATGCGTACCGTCTGCCGCCGGAGGTGCCGGCTGGCTTTGACGGAGCGGACCTGATCTTTACGCTGGTGTACGCCATGGTCATGGGTGGCGAGGCCGAAAAGGCCATCGATGTCCTGGAAACTCATCTCGATTCGGGGAACGCCTACGTTCGGGGGGTGGTGTTGCAGGGACTGCGCAATATCGGCAGCCAGCGGGCCAACAGTGTGGTCCAACAGGTGGCCGATACCCGCGATGACCGCAATCTGGCCGAGAACCTCCTGGCGGATCAGCAGTATCCGTTTCTTGAGGAGCTGCAACAGCACCTGCACCTCATCCCGAGCGATAGGCGCGCGCGCACGGAATTACTCGCGATCGCCAGGGAGCGCTGTAGCCGACCGGCGGCCCTGGCCGTCTACTTCCTGGGGTTTTTGGCCGAGAGCGAGGATTGGAGACAGGCCGATGCTGAGCTGGAGCTGCTCCGCGATCTCACCCGCGCGTCGTGCTTTTACACCCGCTACTTCGCCATCCGCGCCCTGGCCCTGCGTTCGGCCGAGTCCATTGAGTTCTGGACGAACCTCTACCGCTGGGAAGAAGATGCCTGGCAGCGGGCCCAACTTGTGCGCATCGGCTTCGCCCGCTTTGGGCAGGCGTTCGCCACACCGGCCCTCGAGCTCCTCGCTGATGAGCCTGTCCAGTACGTGCAATGGGAACTCACGCACGGCAATATCGACCTCCGGGAAGGGGCACGGTTCCGCGGTTACTGGGACATCTGGCAGCCGCCCACGCTCCAGTTTCGGTTGAACTTCCCCGACGGGAGCGGGCGGATGAAGGACCACGATGTGGATGCGCTGCTCTCCTGGCTTGAGAAGGGAGCTCGCCCTCGCCATCCCTGGGTGCACAATCATCTGCTCTACCGGCTGGCGCGGCATGTCTCAGGAAGGGATACGCGCCGGTATCTCAGGATCTTCGACTCGATTCCGGAGAAGGCCGAGCACTGGTGGGTCCTGCAGAATCTTGCGGATGCGCAGGCCCTGCCGTTGCTCAAATACTGGCACATGCTGGAGGCAAAGCAGGGGCAGCGAGATGTGCTCGTGAAACTCATCGCGCGATTGGAAGACGCCGGACCCCAGTCGAGACGAAGCCGCGAGACCTGCTGCCACCCCACCCCGGAGTGTCTCCTCTCGTGGATCCACGCCCTGCCGGCTCGTGGTCACGAGGTGAAGATCACCACGGCAGAGCAGGCCAAGGCCTGGCTCCAGGGGACCAGTACCGCTTCAGTCGAGATACGATTTACTGATTCTCTCAGCCGTATCGCTCTCGTGACCCGGCCGGGAGTTGAGGAGGCAGGGCGGTGGGAACACCTCTACGGCTGCTGGCGCCGGACCCAGCCTGCCCAATGATCCCCGTGCGACGGGGGCATCACGGGCTCCGATTGCTTACCAGGGCAAAGGTCGATCCCCTATAGTAATAGTCTGCGACGCGCGTGAGCGGGAGGTTGCCTCTCCGTACGAGCTCATCGTAGCTCTGTTTGGCGAGCAGGGCAAAGACCTGCCCGTCGGAGCGGAAGGTGGCGGCCACCTCGTCGATGGTCGTAAGGTGTGGCACGGGAGCAGGTCGATCGAGGTAATAGACGATGTCCGCCCACCCCGGGCCGCCGGGGTTGAGGACCAAGGGCGAGTGACCGACGATCGCCCGGAGCTGCCGGCTGATCGGGATGGCGGAGTCGTACCGATCCATCGCGGGGTAGAAGAGCTGCACATGTCCAAAGGTGATCGCCATGGAGACCGCCAGGACACTCGTAAAGATGGCCTGCGGTCGGCTCCTGAGCGCGGTGTATAGCACAGCCACGCAACCGGCGCCGACGAGAAGGGCGAAGGGGAGTGACCAGAAGTCCACAGGGATGCGGAAGCGTCTTTCAAGGACCGAAGGACCGGTAAGGAAGATCGCGAAGGTGACGATGACCAAGAGGATCGCCGTGATCCGGAGGAATCGGTCCTCGACCGACTTACTCCCTCTCGAGCCGGACAGGAGATGATCCCAGTATCGCGCCAGCAATAGGGCGAAGGGTGGTACAAGATACACGAGGAAGCGTTCGCTCTTGGCTGATGGCAGGCTGAGGAGGAAGAAGTAGCCGAGACCCCATAGGCGGATCAAGAGGTCCTCTTCGGTGGCGTGGGACGAGCGGCCGATCCAGAGGGAGAGAAGTACAGACGGGAGGAAAAGGCTCCAGGGGAAGAACTCGGCACACAGCGCGTAGACATAGAACAGCGGCTTCTTGCCGCCATACCATGAACCGTGGGGGAGGCGCGCCAGATTCTCCTGGAGAAAAAAGTGTCGGTTGAATCCTTCACCCAAACTCCAGTAGTACGTCCCTGTAATAAGGAGGAAACCCACCAGGCCGGCGATAAGAAGCGGGATCTCCGCAAGGCTCTTGGATCGCCGCGTCACCAGCAAAAAGGCGAGCGCCACGACCCCGGGCAGAATGAAGGCCACGGGGCCCTTCAACATGGCCGCCACCGCCATGGACAGAAAGGCAAGGCTGAGGTAGCCGAGCCTGCGCCCGCCTCCCCGATACGTCAGATAGAAGGCGAAGACTGCGAGGGTCATCCAGAACCCAAGCGGAATGTCGAATCTTGCCTTGTGGGCGTAAAACACGGAAGCCGTGGTGGTGGTCGTAATGAGGGCCGCCACGAGCCCAACCCGCCGATTGAACAGCGCCTTGCCGCAATAGTACACAAGGAGCATCGTCGCAACCCCGAAGGTTGCGGTGGGAAAACGGACGGCGAACTCGGTCGGGCCCCAGAGGAGCATGGAAAGGCCGATCTGCCAGAAAAAGAGCGGGGGTTTGTTCCAATAAGGGTCTCCCTCGTACACGAGGCGCAGCCAATCCCCGGTTGAAAGAATCCTTCGGGCAATCGAGGCATACATCGCCTCGTCACCTCTGAGCGCGATTCCCTGGTGGTGGTAGTAGACAAAGAGCCCCCAGAGGGACAAGAGGGTGACGAGCATCCACTCCCTTTCCAGCACGTGGGAAAGGTCGAACCGACGCCTCGCGTTCAGGCTCGATGCTGCCGTGACCTTCTCTCGCGCCCGGAACACCATTCCCCCCAAGAGTCCCGAAGAACAGAGTCGGGTTCTTGCGTCTGTTGGTTCTGCCTCAGATTTCTTCCGTGAGTAAGGATAGGGGGCGAAGGCCTCAGCGTCAAGCGGCGGCTGAGAGAATTTCGATGTGGCTCGCCGTGCCGACCGTGGAAGAGTGTTCCCACATCGATGGCAGCGCGCCACCGACCGGTTTGCTGGATCTGCTCTTGGGCCGGTGGCGAGCGGGGTCAGGCCATGCTACCATAGGCGTCAGTTGCGACCGGTGTCCCTTCGCCTATGTTGGCCGCCAATGAACTGGGCCCGAGGGATGCATCTATTGCGCGAGCTGTTGGAACGCCTCTGCCCGCCTCGTCTCCTTCACCTCTTGGATACCTTGGTCCGCGCAATTGAGCAGGCCGGAATCGTCCGGGAGTGCATGCTGCGCTGGAGGAGAAGACTTCAGATATGCTGAAACAAGGGGTGACACGCCTGTACATTTTTTGGCTATACATCCCGCTTCGCAGGCTTGCCCATGCCTGCCGAGATTCAAGCCGTAGGCTCAGGGCCGCCTTAGGGTTGAGACCTTCCCGGGCGTCTGACGGTGGCTCCATACTCCCATCGCTGCCGTGGAAGAGTCTGTGCAGCCCTTCCGGCACAACCTTCAAGGAGCTCAAGAAGGTGGACGGGAATGTCAATGTGGCTGAATTGGCCGTACTAAATGCGTTGTGCCGCACACTGAAGCCCAAGAGTATCATGGAGATAGGGACATTTGATGGCAGGACGACCCTGAATCTTGCCCTGAACTCAAGTGCGCGGGTATTCACGCTCGATCTCCCCTCCAATGCGGAGACCGTGTTTCAGGTTACAGGCGCAGATGAAAAGTATGTCAAGAAGCAGTTCCCTGGCGCCCGCTTTTCATCGCCTCCGAATAACAGCCTCCCCTGTGTTGGCAGAATTACCCAACTGTACGGCGACTCAGGGTCGTTTGACTTCTCTCCGTGGTATGGGAAGATCGACCTTGTCTTTCTGGACGGCGCGCATAATTATGAGTATGTGGTCAGTGATACCAATATTGCGCTGAGGCTGTTAAGGCCAGAAGGTGGGATCATAGTATGGCACGATTACGGGGTATGGCCCGATGTCACCAAAGCGCTTCACGAACTGAGGAAGAAAATGCCATGGCTCCCGCTGGTTCACATCAGAGATACGAGCCTCGTCGTATCTATCCGCACCACGGATGACAATCGATAAGGAAAATCATCACCATGGCTCAACTGGCCAGCACCCCGGTGGGGATGGAAGTCAGAGCGGTCGTCCGCTTGGGTGGGGTCAACGACCGGAGGCTGACATTTATGTTTGAGACTTTCGACGCGGTAGAGAAGATCTGCGAAGGAATCCACGAGCGCTACATTATCGATATCGAATGGTTCAAACGGCGAATCGACAGAAGCTGCGGAAGGTGGGTTGACGGGCTTCCTGGGGGGACGTGCTCAAAAGGAGAGCAACGCCGTGGAATTGATGTTATAGCCCCTGAGCCGCCAGTCCGCCCCATCCCAGATAAAGGTCAGGATCTCGCTGGCATCCCCCTTTTCGAACCGGGACGCGTACTGCAGTATAACGGAGTATCCGCTCGAGAAGTTCGTCGTAGTTCGCCATCCCGCGAGCGAGCGTCGCATCAATCTTCCTAGTCTGTCCCCGACACCGTGCATCATCTGATGGTGGTCCTCCTGAGAGAGCCCTTCTCGAAAGACGGGGGAGGCGGCGAGGTAAATATCGTCAAAAGCTGCTCGCTCTTGGAGGAGAAAGTAACGATTGGCCGCCCACATTGCCCCGTCCCGATTGTTAGTGGTGAGATACCACCAAAATAGGGAGCCCGCGATAACAAGCAGTGCGAGGGAAACGTTCATGAGGCTCAAGACCCTTCGCCTCTTGGGCTTGGCCGTTCTGGAGGCCCCCCTGCGTGTCGCCAAATCGGAGGCAGGGTATCCGCAATTCTTACAGTTGGGCACGTGATCAGACGTGAGGTATCCGCATTTCCGACACTTCATTATGGTATTGCCTCCACTGCATATAATTGGTTCAATTTTTGTGCCAATCGCTTGCGGTCCTCTTCGGTCTCCCCGCGTCTTCTGCTCAAGGTTTTGGGTATGGGCCGTTGCCGCCGGATGGCAGCTGGCAGGATCGCTCTCTTGCGGCGCGCTTCGGCCTGCGCTCTGATGGGGCGACATTTCAGCGTGTCACCGCGACGCGGAGCACCCGATCGTCGTCCGGCGATGACGAGCCGCGGCCGTCGCGGTTATTCGTCAGTACATACAGCGCACGATCAGGACCCTCCACGACATCCCGCAACCGGCCGAAATCCTCGATGAGCCGCTCCTGCCGGACGACCGCCAGCCCGTTCTCGTTGAGGATGAGCATCCGAAGCTGGCTCGCGCGGAGGGCAGCGAAGAGGAATCTTCCCGTCCATGGCCCGCCGGAGATAAAGGCGGCCCCCGATGGCGCCCAGGTCTCCCGACCGCTGTGCGTGAGCGGGGCGATGTATCGGGAGTCCCGCTCGTGTCCGTCTCCTGTCACGTCCGGCCACCCATAATTGCCGGCAGGGCGGATGACGTTCACCTCATCCTGGCAGCAGCCGCGCTCCCCGCTCGGTCCGTGTTCGGTCGCGTAGAGGCGCTTGGTCTCAGGGTGCCAGGCAAGCCCTTGAACGTTGCGGTGACCCAGGGAGTAGACGGGGGAGCCGGCCATGGGATTGTCCCGGGGGATTCCGCCATCTGGCGTGACGCGCAGGATCTTTCCGGCCAAGGATTGCGGGTTCTGGGCGAGGTCCATCTTTTGCGCATCTCCGGTTCCGATGTAGAGCATCCCGTCAGGCCCAAAGGCGATCCGGCCGCCGTCGTGCACGAACGCCCCGGGGATGTCGTCGAGGATGATCCGATCCCGGATGAGGCGCCCATCCTGTTCCCGCAGCCGCTCCACGCGATTGCGCAGCCCGTTGGCGTCGTACGTGTAATAGACGTAGACGAATGGCCGGCGGGGGAATCCAGGGTCCAGCGCGAGCCCCAAGAGCCCCCCTTCCCCCACGTGCGCTACCGGGAGGACAGCGACGGGGTTGGGGTCGAGGCGGCCATTCCGGATCATCCGCACCCGTCCTGGCCGCTCCGTGATGAGCACGCGGCCATCGGGCGAAAACGCGATCGCCCATGGGATCTCCAGCCCGCGGGCGTAGATCGTCACCTGAGATCCGGAGAACGCCGGAGAAGTGATCAGGAGCCCCAAGAACATCGCAGCCATGAGACGGTGCATCTTTCACTCCTCACTGAGAAGGGCGGGATAGATCCATCTCGAAGCCGATGACGGTCACGATGTCGTCAGAACGAACCTCGCCGAGCACCCGACTCATGGCGGCCAGCAGTCCCTCCTTGGTTCGACAGAGGGGTTCGTGTTCATAGACCATAAGTTCGTCCGGGATGTCTGTCACCTGGGCCACCATCACAAAGGCCACGCGGGCCTGTGCGACGACATCGTGATCGTGGCCGTGAGGGCACACGCAGAGGCTGATCGTCTCTCCCGGAAGAAGGCCCTTCTGGGACCATTCCAGGCCTCGACGAACGGTGATGTTGAGCCCCCGATGGAAGGTACCGCTGATAAAGTGCAGCGTCTTCATTCACCGTGTGGTTTCTTCGAGGAACGTTGCTCGATCTCGTCCGGCGGCAGGGGGCTTTCGTTTGAGCCGCGACCGTCCACGCCTGTTGTGTGGGACTATCGGCCCCAACGGCCCACCAACAATAATGGGCACGGTCACCTCCGGTCAAGGCGTTTCGAGACGAGAGAGGCTCGGGGCCTCGGAGCTTTCATTCTCCCGGCAGATCGCGTAGACTAGGAGTGAGATCAATCTTCGCGCTTTCCCCGGAGCATTGTGTGGTGAGGATCGTGTCATGAGAACGGGTGCGTTCCCCTGCGGAGCGTTGCTCGGATGCGCAGCCATTGTGGGCGCGCTGAGTCGCATCGCCGAGGCGCACGAGAAGTGGTTCCTCGAGGCCGAGGCCTACTCGCTTCAGGTGCGAGAAGCACTCGCCGATCCCCGGGTGTGGCTCGCGATTGGAGGGCCGATCGTGCTCTGGGCCGTCGCGATGGTCCTCTGGCAGTGGCGGCAAAAGCGCTCGTTCGTACCCGGCCCCGGAACACTGGGCGGGAGGCCCGAGGCCCGGGAGGGGCTGTATGCCTTCATGCCGTTAGTCCTCGCCGTCCATCTCGGTGTCCCCCTGCTGGTCAACGGCCTGAATCACACCTTGTTCGCCCCCAACAACGACCTCGAGGGGGTCTGGGCCCACCTCTTGACCCTGGGGCAGATCGGGGTCGCGCTGGGCCTCTTCTACGGGACGCCGACCCGCGTCGCCGCTCTCTTCCTGGCGCTCATGTGGGGAGTGGGTCTCTTTGTGGTCGGCGTCGAGCCAATGCTCGAGGCGATCCACATCCTGGGCTTCAGCGCGTTTTTCTATTGTGCCGGACGAGGACCCCTTGCGGTGGACAGGGCGCTCTTCCCCAAATGGGAGCCGGGCCCGGCTCTGCTGACCTGGGCCGTGCCGCTCCTGCGGGTTGGGATCGGCCTCAGCCTCATCGTTGTGGCGTTCACGGAGAAGTTGTTCAACGTCCCCATGGCTGTGGCCTTCTTGGCCGAGTACCCCCTGAACTTCCTCCCCGCCCTGGGTATCCCCATCTCGGATGCCCAGTTTCTGTTGATGATCGGTGCCGTTGAGCTTTTCGTGGGCCTCTGCATCCTGAGCGGAGTCTTCCTTCGCGACGTCATTGTCATCGCTTGGTTCCCGTTTAACCTCACCCTGGGAATTTTTGGTCTGGATGAGCTGGTGGGACACCTCCCTTTTTACGGGGCGATGGCGCTCTTTTTTCTCTGGGGTACGACGCATCGAGAGAATCTCGAGGCGTGGGAGCGGGGGATCCTGCGCCCGTCACTCGGGGCCCTCCTGCGGTAGGAAGAGAAGATGGAAGCCACGCTGAGGTCTTTCGTCCTGGGCAAGTAGTGAGGGGAGTTTGATGTGGGTAAGGTAACAGGACTTCGGTGTCCGAGGTGCACGACCGGCTACCCCGTCGAGATCGAGGGGCGCCTGTGCGAGCGGTGCCGCTATATCCTGGAGGTGGAAGTCGACCTCAGCGAGCTTCACACGAAAAGGCCGGACTATTTCTTGAATCGCGCCGAGAGGAGTATCTGGAGGTGGAGGGAGTTTCTCCCGATCGAGAAGGAGGGGGCCATCGTGACCCTCGGCGAAGGTGGCACGCCACTTGTGCCTGTAGAGAGACTGCGTCGCGACGTGGGTGGGGCCGAGGTCTATCTGAAGAACGACACCGTGCTTCCCACGGGCTCGCTCAAGGACCGCTCCAATGCCGTTGCGATCTCTCGCGCGATCGAGGAGGGTCGCGCGGTAGCGGCCGTGGCCTCGACCGGCAATGCCGCCGCCTCGGTGGCTGCCTACGCCGCTCGCGCGGGTCTCGAGAGTGTCGTCTTCGTCCCGGAGGCTACGGCGCCCGAGAAGGTGGTCCAGGCGGCTTCCTATGGCGCGCGCATTGTCCGGGTGCAGGCGGACTTCGATGGAACGGCACGCGTGTACGGCCAGGCGCTCAAAGCGTTCGGCTGGTACAGCTGTGACTCGTCAAACCCGTGGCGGAACGAGGGGAAGAAAAGTTACGCCTACGAGATCTGGGCCGACCTCGGCGGCCGCGTGCCCGACTGGATCATTCATCCGACCGCAGGAGGGGTCGGCGCCGCCGCTTGCTGGAAGGGGTTCAACGAGCTGTATGGGCTGGGGTGGATCGACCGGCTTCCAAGGATTGCCGCGGCTCAGCCGGCGGCCTGCGCCCCCGTGGTCCGAGCCCTCGATGCAGGGTGGGATGAGATCCGGCCCGTCGAGGCGGAACAGACCATCGCGGAGAGCATCCGGGTAGGAAGCCCCTCCACCATGGCCTGGTGCGCCCTTCGCGCCGTCCGGGAGTCACGCGGGACGGCGGTGGCCCTTTCGGAGTCAGAGATCGAGAGGGGCCAGGTCCTCGTGGCAAGAGAGGCCGGGATCTTTGCCGAGCCGGCGGGGGCGGTTTCCTTCGGGGCAGCGATGCGCCTAGCGCACGAGGGGATCCTCCGCCCGGAACATCTCGTTGTGGTGGTGATCACCGGCCATGGCTTGAAGCAGCCCCGGACGGGCCTCGCCCTTCCAGCCGCGATTCCGCCCGACCTTCGTCTGATCGAACAGGCCCTTCAAGTTCGATGCCGAACACCTAATACCTAATACCCAACACCCAGGCGCTAGCCCGGGAACGCCATGCTGCAAAAGGTCACGACCCCCTGCGGATCGGGCGCCTGGCCGTAATGGAGGAGCTCTGCGGTCCGACCTCTCATTAGGTGGAGCAAGGTGTAGACGGGAGGCAGCCCGCAGATGCGGCGCCGATCCTTCTCCCGGCTGACAAAACGAAAGAACCCTTCAGGGTCGCCGGCGGCCACGGGCTCGAGCATCTCCCTGTCCTGGCCTTCGATCCATCGAAGTAAGTCAGGCGTGATCGGGCCGGGGTCCCCAAAGCGGGCGCCCACGTGGGCCAGGTCGGCCCCGGCAACAAGGCAGACGGGCTTCTCTTGCGCCTTGATGAGATCGCGTAGGGCCTCGAGGACACTCTGCACCCCTGGATCATCCGAGGGGAGTTGTCCGGCGAGGATCCACTCGTGAAAGGAGCCGCAGAGGATCGGGAGGATCTGGAAGGGACGTTTGGCGCCGAGCAGGTGCTGCAGCAAGATGGCCTGAAATTCAATGGAATGCTCTACCCTGTGGGCCATGTCGTCCACCGCCAGGAGGTCGGGACAGCGCTGCTTCAGTTCCTCGACCAAGGCGCGGTCGGTCCGAACGGCGCCGAGGGGCGTGTCGAAGTCCTTGGCGCAGGGGGCAAAGGGTCTGCTCGCCCCGCCATGGGCGGTCCCGAAGATGACGAAGAGTTCAGCATCCGTCCTCTGGTCCAGCCCGCCGTAGGCCCACGCGTATCCTGCTCCCCCCCGCATGAAATCGATGTGGGGCGCGATCAGGGCGTGAATGGTATCCTTTGCCGGATGAAGTGTGCCGGCTGGACCTTCGGCATGCTGCAGCATCTGCTCCAGCATCTGGCAAAGCTCGGGGCCCTCCGGAGGGTAGGATCTTCCCGCGAGAAAGGCTGGACGGGTCGTGGTCTGTCGGAATGCCTCTTCCAGTCTCTCTTGGTGCTGCGCAAAGCGGTCGCCCTCCAAAAAGTAGTGCTGATCGAGGGTCGCGATGAGTGCTTCCACCTCCTCCCGGAAGAGGAGTTGACCGTGGCGGCGGACATACGCGGCCTGGATGTCCACGATGGAATGCTTGCCATCGAAGTACCGGAGGATCTCTACGGCCTCGGGGAGGACGAAGAGGACCGCCTCGGCACAGTGAGTCGGGTCTCGCAGGCAGAGGACCTTTTTCCCGTTCGCCTCCGTCGGAAACGCCTCGACCGGTCTGAGCTTCGGATACTCCACCATCCCCTCGGTTAGAGATTCCGTGTCTGCTCCCGAGTCCATTGCCGCCCTTGGAAGCTCTCTCGCCGGATCAGCTCGGCATCAATCGCGTTCAGGACCTGCCACTTGTGAAGGGCCCACTGGGGGGCGAGCAGGAGATCGCGAGGAGGATCTCCGGTCAACCGATGGATGACCATGCCGGGCGGGAGGCGCTCAAGAACATCGCAGACGGTCTCGACATACTCCGTTATTTCCATCGGGCGGTACTGTCCCTGGAGGTACATGTCGCCCAGCACCGTGTGTTTGAGGACGTACGTGAGATGGATCTTGATCCCGTCGAGGGGGAGTGCGGCAATCGCCTGGGCTGTCGCCAGCATATCCGTCCTGGTCTCTCCCGGGAGGCCCAGCATGGCGTGGGCGCAGGTGTGGATGCCCCGCCCTGCCGTCCGATGCACGGCATCCACAAACTCGGCAGCGCCGTGGGCCCGGTTAACACGTTCGAGGGTTCGATCATGAATCGACTGTAGCCCATACTCCACAGCGACGTACGTCCGCCGCGCATACCCCTGGAGCAGATCGAGGACCGGATCGGGGACGCAGTCAGGCCGCGTCCCCACCACCAGACCGACGACGTCCTCGACCGCGAGGGCCTTATCATACAGGTGTCGCAAGGTTTCCACCGGGGCGTAGGTGTTGGTATACCGTTGGAAGTAGGCCAGGAACCGTTCCGCCTTGTGTCGTCGGCGCAGATACGTCTTCCCCCGCTCGAGTTGCTCGGCGACGCTCAGGGCACCCAGCGTGGAGTGGCCGGAGCCCTGGTGGCAGAAGATGCAGCCACCGATCGCTTTGCTCCCGTCCAAATTCGGGCAGGTGAAGTGCGCATCCAGCGTGATCTTGTGGACCCGGCAGCCGAATCGGCGCTGCAGGAAGCTGCGAAGGTCGGTGTAGCGCTTGGTTTGCGTTGGTGAAGCTGATATCATAGCGGGTGTATCTTATCTCCGGCCCTTTCAGCTGGCAAGCGAGAACGCTTGCTAGCGTCTCAGCATTCCAGCAAGCTGAGTGCTGACTGCGGACGGCCAACAGCAGTCTAGGAGCAGCGATGCCCGAAACCGCGTACGACGTCATTGTAGTCGGGGCGGGCCACGCCGGCTGCGAGGCGGCGTTGGCCTCCGCCCGCCTGGGCTGTCGGACCCTCCTCCTCACGTTGGACCTCGGGACCATCGCCCACATGCCGTGTAGCCCCTCAGTCGGCGGGACCGCTAAAGGCCAGCTCGTCCGGGAGCTGGATGCGCTGGGAGGCGAGATGGCTCGCGTGACGGACCGGAGCGGGACACAATTTCGAATCCTGAATGCCTCCAAGGGCCCGGCGGTCCGGTCCTCGCGGGCCATGTGTGATAAACAGGAGTACCATCTGGTCATGCGAGGAGTCCTGGAGAGGCAGCAGGGATTGGATCTCCGGCAGGGGAGGGTGGAGCGGCTTGTCGTGGAAGGGGGGCGCGTCGTCGGACTCGTTAACCACGAGCGGACCTTCTTCAGCGCCCAAGCCATCCTGATCACGGCCGGGACATTTATGAAGGGGCTCATCCATATCGGCTCCACCAACTTCTCCGGCGGACGGATGGGAGAGCGACCCTGCCACACCCTGTCCGACTCCCTCCGGGAGCTTGGCTTTGCGCTGGGACGATTCAAGACAGGCACGCCACCCCGCCTCAAGCGGGATTCGCTCGACCTTGACCGGATGGAGCGCCAGGAGGGCGATGTCCCACCACGCCCCCTCTCCTACGCCACGACGGGGCTCGAGATCTCTCAGGTCCCTTGTCACATCACCCATACCACCACGAGGACGCACGAGATTATTCGAAAGAATCTGGACCGTTCGGCACTCTACGGCGGGGCCATCAAGGGGACCGGGGCCCGCTACTGTCCGTCGCTGGAGGACAAGGTGGTCCGCTTCTGTGACAAGGAGCGGCACCAGGTGATCGTGCAGCCCGAAGGGCGCGACTCTGACGTCTTCTATCCGGGCGGCCTGGGCAATAGCATGCCCTTTGAGGTGCAGGCAGAGTTGGTCCGCTCGGTACCCGGGCTGGAACGCGCGGAATTTCTGCGGCCTGCTTACGCCATCGAGTACGACTTTCTGTATCCCAATCAGCTCCAGCTCACCCTGGAGTCCAAGCGGGTGCAGGGGCTCTACACCGCCGGGCAGATCAATGGGACCTCTGGCTACGAGGAGGCGGCGGCGCAGGGGTTCTGGGCCGGAGTGAATGCCGCCCTCAAGGTCCAGGGGGCTCCCCCCTTTCTCCTCGACCGCTCCGAGGCCTACATGGCGGTCCTGGTGGACGATCTGGTGACCCGTGGCACCAACGAGCCCTATCGCATACTCACCTCCCGGGCCGAGTATCGCCTGCTGTTACGGGAGGACAACGCCGATCTGCGCCTGATGGAGCACGGCTACCGCCTCGGGTTAATTTCGCGGGAGCAGTATGAGCGCCTGGAGGAGAAGCGGGGGAAGATCCAGGAGGTCACGGAACGGATCACGAGGCGAAGGCTCTATCCGACCTCGCGCGTGAATGGGGTGCTCTCCCGTCTCGGAACCGCCCCGCTTCAGGAGGTGGCCCCGATGGTGCAGGTTCTGCGACGGCCGGAGGTTCGTTTTGCGGATCTGCTCCTGATGGATGAAGGCATGAAACCCGAGGACTCTGAGGTGACGTATCAGGTTGAGGTGCAGCTCAAGTACCAGGGGTACATCGAGCGGCAGTTTCAGGAGGTGGAAAGGTTCAAGCGCCTTGAGGCGAGGCGGATCCCCGAGGATGTGGATTACGACGCGATCCCCGGCCTCTCCAACGAGGTGCGGGAGAAGCTCAGGGCTGTCCGTCCGACATGCGTCGGACAGGCCTCCCGCATCTCCGGCGTGACGCCCGCCGCGATCTCCATCCTCCTCGTGTATCTCGAGCGCCGCAGGCACGAGCGCCCGGAAGCTGTCAGCTGTCGGCCCTCTGCGCACAGTGCTGAGGACTGAGGACCGAGTCGGAGAAAAGGACTGAGGACTGAGTGCTGAGGTTCGAGCCTCAGTCCTCGTGGCTGCCCTTGGCTCAGTCCTCATCGCTCAGTCCTGACGTGGCTGGAGAAAAGCATGCCGGCCAATCTCACCCCGCAGTATCTCGACGCCGAAAAGCGGTACCGCCAGGCGAAGCAGCCTACAGAAAAGATCCGGGCCCTCGAAGAGATGCTGGCCCAGATCCCCAAGCACAAGGGGACCGAGAAGCTCCAGGCGGATATCAAGCGGCGGATTGCGAAACTCAAGCTCGACCTCGAGCGGCGTCCGGCGACCAAGCGCGGAGCCGGGATCTTTGTGGATCGGGAGGGGATCGGTCAGGTGGTGCTGGTGGGCGGGCCCAACGTGGGGAAGTCTGCCCTGGTGCGCCGCCTCACCAACGCCCGGCCCGAGGTGGGAGACTACCCCTTCACAACCAAGAAACCGCTCTCCGGGATGCTCGAGTTTGAGAATGTAAAGATCCAGCTCGTGGACCTGCCGCCGCTGGCGCCCGCCCTGGTCGAGGGATGGGTCCTGGGTATCGTCCGGAACGCCGATCTCATCCTCTGGGTGGTCGATCTCGGATCTGACGACCTCCTCGAGCAGGTGGAGACAGTCGAGCAGATCCTCGCGCAAGCCAAGATCCTTCCTCGAGGAGCTCGGGAGAGGGTTGAGATCACCGAACCGGGGCAGGTCGTGAAACGGATGCTCATGGTAGCGAACAAGGCGGACCTCCCCGGGGCAACGGATCGCTTCCGACTCCTCCAGGAGCACTCGGGAGGACGTTTTCCACTCCTGATGGTCTCGGCGCTCGCCGGGACCGGTCTGGACAGGATCGCGCCGGTGATCTACGAGGCCTTGGAGGTGCTCCGGATCTATACCAAGCCTCCGGGCAAGGCGACGAACTTCTCCCAACCGGTAGCCCTGCCCAGGGGGAGCACCCTCCTTCACGCGGCCGAGGCCGTCCATAAGGATTTCTCCGCCAAGCTGAAATTCGCTCGGGTCTGGGGGGCCGGCAAATTCGACGGGCAGAAGGTCCACCGGGAGTACCTGGTGCAGGAAGGGGACGTCATCGAATTCCACATCTAAAGGCTAGGACGCAAGAACGCTCGGAGGCTAGGACGCTGGGGCGCATTCTAGCGAGGGGATCGGCGTGGGGTTTTCCGAGGTGCTATGGAAAAAGGCAGAGCCCATCTGGCACAGGACACTCCATCACCCCTTTGTCCGGGGAATCGGCGACGGGACGCTCCCGGTTGACAAATTCAAGTTCTATGTCCGCCAGGATTACATCTTTCTCATCGAGTACAGCCGGGTCCTGGCCCTGGCGACGGCCAAGGGTCCTGATCTCCCGACCATGGGGAGATTCGCCCAGCTGCTCCACGCGACGCTCCACACCGAGATGGCCCTGCACCGGACATATGCCGAGAAATTCGGGATCAGCCGCCATGAGCTCGAGCAGACGAAACCGGCGCCGACGACGGTCGCGTACACGCGACACCTCCTGCAGGTGGCGGCGCTGGGAAGCCTCGGGGAACTCGTCGCCTCGCTCGTCCCCTGCCAATGGGGGTACAGCGAGATCGGGGCCGCGCTCGCACGGCAGGGAGAGCCCAGCAATCAGCCGCTGTATGGGGAATGGATCCGGACCTACGCCTCACCGGAGTTCGCTGCCCTGGCCCAGTGGGTTCGAGCCCTCCTCGACACGATGGGCGAAGACGCGCGAGGGCAGGAGCGGGCCCGGATGGAGGACCATTTTCTCCTCAGCGCCCGGTACGAGCACGCCTTCTGGGACATGAGCTGGCGCATGGAGGCGTGGCCAATCTAAGAAGCAGTCAGCCGTCAGCTATCAGCACTCACCAATAGGCTACTTGGCATTCCTTTGCTGACAGCGGACTGTCGACTGCTGACGGCTTGCCGAAGAGGAGGGGGATGGAGCGGCGGCATAGGCTGACAGAGTGGCGGGTGCTCAAACGATCCGTCGCCTTTTCCTGCCCGTGGTATGATGTTGCCCGAGAAAGGATCCGCCTCCCCACCGATCGCGTCATTGACTACTACTCCATCTCGATCCCCCCATCCGTCATGGTGGTGCCGGTGACTGCAGACGAGCAGATCGTCTTCCTCCGCCAGTACCGATATCCCACGAGGTCGTGGAGCTACGAGCTTCCAGGGGGCAACACCCGCGGCAAGTCCCCCGTGGCGACCGGGAGGCAGGAGCTGTTCGAGGAGACCGGCTACCGCGCAGGGCGATGGACGCGCCTGGGGTTCTTTCACCCTTACTCGGGGATGAGCAATGAGGTCTGTTATGTCTATCTCGCCAGGGACCTCACACCCGGCAAACAGCACCTGGAGGAGCGGGAGTTCATTCAGGTGATCACCATGCCGATCCGCGAGGTGTTCCGACGGGTGGCGGGCAATCGCATCCAGGACGGCATGACCCTGGCGAGCCTCCTCCTGGCCGGATCCCACCTGCAGGGGAGGTCCCGGTGAAGATTGGCGAGTATCTCTTCCGTCAGATCAAGGCGCGAGGGGTGGATCACACCTTTGGGATTCCCGGAGACTTTGCCATCCCCCTCTGGCGGGCCCAGGAGGCTGCGGGCCTTCAGCCCGTCGTGGTGACCCATGAGCCCTCTGCCGGCTTCGCCGCCGATGCCTATGCGAGGTTGCGCGGCCTCGGGGTGGCCCTGGTCACCTTCGGCGCCGGCGGCCTCAACATGGTGAACGCCATCGCCCAGGCCTACGCCGAACGCTCGCCGGTCCTGGTGATCAGCGGGGCACCTGAAATCAGGGGCCGGGACCTCGACGCACTCTTGCATCACCGGGTCAAGACCTTCGACTCTCAGTTGAATGTCTTCCGCGAGGTGACAGTAGAAGCCTTGGCGCTTCACGACCCCACGACCGCGATGGCCAGCATCGATCGGTTGATGGCCACGATCCTCGAACGCAAACGTCCAGGATACCTGGAGGTCCCCAGGGACATGGTGGAGATGGCCGGCCGCCCCTCGGGAAGTAGGGTGAGGGCGAGGCAGCCGGGGAGGGCGGCCCTGCAGGAGGCCATGGCCGAGGTGGTGGCTCGCCTCAACCGCAGCGAGCGACTCGTCATCTACGCCGGAGTGGAGATCGAACGGTTCGACCTCAGGGAGAAACTCATCGCCTTGGTGCAAAAGCTGAACGTCCCCATTGTCACCTCTCTCGAGGGGAAGACCGTCTTCCCGGAGAATCACCCGCACTTCGTCGGCCTCTATATGGGCCAGGTGGGGTCGGGGGTCGCCCGGCAGATGATCGAGCGGGCCGATTGTGTCCTCATGCTGGGTGCCTTCTTGACCGATGTGAACACCGGCGTCTTTACGGCCAAGATAGACCGGGCGAAGCTCATCTCGGCGTCGTCAGAGGAGGTGGTGGTGAGTTATCACCGCTACTCCGAGGTGGGCCTGGTGGACCTCATCGACTATCTTCTTACCTCTCGGGAGGTGCGGTCTCATGCTTTTTCCCCCGTGGTCCATCCCCGAAAGCCCAAGAGGCGCCTGGGGGAGCGGTTGAATTCCCTGACCATCATCGAAGAGATGAACCGTTTCCTGGAGCCGGGGCGGTATATCGTCGTGTCGGATGTGGGGGACTGCCTTTATGCCAGCGTCGATCTCAGGACGGATCACTTCCTCGGGCCCGGATATTACAACAGCATGGGCTTTGGGGTGCCCGCGGCCCTCGCGGCGGCCTTGGCTGTGCCGGAGCGGCGGATCATTGCCTTCGTCGGTGACGGGGGATTTCAGATGACGGGAATGGAACTCGCCACGGTGCGGCACCTCCGCCTCAACCCGATTGTCATCCTCTGGAATAATGGCTGCTACGGGACTTTACAGGCCATCGCCGGTCGCCAGAAGTATTTTGACCTGCCCTCGTGCGACTTTGTGGCGTTGGCCCGATGTCTGGGGGGGGATGGGGTGCGGGTCAAGACGCGGCAGCAGCTCCGTCAGGCCCTGGAGCAGGCCAGGAGGCGCCAGACCTTCTTTCTCATCGACGCGATGCTGCCCTCCGATCAGATGTCACGCACCTGGCAGCGGATTGCTGCCGAGGTGCGATCCCGCATTCGCCCCTGAAAAACCCCCTCGCCTTGCCACAGATGGGTCACTAAAGGAAGCTGCACCTTCGGTCCCTCGCTCCGGGCCTCCCGCGGCGACCCTGAGCGGCGAGACGGTGAGCCTGGCGGCGGAACAGGCGGGGAAATTTGCGGGGCGGTCTCCTCCTTTGGTAGAGTAGGGAGAGTCCGAAGGGACCACAGATGGAGCGGCATCCCGTCGTGCGACACGTATCCTTTAGGCTGAGCCGTGGCTGAGCTGACCGCCAACAACGCACGGTTCCGGCACTTCCGGTCGGTCCGCTGGACCCTTCCGGGCGGCCCCTTGCTGGCGGAGGCCTACCTCCCCGTCGCGGAGTCTGACGCATGCCCGGGGTGTCTCGTCTGCGAGCGGACGACCGGCTGGTTCATGGAGTTTGCCCGCGTCGCGCGAGACCTCGTCGGCACCAACCTGAGGGATTGCCTCCACTGGCAGAGCCTTTACGACAACCCGCACCCCCTCATCCTCCCCGTATCCAATCTGCAGCAGATCAACCGTCAGACAATTCTCCAGCTTGAGCAGGCCTACTACGCGATGCCCGAAGAGACCCGCCCCTTCCTGGAGGAGGTCTGGCCACATGATGGGGGGTTGTCCCAGAGCGAGCGCTTTGAGGATCGCCTCGCCATTGTCACGCGGATGGTGGAGCTGTGGGAGGACGGCCAGTACGTGGGCTGGCCGAGCTAAAGTAAACGCACAAAGTGCGTTTACTTTTGAGCAATAGAGCAGTAGAAGAGTAGACTGATCCGCAAAAAAAATGCTCCATTGCGGTCTATTGTTCTATTGTTCCATTGTCACATGTCACATGATGAAATGCGTTTGTGTTAGTGCCGTTCCAGCACCTCGTACGCACGTCCCGCGGCAGAAATGAAACCCACCTTTCAGATGCAGTGGGTCAACGGCCCGTGGGGGGACCCGGCCCTTCTCGTCCGGATCCGGTGGGCGCGGCGTGCCCTGCTCTTTGATCTGGGCTCTATGGCCACCGTGCCGTCGGGTGATCTCCTACGGGTGAGCGAGGTCTTCGTCTCTCATACCCACCTCGATCACTTCGTCGGTTTCGATCACCTCCTCCGAACGGTCCTGGGTCGCGATCGCATCCTGAGCCTCTTCGGGCCCCCGGGGATCATCGGCAACGTGGAGGGAAAGCTGCGAGGCTACACCTGGAACCTTGTCCAGGGCTACCCCCTGCGTCTCGAGGTCTTTGAGGTCGATCCCGACTGGATCCGAGGGGCGCACTTTGCCTGCAAAGAGGCCTTCCGGCGCCAGGACCTGGCGGCGCGCCCATTCACGGGGGAGCTCTGGGATGAGCCCGGCTTCCGCATCCGGGCAGCGCATCTCGACCATCAGATCCCCTGTCTCGCCTTCGCCATCGAAGAGCCGTTCCATATCAATATCGACAAGGAGCGACTGGCGGGTCTCGACCTGCCGGTGGGACCTTGGCTTGCAGAGCTGAAGGCGAAGATCCGTGCGGGGGTCGGGGACGAGACGCAAATCCCGGTGAGGTGGCCGGGGGGCCGGACGGAGACCTTCTCGCTGGGGGAGCTGAAGGGGGCGATCATCAGCGTGACCCCGGGTCAGAAGATGGCCTACGTGACCGATGCCCTCTACTCGCCCGAGAACGTGGCGCGGCTTGTGACGTTGGCCAAGGGGGCAGACGCGCTGTACTGCGAGGCGGCCTACCTGGATCGGCATGCCTCGCTGGCGGCAGAGCGGTTTCACCTCACCGCGCGACAGGCGGGGCTCATCGCCCGGCAGGCGGAGGTCCGTCGCCTGGTCCTCTTTCATTTCTCTCCGCGATACCAAGGAGAGACGGAGGCCTTCCACCGAGAGGCCCGGGAGGCCTTCGGGGGATGGGTGACGGTGCCCGGGGGCCACTGGGACTGAAAGGGTCCGCGTTGGCCTGCCGGAGGCTCACGGGTGTCAAGGGGGGGTCTCGTGTTCCGCCTCTTTTTTAACGTGATCCAGTCGGTGCTGGGGGAGAGGCTGGCCGGCGTGGCAGGCCTGCTGCACTCTGCTGCCGTGCTCCTTCTCGCGGGGGTGTGGTTGCTCCCTCCGGTGATGTGGGGGTTCCGCCGTTGGCGATCCGCGTATGGTGTCCGCGAGGGGATCGTGGTGCAGTGTTGGAACTGTGGCTATGCGGGCCTTCCCCACGGGCTCGTCTGCCGGCACTGTGGCCGGGAGCTCGAGCTTCCCGGCCTTCTCCGCTTCTCCCTTGGCCTCCGGGCGTGGAGAATAGGAAGGCTGGCCTCGTGGGTGGGGGCCCTCTACCACGGCCTGGGGCTGGTCTGCCTGTACCTCTTTACCGCCTTCTTCGCCTACGAGCTGGACCTCTTCCGACCGGGCCCGGATCTTCGCAGGCTCTTCATCGCCATCGGGACCATCGCCTTGGTGGGGAGCTGTGTCCTCTTTCGCCGTGCCCTCTCGCTTCACTCGGCCGGCCCCGTGGCTCGACTGTCCAATCTGTTCTTCGGCCTCTCTGCACTGGGCTTTGTCCTACTCTTCGTCTTCATCGCCTCGGCGACGGCCCCGGTGGAGGGGCGATACCTGGGGACCCTGCAGAACCATGGGAGTGAGGTCACCTTCAACAACCTTCGGGTCCCGGTCACGGACAAGGGTGCGGGGATCGAATATCTGCAGATCGAGCAGGCCGGGCTTGGCTACCATCGTCTCTTTTTGCTGGCGCTGGAGGGGACCCAGCGCGTCGAGGTGCCGCGCGACCCCATCGCCAGGGTACTTCTCGCCCATCTGGGCGGGGCGGCCGACCGGTACGAGCGGTTGGGCTTCGCGGTGCGGACCCGGGTCGAGCGGCGCGAGTTCACCACGGGCGTCGCGTACGGGGTGTACAGTTCAGGCCGCGAGATCTATTTCCAGCGGCTGCAGTGACCGAGATCGGCGATGGAAACTGAAGAGAGCCGGTGCTTATGTGGAAGCAGAGGATCGAAGCTGATGCAGGAGCCGATCCCGGAGGTTCCGGAATGCCGCCTGGTGGGGCTGGGGGATCGGGTCCCCCGGGATGAACTTCTGGGTGAGCGGATTGACGAAGTGACCATCCTTGGTCAGACGATAATCGAGGTGAGGTCCCGTGGAGAGACCGGTGGAGCCGACGTAGCCGATCACCTGTTTCTGCCGGACACCGGCCCCCTTGCGGATCCCCGGAGGGATCCTGGACAGGTGGTTGTGCATGGTCCGGTAGCCCCCCCGATGCTGGATGACGACCGATTTGCCGTTGCCGCCGTTCCACCCGGCGGACTGGACCACGCCGTCGGCGACGGCCCAGACCGGCGTGCCGTGGGGTGCGGCGTAGTCGATGCCGTGGTGCGGCCGCACGCCCCCGAGGATCGGGTGGCGCCGGCGGTGGGTGTAGCCGGAACTGATCCGCGTAAATTGGAGCGGGGAGCGCAGGAAGGTTTTACGCACGGACCGCCCGTCGGGAGTGTAGAAATCGCCCGTGCCCGAGGCGGTCTCGAAGTAGACCCCGGTGTAGACCTTGCCGCGGTTTTCGTATTCGGCGATGAGGATTTTCCCGTAGCGAACGAATGCGGCACCGCTATACGTCTTCTCGACGAGCATGCGGAATCGGTCTCCAGGCTGGGAGTCACTGTTGAAGTCAAAGTCCCAGACGAAGATGTCGACGAACCGGACGGCCAGCTCCGGCTTTTCCCCGAGGGCCTCCATGCTTTCAAAGAGGGACGAGGTGACGGTCCCGGCAATTTCTTCCACCCGTTGCTCGATCGGGACTTCGTGCTGCGTCACCCGATACTCGGCCTGCTCGCGGGTGACCTCGTAGATCTCCAGGGGAGAGGCCCGATACAAGAAATGGGTGAGCGCCCCGGTCTCGTCCAGGGTGGCTTCGAAGGTTGCCCCGGGCCGGATCTTTCGGAGGTTCAGATGGGGGCGGAGGGCTTGGGCGACCTGGTGGGTAATGCGACCTGAGATGCCGTGAGCGCTAAGGACTTGGGCGAGACTCTGTCCTGGTTGAATCGCCCCGTCGATCACCCGGTGCATTGAATGCGAACCGGTGGTTTCTCGATGCTCGGAGGCTGGGGGTGGCAAAGCATCGGATGGGGGGGGTGGCTCCGGGGACTCAGGTGTTCTGTCCGGTGCTCCGGTGAGAGAGGCGACGAGCAGGGCGGTGAGGAAAAAGAATCCGGCAAGGCCGAGGCTCGCCGCTACTCCTCTGTAGCTCCTCCGCACGGCTCGTTCTCTCCCGTGATTATTCCGAAGCGTGAACCCCTCTCTCTTGAGAAGGATGGTTTATACCAGATGATTTAGGGGAGTGCAAGTTATTTTTTAAGGAATATATGAGAGTGTTCTCTACAAGCTACTGAATTGAAAGAGCAGAAACGGGGGAAAGCAGAAGGTCACCGTCGACAATGCTCACAAATGATGGCAGGGTGTTCGCCCCGGACGGACTTGCGGGGAGGCCGGCAGAGGGGTATGATGGCAAAGATCAAAGATCGATGAGGTGGTCCACAACGTTTCAGGCTGTCGACCGGCCTAGCGGCTGGTGGAGGAAGTGATGGTGCACAGGCATCTCTGGGCCGCCCTCGGAGGGTCCCTCGCCGTCCTGGGTCTCTTCGCCCTCGTCGCTGCCGCTTCATGGGATTTCTCCAAGGTCAGGGAGAAGACGAAAGAGCTGACCCGAAAAAACGCCACCTCACTGATCGGAGTCTCCTCTGCCGTCCCCGATGAGGTTCGCCTCGAAGTCGTCGAGATGGTCCAAGCGCTGGAACTGTCACGGGATCGTATCATCCACTTCCTGGATCGGGTCGACGAGGGCATGTTTCCCCCTGAGGAGGGAGTGAGACGGGCCACCGCCGTCGCGAATGCGAGGGCGGAAAAGGAAAGGGAGTTCCTGCAGGCATTGATGACGCGGGTCCCGGCCTCTGTCCTCCAGAAGGTGGAGGGTGCCATGTCGGTCTCGAACGAAAGTTGGCAGGGGATCCTGTCATCACTGCAGGTCCCCCAGGAGGCAGAGGCAAAAGAACCGGACCTGCCGTCGCGCCCCCGCCTCGACCTTTACCTCTTGCCAGGTTCCCGGCCTCCGTCCGATCCTCCGAGTGAATAACCGGCCGGCTACGACCCCCCGACCAAGCTGCGGAGGACGGCCAGGTTGCGGCGGTCAGCCGCAACAGGATCCTCCCCCTTTGGGGTCTCGAGGATCATGGGGATGTGCTGAAGGCGCGGGTCGTTGATGAGGAGACGGAATCCTTCCAGGCCGATCTGCCCTCGGCCGATATGGGCATGACGGTCCACGCGACTCCCCAGATCGCGCTGCGAGTCATTCAGGTGGATGCATGTGACGTGGTCGAGGCCGACGACGCCGTTGAGCTGTCGCATAGTGTCTTCGTATGCCCTCTGGTCCCGGATCTCGTACCCCGCTGCAAAGATATGGCATGTGTCCACGCAGATGCCGACGCGTTCCCGTCGCGTCACGCCCCCTCGGATAGCCGCCAGATGCTCGAAGCGGTAGCCGAGACTCGAACCCTGTCCCGCCGTGGTCTCGAGACAGATCATGACGGGGGAGGCCTGGGGATCCTCGAGGACCGTGTCCAACGCCTCCACGACCCGCGTGATCCCCTCCGCCTCCCCGCTTTCGAGGTGCGCGCCCGGATGGATAATCAGGTACGGGATCTCGAGGACGGCTGCCCGCGCGACCTCGATCCGGAGGGCCTCCAGGGATTTCCTGTGGAGGTCTTTGTCGGGGGAAGCGAGGTTGATCAGGTAGGAGTCGTGAGCCAGGATGGGATCGATGCTGGTCCGCTGGCGGTTGGTCTTGTACGCTCTGATCTCCCGCTCCGTGAGGGGCGCGGCCCGCCACTGGTTGTTGTTCTTGGTAAAGATCTGCATGGCATCGCAGCCGACCTCCTCCCCGCGGAGAAAGGCCTTGTCCACGCCGCCCGCGATGGACATGTGCGCCCCCAGGCGAGGCCCTTTCCAATCGGACCCTTTGAGGCGTGGACCGTGGTGGGGGGGGTAGCGCAGATTCTTTCCGCATCGCGAGATCTCGTTCATAGTTCATCGTTCATGGTTCAGGGTAGCCAGGAAGATGATCGGAGTCCTCGCGTGGATGGGGAAGAGCACTGGGTCAGGTCTCTGGCCATGAACCCTGAACTCTGAACCGTGAACCATCCCGGAGCATCCCCAGCCGGCAAAGGGCGAAGTCGTATTTGACCGGATCCGCCGGGTCGAACTGTTTCAGGTTCTCGGTGATTTCGAGGGCCATGGCCAGGCCTGGGCTCTTCATCCGGGTCAGGCGGAGCCGCCGTGAGACCTGGGCCACGTGCGTATCCAGGGGGATGATCAGCTTCGCCGGCGGCAGCTCGGGCCACAGGCCGAAGTCGATGTGATCCTGCCGGACCATCCAGCGAAGGAAAAGGTGCAGGCGCTTGCACGCCCCTCCACGCGCCGGTGAGGGGAGGAGATGATGCATCCCTGGCGAGAGGTGTCCTTTGCCATAGACCGGTCGCGGGTCGAGCCGCAGGACCTTGGTGACGAAGGCGGTGAGCGCCGGTCGCGTGTCCTCGTCCCGGTCCCGGTATCCGGCGAGGTAGCAGGCCCGGAGCGAGCCGTAGCGCTCGAGGGTCTGGCGGAGGAACCAGAGCAGGCAGATCGCATCTCGAGCGGCGTTAAAGCGGTATGAAAACGTGCGGAGGCGCTCGGCGTCCCGCCTGGGGTCGAAGGCAAGCAGCGACCCGTAGGGGTGATCCCCCAGGACCGCGAGCAGGGTATCGATCGGGGGGGTGAATCCCTCGACCCGGCCGTACGCAAAGCAACTGGCGATGAAGCCCACTACCTCGATGTCTTCCGGCCGGTGGTAGCGGTGGGGGAATTGAGCGGCCGACGTCGGGATGTAGCTCAGATCGTAGGTGGCGTACAGCCGGTCGAGATAGGCCTTGATGTTCGGAGGAGCGACCCTCGGCTGGGCCGCCATGGGCTAGCGCTCCCGCACCGGGACCTGCTTCTCCATGAAGCCGATGGCATAGGGGCAGATGATATGGGCCTTCTCGATGTGGTCGTTGGACTTATAGTAGGCGCCGACCCGGATGGAGTAGCCGTTGACCGCGCCAGAGAGGGTGCCTTTGACGTACCCCCAGGGTCTCGGCTTGCGGATGTCGTTGATCGCCACCACGATCCCGACCGTCCCATCGGTGAAGTACTTTTCGTCCTCCTTCGATAGCTCGGTCGTGGCCCGGGTCAGCCCGTACTTGGAGTGGGAGTGGTAGTCTCCGACGCACTCCCATCGGGTGGTGCTTCGGACCGCATCCTCCACGCGCTGGCTGCGCTTCCAGTCCATGTGGACCTCCCGGTACTTTCGATTCGCCGTCTGATACGGGACCGCAAACTCCACAAACACGCGCTCCGACGTACTGTGGCCGAGGAGAATGCCAAAGCACTCCCGCCGGAACACCTCGATGGTCGAGACGAGTAGCCCGAAGAAGGCATTTTCACTCAGATAGACTTCCATGTCCGATCCTTGCCGGGAAGGTGAGACGGCCACTGCGTCGTCTCGCTTCCCAAGCTGTGAAGCTCGCTTGGAACGCCAACAATTAGTGGTTTTGGTGTCCGGTGAACAAGGCAGTTCTGGCATCCTGCGGCCACAGAAAGGATAGCCCAGGCGCTCAGGACTGGCAAGCCAAATTTTGCTTGACCGAATCTAAAAATATGTCAGAATATTGTAAAATAGTATTTTCAGAAAAGAGAGGTTTTTCACTGTTTCGTGTGGTCATCAAGGATCGGGGGCAGCTCACCATACCAGCTAAGCTGAGGAAAAGCTTGGGGCTGAGGGCGGGAGACCTCCTTGAGGTTGAAGTCAGGGGGGGCTACATCGTCTTGAAACCACTCGAGGTCTTGGAACGGGGGGCGGACAGGGCGGAAGAGTCCCCTGAGGAAGGACCGGCCGCGTGAAGCCCGTTGTCGTGGTGCATGGTGGTGCAGGCCGTGTTCCGGAAGAGGACGAGGAGGAGCGATGGGAGGGCTGCAGGCGGGCAGCCCTCGCCGGATGGCGGCGCCTTCTCCAGGGCGGGTCAGCGTTGGATGCGGTGGAGGAGGCAGTGGCCTTTTTGGAGGATCACCCTCTGTTTAACGCCGGAAGGGGTTCCGTGCTCAATGCCGTGGGAGAGGTCGAGATGGATGCCTCGCTCATGGACGGCGGGCGCTTAAACGCGGGGGCGGTGGGCGCGGTGCGGAACCTTCGTAATCCCATTCGACTGGCCCGCCGCGTTCTCGACGACGGGAGGCATATTCTGCTGGTAGCGGAGGGGGCGGACCGGTTTGCGCGCGATATCGGGATCTCGGGCTGCTCTGGCGAGGAGCTCATCACAGAGCGGCAGCGCATGCGATGGGAGGCGATGACAGACAGCCCCGGGACGGTCGGCGCGGTGGCGGTGGATGGGGCCGGGGGTATTGCGGCGGCCACCTCCACAGGGGGCCTCCTTCGCAAGCGGCCGGGGCGCGTGGGGGACAGCGCCTTGATCGGGGCAGGAACCTACGCTGACCACCTCTTGGGCGCGGCCTCGGTGACGGGCCATGGCGAGGCCATTATGCGGGTGGTGTTAGCCAAGACCGCCGTCGATCTCTTGGCCGGAGACCGTCATCCTCAGGATGCGGCACGCCTCGCGATGGCGGTCCTCGGTGAGCGAGGCCAGGGCGAGGGTGGAATCATCCTGGTTGATCACCGGGGGCGCGTGGGGCATGCCCATAACGCCCCACTGATGTCCTGCGCCTTCATGGACGAGAGTGCTGGGGTGCCGGGCCTTCTTCGGTGAATTGTGGCGAGCAGCCGTGAGCGACCAGGCGCCTTTACAGCCGGAGGGCGTTGCGCTACCATGGCTTTGCGTCTTCGGGAGGGGCAGGCAAAGGAGAAGGATGGGGAGGCTCTCGTCGCCGAGAAGATCACGACGCTCCCGTGATGCGCTCAGGGACGCTCGATCAGAATCGCCGCCCCCTCGACCTTGATGTGGTAGCTCGGAACAGGATCGGGGGCGGGCGGGCCAATGACCTCACCGCTCTTGACATCAAACTGGGCCCCGTGCCATGGACACGTGACCACGTCCCCGTCCAGGTCCCCCTCTGACAGGGGGCCGCCCGAGTGGGTGCAGACGTCCCCGATGGCACAGAAGGTCCCGTTGACGTTAAAGAGGGCGATCCGTTCCCCTTCCAGTTCCACCAGGATTCCCGTTCCGGCAGCGACATCCTTGGTCTCAGCTACTTTGACGAACTTGCCCATATAGACCCCCTTCGCGATGGGTGACATCGGATGGCTAGCGCTCAGCTTGCGGGGAACGGTATCAGAGAGACGGTGTAATTGACAAGAGGGTAGTATGAGGCTTCAGGGAAAGGTGGCCCTGGTAACCGGCGGGAGTCAAGGGGTCGGCAGAGCGGTCGCCGCCGCCTACGCGAGGGAGGGGGCCACGGTCATCGTGACGGCGAGGCATCTCGAACGCCTCGAAGGGACGGCGGCGGAGATCCGGAAGGGGGGAGGGAACGTCGTACCGCTTCGCGCGGATGTGGCCGATCGGCAGCAGGTGCAGCAGTTGGCTGGGGAGATCAAGAGGCGATTCGATGGATTACACGTCCTGGTGAACAACGCGTCCCTCCTCGGCCCCCGGGTGCCCATCGTGGAATACCCGGAAGAAGATTGGCAAGGAGTCATCGCCGTCAACCTGCACGGCCCGTTCTTTGTCATCAAGGCCTGCCTCCCTCTGATGATCCCGACCGGTGGAGGCTCCATTATCAATGTGAGCTCCGGAGTCGGCCGCATCGGCAAGCCTCGCTGGGGAGCCTACGCCGCATCCAAGTTTGCCCTGGAAGGGCTCACGCAGGTCCTGGCCGCTGAACTGCTGCCGTTTCATATCCGGGTCAACGCGGTCAATCCAGGCGGGACCCGCACCGGCATGCGGGCGGCCGCCTACCCCGAGGAGGACCCGCTGACCCTGCCGACCCCCGAGCAGATCACCCCGGTCTTCGTCTATCTCGCCTCCGACGAATCCCGCGACGTCACCGGCAAGTCCTTCGAGGCCCGCGATTTCATGAGCCGCTAGGCTCTACGGCGGAGTGGGTTGGGTGAAGATCAGGAGGAGGGTGGGCTCCAGATCGGCGTTCAAGTGAAAAATCCGGTTCCAGACGGCGTTGTTGTCATTGATGATATATAGCCGCCCCGTGGCCGCATCGAAGTGGATTCCCTCGTAATTCGCTCCCCCATCTTGCCGAAACGATTCCGGGACGTCACCTCGACCCTTCGCGCCTTCCTTGACCCGGTCGAGGTCCAGCACGCAGGCCCTGACGGCCTGATCCCCGACCTGCACCTCACACACCTTGTTGAAGTGCTCGATGAGTCCGAACGCCGTGTTCAGGACCAGGAGCCGCGTTCCGTGGGGATCACGGAAGGAGATGCCGGGGGTGCGCCCGTCCAGGGCGGGGAATGGCAGGGAACTGCAGCGGCGGTCAGAGGCGAGGCACCGGTACAGTCTCTTGGTCGGCGACCCCTTACCCTCTTCCAGCGTCAACAGGCCGCCCGAAGAGGCGGCGAGCGCCTCCAAGCCGTCGTTGGCGCTCCGGTTCCTGTCCGGGACACAGAGGACGTCCTTGACGGTGGCCCGGGGGGTGGCGCCAGTGGGATCAACGACCTCGGTGATGAGGATGGCCCGGTAGTTTTCGGAAAGCAGGAAGAAAAGACCTCCCGCATCCGCTGCGATCCCCTCGAGATCTAAACGGTTTCCCCGATGGCTCCTGCACGCCGACAGTGCCTGCCAAATAGCCGGAGAGATGTGGAGAGGGGTCTCCCGGGCGGCAGCCACTCTTTCCCGGCTTGAAAGGTCCAGCCGGTAGATGGCGGCATCGTTCTTGTCCGAGACGGTCCAGAGATACCCTGCGAACCCGGTGAGCCCGGAGGCCTCGCGGAGATACCCCCCGTCGGCAAGCCGGACCTCCCGCACCTCTTGCAGGAGGAAGTGCGGCTCACAGGCCTGTTCGGAACAGGCGAGAGCGGCGCTCCACACGCCCAGGCCGAGCAGGGGCAGCAACGAAAACACGCGCGCCGCGACAGAGCGCCAGACGGTCGGTGCGAAAAAACATGATGCCCGGGAAGACCCTCCCGGGCACTCATGCGGGGGACGCGTCGTCCCGTCCATTAGGAAGACGATGTCAGCTTTGCCCGCTCGCGCTGGAAGGCCTCCTTCCCCGCCTCGAAAGCGGACAAGACGGCCTCACGGCCCTGGTCCACGGCATCTTCCACCCGGTCCCGGACCTCCTCGGCCACATCGAGGGCCCGCTCCTGCAGCTCATCGGTAAACCGCCGGATCCGCACCCGGGTGCGCTTTCCCGATTCCGGAGCGTAGAGCAGCGTGGCCAGCGCTCCAAAGGCACCCCCGAGCAGAAACGCGAGTAGCACGGCCGCTCCGCCAAATCCACGGTCATCGCTCATCGACACTCACCTCCTCTTCACAAAGGTCCGCAAAAAGATCCTCCGAAGGAGAGACCAACTTCCCGTTTTGAGCCCAACCATCAAGGCCCCGAAAGACAGGAGACGGGGATGCAGGCCGGTCCGGATGATGTCGCTCGTGTTTCGGAGCGTCTCCCCGAAACCCTCCAGGGCGTCGGCGGTGTTGCTCACCTTGTCCATGTTCTTGAGGACGCCGGTCGAGATCTCGTTCAGGTTCCTGGCTGCCTCCCGGATCTCGCCGAGGGTCAGACGCACGTCCCCCTCCGTCGATTGAAGAAACTGGTCGAGCCGGCTGAGTAACTGCTGAACCTGGCGCACGAGGGGGAACAGGGCGAACACCGTCACCGAGATCACGACCGCGATGAAGCTGATCGCGACGACGATAATGATGACGGCCAGGTCCTCTCTCATGCGATGACTCCCTGCCCTGTGAGCGCCGTGATGGCCTCTCCCTCGAGCCCCAGCCACGCCTTCAGCACCTCGGCCGTGTGCTCACCGAGCCGTGGCGCTGGGCGGTCAGCACGGCTGGGGGTCCGCGAGAGCCTGACGGGAGAGGACGGGACGCGCACGGCGCCCACCCCGGGATGGTCGATGGTGGTGATCATTCCTCGCGCCTCGACCTGCGGGTCCGCCACCACCTGATCGATGGTGTTGATGGGCCCGCACGGGATGTCCGCCTTCTCCATGATCGCCATCCATTCTCGGACCGTTCGCGTCCTGGCGATCTCGGCGATGAAGGGTTGCAGTGCTCCGTGGTTTTCGGCGCGCAGCGGGTTCGTGGCAAAGCGCCGGTCCTCGAGCAGGTCTTCACGACCGATGACTCGGCAGAAACGCTCCCAATGGGGGGTCCCCACGGCGAAGATCACGTAGCCGTCCTTGGCCTCAAAGGCCTCAAAGGGGGCGATAGACGGATGCCGCGCGCCGAGCGGTCCCGGGATCTCGCCGGTGGTCGTGTACCGGATGATCGCATTCTCGAGCAGAGCAACCTGACAATCGAGCATCCCGATGTCCACCATCTGTCCCTCGCCCGTGTGCTCCCGGGCCTGGAGCGCGGCGAGGATCCCGATCGCCGTAAACAGGCCGCCGGCCAGATCCCCGATCGCCGGACCGGTCTTCAAGGGTCTCCCCCCCGGCTCGCCCGTGATAGACATGACCCCGCCCATGCCTTGGATCACCATGTCATACGCCCCCCGCTGCCGGTAGGGCCCGGTCTGGCCAAAGCCGGAACACGCGGCATAGATCAGCTTGGGGTTGCGCGTGGCTACCATCTCGTAGCCGAGGCCGAGTCGGTCCATGGTCCCGGGACGAAAATTTTCCACCAGGACGTCGGCCCGGGCGATGAGCTCGGCGGCCAGATCGCGCCCCCGCGGATCTTTGATATTGAGGGCGACACTCTTTTTGCCGCGGTTCAGGCTCGTGAAATAGGTGCTCAGTCCCTTGAGGAAGGGGCCGACGCCCCGGGCCTCGTCCCCCGACGTGAGCTCCTCGATCTTCACCACCTCGGCCCCGAGATCCGCCAGGATCATGGTGCAGTACGGTCCCGCCAGGATCCGGGAGAAGTCGACGACCTTCACGCCCTCGAGCGCCTGCATGAGTTGTGCCGCTCATGGTTCAGCGTTCATAATGAACGCTGAACTACCGCCGCCTTGGTGAAGACGATCCGGTCGCCCTCGGCATCGACGACGACGTGATCGCCCTCCCTGAATTCCCCCTCCAGGATTTTCGCGGCCAGGGGGTCGAGCACCATCCGCTGCAGCGCGCGCTTGAGGGGCCGGGCCCCGTAGACCGGGTCGAAGCCGACCTCGGCCAGGTGCTGCTTGGCGGCCTCCGACAGGGTCACCTGCATCTTCCGCTCGGCGAGCCTTTTGGCCAGCTGCCGGAGCTGGATCTCGACGATCTGCGTGATCTCACGCATGCCGAGGCGGTGGAAGATGATCACCTCGTCGATGCGGTTCAAGAACTCCGGCCGGAAGTGGGCCCGGAGCGTGTCCCAGATCCGTTCATGGATCTTCTCCTCATCGGATATCTCCTGGATCAGGTGACTCCCCAGGTTCGAGGTCATGATGATGATGGTGTTCCGGAAGTCGACGGCCCGGCCATGCCCGTCGGTGAGGCGCCCGTCATCCAGGATCTGGAGGAGCAGGTTAAAGACATCGGCGTGCGCTTTCTCGATCTCGTCGCAGAGGAGCACGGAATAGGGCCGGCGCCGCACCGCCTCGGTGAGTTGCCCCCCCTCCTCGTAGCCCACGTAGCCCGGCGGAGCGCCGATGAGCCGGGAGACGGTGTGCTTCTCCATGTATTCCGACATGTCCAGGCGGATCATGGCCCGCTCATCGTCAAAGAGGAACTCGGCGAGCGCCCTGGCGAGTTCCGTCTTGCCCACGCCTGTCGGCCCCAGGAAAATGAACGACCCCAGGGGACGCTTCGGGTCCTGCAGACCTGAGCGGGCCCGGCGAATGGCGTTGGCGACGGCGCTGATCGCCTCATCCTGGCCGACCACGCGCTCGCGGATCTTCTCCTCCATCCGAAGGAGCTTCTGCGTCTCGCCCTCCAGCAGCCGGGTGACGGGGATGCCCGTCCACTTCGCCACGACCTCAGCGATATCCTCCTCGTCCACCTCCTCCTTGAGCATCATGCCTTCCTTCTGGATGGCCTCGACCTTCGCCCGCTCGGCCTCCAGCTCTTTCTGAAGCTGGGCGATGACCCCATAGCGCAGCTCGGCCACCTTGCCCAGGTCGCCCTTCCGCTCGGCTTGCTGCTCCTCCACCCGCTTCTGCTCCAGGCGCTCTTTAATCTCTCGCATCTTCTTGATGATGGCCTTCTCCCGCTCCCATCGAGCTTTCAAGGCCCCCGATCGCTCCCGGAGATTCGCTAGCTCCCCCTCCAGGTGCGCCAGGCGCTCGCGGGAACCGGGATCGGTCTCCTTGCGGAGGGCCTCCCGTTCCACCTCGAGCTGTCGGATCCGTCGCTCGACCTCGTCGATCTCGGTTGGCATGCTGTCGATCTCCATGCGCAGCCGCGAGGCGGCCTCGTCGACGAGATCGATGGCCTTGTCCGGCAGGAATCGGTCGCTGATGTAGCGGTGGCTCAAGACCGCGGCGGCCACCAGGGCCGAGTCCTTGATCCGGACGCCGTGATGCACCTCGTACTTCTCTTTGAGGCCGCGGAGGATCGAGATGGTGTCGTCGACCGACGGCTCCCCGACGACGATCGGCTGGAATCGCCGTTCGAGCGCCGGATCCTTCTCGATCCGCTTCCGGTACTCATCCAGGGTGGTGGCGCCGATGCAGCGGAGTTCGCCGCGGGCCAGGGCCGGCTTGAGCATATTCGAGGCGTCCACCGCCCCCTCCGCGGCCCCGGCCCCGACCAGGGTGTGTAGCTCGTCGATGAAGCAGATGATCTGCCCCTCGGATTCGGTAATCTCCTTGAGGACCGCCTTGAGCCGGTCCTCGAATTCACCCCGGTATTTCGAGCCGGCGACGAGCGCGCCGATGTCCAACGCCACGACCCGCTTGTTCTTCAGCGTTTCGGGGACGTCGCCGTTGACGATCCGCTGCGCTAGCCCCTCGACGATGGCGGTCTTCCCCACGCCCGGCTCGCCGATCAGGACCGGATTGTTCTTCGTCCGGCGGGATAGGACCTGGATGACACGCCGGATCTCGTCATCGCGCCCGATGACCGGGTCCAGCTTCCCCTTCCGCGCCAGATCCGTCAGATCCCGGCTGTATCGCTCGAGCGCC
>Ga0209324_10000192_pt1 | contig 41183 bp, 32 predicted proteins | sample Rifsed19ft3_FD_184015 | JGI IMG/M metagenome (GOLD analysis project Ga0209324, IMG submission 184015) | Soil microbial communities from Rifle, Colorado, USA - sediment 19ft 3 (version 2) | ecosystem: Environmental > Terrestrial > Deep subsurface > Rock core/Sediment | place: Rifle, Colorado...
CTGCCGGGCTGTCGAAGTCGACCCCGCCGTTCTGGACGTATATGGTGAGCCTGTCCGCGGAAGCCACGAACCGCAGGAAGACCTTCGCGGTCTTGAGCCTGCTGTGCTCGAAGGCGTTTATGCACGCCTCGACGAGGGCCGCCTTGATCTGGCCTATGGCCGCGTCGTCGAAACCCATCTCGGTGCCTATCTCCTCGACGGCCCTGGCCGCCACGAGCTCGGCCTTCGAGGCAGAGGGCAGCACGACCTCGAACTCTCTCACGGGCACGATCCTGTCCGGTGTCTTCCGGGAGGCCCTGGAGCCCTCCTCGAGGTTCTCCCTTATTATCCGGAGCTGGACCGCGTCCGACGAGAAAACGCCTTCGGTATCCGCGCGCTTACCCGCCTCGGCCGTGAAGCCCTCGCGACCTACCATCCACCTGGAGAGCCTGGCCGCCCTGAAGTTCTCCTTCAATATCAGGGACCTCCTGAGGAAGTTCTCGACGTCTCCGGTGTTAACGGGAGAGGCGGCGTCCTTTACGGAGACCATCCAGACGACCTCGTTGCCGGAGTCGTACCTGCCGTTCTGGAAGCCGTGCGCCACCAGTATGGGCCCCCCGGCCTCTCCGGCCTCGAGCCGCTCGGAGTCGAAGCAGCCCACGGTCTGCGGCAGATGGACCTCGCCCTCGTCGCCGGGCCCCTTGACCGAGCCCTTCTTGAACCTCGCGGCAAAGGACTGGTTGCGCAGCAGTATCTTCAGTATCTTTTGATTGTTGAATGCCTTAATTACTTCGGCGGCCTCGTCCTTCAGCTTTACGCTTATCTTCGAGCTCCTGAAGTTGAAGCCCTCTTTGAGGACCTCCCTCGCGAGATAGGTCCTCACCTCTTCGGCGGACCTGCCCTTGACCCTCGTCTCGTATACGTAATAGATGAAGTCCTTAACGGCGGCGTCACCGGCCCACTTTATGGAGCCGAGGTTGACCTCGATGAGGCCTGCCCTGGAGAGGCCGTCGATTATCCCGTTCAATTCCCCGGCGCCCTGCCTGAACCTCTCCGAGAGCTCCTCGTCTGAAATAGGCCTTTGGGCCACGGAGCAGGAGTGGAGCACTCGTAAGCTGTTTATGCCGCTGAGTCCCAGGGCCGAGCGGAGCGCGAGCCCTATGTTGCCATCGAAGAGCTCCGCGGTGTATACGTCAGCGAACTCCTTCAGGGTCGTAAGCCCCTGCCCTGTCTTTGAAGCCGCCCAGACAAGGCTCTTCATGTACATGGGGTTGCCCTCGAGCCTGTTGGCCGCGAGTTTCAGTATTTCCGTCTCGGCGTCGACATGGTAGAGCCTGCAGAGGTCGAGCATCATCGAGGCCGAGAGCTCCTCGTCGAGGCCCGTCATCTCCATGGCCTCGGCCGAGCCGTTGAAGGCGCCGCCTCCGAACGGGACCCTTACGGAGGCCGAGGCGACGAAAGACGTCTGAGCGAGCGTAAGAGAGCCCATGAGCTCTCTCGTGAGCTGCAGGTCCTTGCCGCCCGCGGGGCCTGCCGCCTTGTCGAGGTCGTCCAGTATCAGGTATACGGGGATGCCTGAGCGCGAAGAGACGGCCGCGGGGCTTGAGAGCGCGTTCCTCAGGGCCGCGGTGGTATCGCTGGCCTTGCGCGCCTCCCTGTGTATGGCAACGAGGTCGGCGAGCGGATAGAGGTCGTTGTCTACCAGGAGCCGATCGAGCTTATCGAGCGATATCTCCTGGCGCACGTACCGGGCGTCGCGGAGCCTGAAGGCGAGGTACTGCTTCAATACCTCCTTCAGGTAGTCCTCCGAGAACTCCTCCGGCGAGCCGTAGCCCTTGAACTGGTAGTAGAGCGGCACGACTTTCGCCTGGTTCCAGAAGAGCTCCCTGTAGACCCTGCGGAGCGTCTCGGTCTTGCCTGTCCAGCGCCTTCCGAAGAGGAATATGGCAGGAGACGGCTTCTCTGACGCCCTCCTGCAGATGTAATCTATCTCCCTTGCCCGTCCGAAGAACTCGCCATCCGGGCAGGTAGGGAAGAGCATCCTATCTTTCATATAACACTACCTTGTTCTTGCCCATCTTCTTTGCCAGATACATGGCCTTGTCGGCCTTGTTGATGAGGTCGTCTATGTGGCTCGCGTCGCCGGGGAACTCGGCCACGCCCAGGCTTATCGTGGGCCACACGTCTAACTCGGGGTTTGAGGGCTTGAAGTCCTGAACGCCCTTCCTTATCCTCTCGGCTATTACGGTCGAGTCCTTCTTGTTCGTATGGGGGAGTATAACGGCGAACTCCTCGCCGCCGTAGCGGGCCACCACGTCCATCGACCTCACGGCGTCCCTTATGGCCTTTGCCACGCCCCTTAGGACCTCGTCGCCGGCGAGGTGGCCGAACCTGTCGTTGAAGGACTTGAAGTTGTCTATGTCTATGATGAAGGTCGTGAAGCACTCGTCGTGCCTTTTGACCCTTTCGACTTCCTCGAAGAGCCTCTCCCTGAAATACCGCCTGTTGAACAGGCCGGTGAGCGGGTCTGTCATGGAGAGCAGCTTGAGCTCTTCGCTCATGCTGTAGTAGGCACCGCGCTCAAGCGCTATGGAGGCGTAGTTCGCGAACGACTGCAGCAGGTGGAGGTCCTCGTCCGAGAAGACCTCCCCGGAGCTCTTGTCAGCCATGTTGATGACGCCTATTACCTTGCTCTCGAGCTTCAGGGGAATGGAAATGAAGGACTTGGTCCTGTACCTCGGCCTGTTCTTCCATGAAGGGACCTCGTCCTCTATGTCCCTCACTATAACGGGCACGCCCCTTGCCGCTATCGACCCGGAGATGCCCTCCCCTATCTTTACCCTGAGGCCATCGGCCAGCTTCTTGTCCATGCCCTTGGCGGCCTTGACCGAGAGGACCTTGTTCTTGCTGTCGACTATCATGAGGGAGCCGCGCTCCGCGCCAACGAGCTCGGACGACTTCGCGAGTATGGTCTCGTAGAGCTCTTCCCTGTCGAGCACCGGCGCCAGCGACTTGTATACCTGCTCGAGCGCCTTGAGGCCCTTGAGCCTGCCCGCGTCCGGCGTCTGGACACACTCGCGGCTGCCCGGGACAAGACGCTTCAGGAAAGGCACGGCCATGCTGTTCAATATGTCCGGGATCATGAAGATCGATTTAGCCGGCACGGTCTTTATCAAGGGCCTGAGCGCGTTTATCGCCTTCTCGCTCAGGCCGAAGCCTATGACCCCTTCGTAAAAGTCCCTGACCACGCTGCCGTCCAGGTATACGCGCCCCCCTATGAGCACAAAGGCGCGTCCTGAATCGAGGATCACCGGCACCGCGAAGAAATACTTGTTTGCGTGGCACTTGAAGATATATGAATTGCCCTTCCCTATGACCTGGGCGATTGCCTTCGAGACCATTTCGGCGCAAAGCGGCCCACCGCGCCTCGTGGAGCTTATGGCCGCGCAGACGCACGGCTCCTCTACGGACGGGACAAGGCAGTTGCCGTCCGAGTCATAGAGGGCGAGCGGCATGTCCAGGAGGAGCGAAAGCCCTTTCTGGAACTGAGCCCAGGCCGACAGGTCGACCGGGGCAGGATTGGCGGAGATGCTCTCCTTCATTTCCATAGCGCCGAGTTTAAGGGTAGAACCGTCCATAAGATGGGCAAAGGACGCCCGGATACCTCCGTCGGTATCCCCGGCATCTTGCCAGTCTCGGCCCGCCATGAGCCTGTCGCGGTTGTCTTTACCGGAAGGTCAGCCTTTTTACCTTATTTTATATAAACTGCCTGTGTAAAATAGCTGAAATCCCAACAATTGTGAATAGCACAAAGGCTGGAAAATTACAATAGGGTTTTGGATGGGAGAGGCCGCCTCCTGGGCAAAAGGCGGAGGCGGCAGAGGGGGTCAGGCCTTTGCAAACACCGGTTTTTTCTTGTTATTCCAGTAGAGGAGCAGCGGGCTTGCGATGAATATCGACGAGTATGTGCCAACGATGACGCCGAGTGAGAGCGCGAGGGCAAAGTCATGGATGACCTCTCCGCCGAGGATGACGAGGGCAAGGGAGGCAAGGAGCGTAGTGGATGAGGTCACTATGGTCCTGCTGAGGACCTCGTTCACCGACCTGTTGATGAGGGCTACGAAGTCCTCCTTGGTCTTCTTCCTCATGTTCTCGCGTATCCTGTCGAAGACGACGACGGTATCCGTGAGCGAGTACCCGGCAACGGTCAGAAGGGCCGTGACTATAAGGAGGCTCACCTCCTTGTCGAGGAGATAGAATACGCCGAGCACGGCCAGGACGTCGTGGAAGGTCGCTACGACCGCGGCCACCCCGAACCTGAACTCGAACCTCCACGCGACGTAGACGAGTATGCCTATCATGGAGACGATCACCGCCCAGAGCGCGTCCTTCTGGAGCCTTTTGCCGACAGTGGGGCCTATCTCGGTGGTGGAGTCGATTACGAACGAGTTGTCGGGCATCCCCGTTGTGAACACCCCGCCGATGGTCTGGGAAAGGGCGCGGAGGTCGCCGTCAGACCTCTTGAGCTTCACGAGGAGCTTCGCCGGGTCCGCGAACTGCTGGAGGCTGGCGTCCTTGAAGCCGCGCTCGGCCAGAAGGGTCCTTGTCTTGTCTATCTCGAAGGGCTTCTGGAACCGGAACTGTATCGCGATGCCGCCCTCGAAGTCGGTGCTCAGGTTCGCTCTTCCGAGCGGTATGGCCGCCGCGGCCACAAAGCCCAGTATGATGAGCAGTATGGAGATGACGAATGTTATCTTCCTCTTGCCGAGAAAATCTATCTTTGTATTGCGAACGAAGTCCATCTATCCTCCGAAAACGGGGCCGCTATATGCTTATCTTTTTCAACCTGAGCTTCTCGCTCTGGATGTCGAAGGCCACCTTCGTGCCGACGAGGGCGGTGAAGAGGTTTATCAGTATGCCGAGGCTCAGGGAGACGGCAAAGCCCTTTATCGGGCCGCTGCCGAACTGGAAGAGGACCGCGGCCGTTATGAGCGTGGTTACGTGGGCGTCGACTATAGTCCACCAGGCCCTGTCGTAGCCCGCGTTTATGGCCGACCTCGGCGTGCGTCCGGCGTGGAGTTCCTCCTTTATCCTCTCGAATATGAGGACGTTGGAGTCCACGCCCATGCCTATGGTAAGGACTATTCCCGCGATGCCGGGAAGCGTCAACGTGGCGTTCAGCCACGCCATGGCGCCGAGGAGCATTATTATGTTGAGGAATACGGCGAAGTCGGCCACCAGGCCCGATGCCCTGTAGTAGAAGATCATGAAGATAAGGACAAGGGAGGCGCCCAGTATGCCCGCATTTATGCCAGCCTCGATCGAGTCCTGGCCGAGGCTCGGACCGACCGTCACGTTCTGTATGATGTTGACGGGCGCGGGGAGCGCTCCGGCCCGGAGGACTATGGCGAGGTCGGTCGCCTCTTCATAGGTGAAGCCGCCCGTTATCGAGGCCCTGCCGCCGGATATCGGCTCCCTTATGGCAGGGGCCGAATGGAGGTTGCCGTCGAGGACTATGGCGAGCCTCTTGCCCACGCTCTGCGTTGTCACCCTCTCGAATACACGAGAGCCCGCGGAGTCGAAGGTAAGGGAGACGTAAGGCTCGTTATACTGGCTGTCAAAGGCCACCCTCGCGTCAGCGAGGGAATCTCCGGTGAGGATAGCCTCTTTCTTCACAAGGAACGGGGTCTTGCTCATCGCGCCGGTCTCTTTATCCACCGACTGCTGGTAGATGACCTCAGAGCCCGGCGGCGGGCCCTGCGCCTCTGCCGTGAACGGGCTTACCGACTCGTCCACGAGCCTGAACTCGAGGACAGCGGTCTTGCCTATGAGCTCTATCGCCCTTTCAGGGTCCTTGAGGCCCGGGAGCTGTATTACGAGCTCGTTTTCGCCCTGCTTCTGTATAATGGGCTCGGCCACGCCGAACTTGTCTATCCTGTTCCTTATGGTCTCGAGGGCCTGGGATATGGCCCAGTCCCTTATGCGCTTGGTCTCCTGCTCGTCGAGAGCGAAGAGCACAGAGCCGTTCTGGGCCGAGGGAGCGCCGAATACGCCGAACTCGTCCTTAACGGTCTTCTCTATCTCGCCCCTGCTCTTCTCGTCGGGGAAGGCCACGGCCACGGAGTCGACGCCCTGCCTCGTGACGTTATAGAAGGGTATGCCCTTTCTCTTGAGCGTGTCCTCGACAGAGCCAGCGAGCCTCTGCGTGTGGCTCTCGATGGCCTTGTCCCGGTCAACGCTCAGGACCAGGTGCATGCCGCCCTGCAGGTCAAGGCCCAGGTTTATCTTGGGTATGCTCTCTACCCAGAACGAGGGCAGCCTCTTTGAAAGAGGCGTCGAGGGCAGGAAGAGCACGATGGCCAGCACCGTGAACGCCGCCAGAAGGACCAGTCTCCAGAAGATACTTCTCATCAATAAAGGCTCCGAAGTGAAAGGCCGGCCGCAGACGGCTTGAATACAGCGAGACCTTACGCGGCCTCCGCTGCTTTAAGACCTGCTGCCCTGCACCGGCTTTAAAAACAGAAAATGCCGCCCCATGCGGGGCGGCCCTTTGAACGGAAAAAGCCTTAAGCCTGCTTTCTCGAGACCACGGCTTCCTTGGACATCTTTACCTTGACGCCGTCCGATATCTCCACCTGGACCGTGTCCTCGTTTACCGAGACGACCTTGCCGTGGATGCCGCTCGAGGTGACGACATTGTCGCCCTTCTGGATGGCGGACATCATGGCCCTGTGCTCCTTGGCCCTCTTCTGCTGCGGCCTTATGAGGAGGAAGTAGAATATGACAAAAAGGATGATGAGCGGGGCTATGCTCATGAGGCCCGAGAGACCGGACGCGGCCGGGGCTGCGTCCTGGGCATAGGCGAGGGCTACTGGAAAAAACAACACTGGAAAATCCTCCTTTTTTTATAAAGAGGCGGTCAGCTCAGAAGGCGACCGCTCTTCGTGAAATCTCTTCTTGAACCCGGCGAATGCCCCCTCTTCTATCGCCTGCCTCATGGACCTCATGAGCGAGGTGTAGTAAAAGAGGTTGTGTATGGTGTTGAGCCTGGGGGCGAGTATCTCGCCCGCCATGAACAGGTGACGGAGATAGGCCCGAGAGTAACGGGTACAGGTATAACAGGCGCACCCTTCCTCTACGGGCATCGGGTCCCTCTCGTATTGCGCATTCTTTATAACCAATTTTCCATGCCTTGTAAAGAGCGTTCCGTTCCGGGCGTTCCTCGTGGGCATCACGCAGTCGAACATGTCTATGCCCATCTCCACGCCGAAGACCAGGTCCTCCGGCGTGCCGACGCCCATCAGGTACCTTGGCTTGTCCTTTGGCAGGCGCTCTACCGTGGCCGCGACCATCTCCTTCATGAGGCCCTTTTCCTCGCCGACGCTCAGGCCCCCTATGGAGTAGCCGTCAAAGCCCATGCCGACGAGCGTCTCGGCGCTCTCCCTTCTGATGTCGGCGTACATGCCGCCCTGCACTATGCCGAAGAGGGCCTGGCCATTGGGCTGCTTGGCCTCCTTGCACCTCTTCGCCCACCTGTGCGTGAGCTCCATGGAGCCCCTGGCGTATTCCCTGTCAGCCGGGAAGGGCGTGCACTCGTCAAGGGGCATTATTATGTCCGCGCCGAGGGCCTCCTGCACCTCTACGGCGCTCTCGGGCGTAAGCGTGTACCTTGTGCCGTCGAGGTGCGAGCTGAACTGGACGCCCTCTTCGGTTATCTTCCTCAGTTTGCAGAGGCTGAAGACCTGGAAGCCGCCGCTGTCGGTTAGTATGGGCCGCTTCCAGTTCATGAACCTGTGGAGGCCGCCCAGCTCCTTCACCAGGTTGTGTCCGGGCCTGAGGTAGAGATGGTAGGTGTTGGCGAGGACAATCTCGACGCCCATTGCCTCGAGCTCTTCGGGCGTAAGGCCCTTTACAGAGGCCTTTGTGCCCACGGGCATGAAGACCGGCGTCGAGACCTCGCCGTGGGGCGTGGTTACGCGGCCCAGCCTTGCCGATGAGTCCTGTTTCCTTAGCTCGAACGAGAATCCCTTCACCTGCGCAGATACCTCTTTGGCGTTTTTCCCCGGCTTTAACCGTGCATTTTCCCGTAGCTTTGCTACGGGGTTACCTTATAACCTCCACTGACAGGCGGAGGGCAGGGTGGGGGTGAAAATATCTTTCACCCTCCCCTCAGTCCCCTCCCGTCGAGGGAGGGGAAAATATGGAGGATTATTATAGCAGACATTTCTCAGAACAGAAGCATCGCGTCGCCGTAGCTGAAGAACCTGTACTCCTTTTGGACGGCTTCCGCGTACGCCCTGAGTATTAATTCCCTGCCCGCAAAGGCCGACACGAGCATCAGCAGAGTTGAACCCGGCAGATGGAAGTTCGTAAGCAGGGCGTCTATTGCCCTGAACCGGAACCCCGGATATATAAAGAGGTCTGTCGCGCCATCGAGAACCGGCTCGTCAAAGCCGTCCATCACGCTCGCCTCGAGCGCCCTTGTAGACGTTGTGCCGACGCCGACGACCCTCCTTCCTTCTTTTTTCGCTTTGGCTATTGCCTCGAAGGTCTCCCGAGGGATGCTGTATCGCTCCCGCATCATCCTGTGCTCCTCTATCCTCTCGGTGCGAACGGGCATGAACGTACCCGGCCCGGTATGGAGCGTCACATGACGGACGAGCACGCCTTTGGCCCTTATCTCATCCAGAACAGCTTGTGTGAAATGCAGCCCCGCGGTCGGCGCCGCGATAGCCCCCTCTGGCCCCGCGAATACGGTCTGATACCTGACCCTGTCGTCCTCGTCAGCCTCCCTCCGGATATAAGGGGGGAGCGGGACCCTGCCCATCCTTTCGAGGTCAAGGGGCCTTGAAAACCTTATTGTGCAAAGCCCCTGCGCGTCTCTTCCGGTCACCTCTCCCTCAACGCCGTCGAACAATATCCGTATGCCGGGCTTAAGCGACGGCTTTGTGAGGCATTGCCATTCTCCCCTGCCCTCTGCCCTCTCGACGAGCAGGAGCTCGACCCTGCCTCCTGTGGTCTTCGCGCCGAAGATCCTCGTTGGGATGACCTTCGTGTCGTTCAGTACGAGCACGTCGCCGGGCTTGAGAAAGCCGGGGAGGTCTTTAAATAACCTGTGCTCTACTGTGCCCGTCTCCCTCGATATTGCCATCAGGCGCGAGGAAGAGCGCTCAGGCAGAGGGCGCTGGGCTATGAGCCTTTCGGGGAGGTCGAATTCAAAGTCCTTGAGTTCCATAATAAACGGCCCTTACATTCTAAACAAAAATGCATTTACAGAAAAATAATTTTCGGGGATTTTGTTAAAGGAAAGCGGGTCACCAGGCGGTCGTAAGCTCGGTTCCGGGGTAAAAATGCTCGAGTATCTCCTTGTAGGAGTATCCGTTCTCAGCCATGCCCTTTGCCCCCCACTGCGACAGGCCCACGCCGTGGCCCGAGCCCTTTCCCCTGAAGACAAAGAGGCCTTCACTCCTGCTCACCTCGAAGAATGTCGACCTCAGGTTCGAATAGCCGAGCGCCTTCCTCATGTCCTCGCCTGAAAGCCTCAGCTCGCCCCCGGAGGCGTCCCTTATCGCCAGACGCCTTACCCTGCCCGAGAGGGTAGTATCCAGTACGGAGAGCTCCTCGGGGGAGCGAACGGCGTACCCGGCTGCCGAGAGCTGCTCGCCCAGAAGAGAGGCGCTTATCGCGAACTCCCATACAAACCTGGGCGCGCTCTCATCAAATGGGCTCTCGACCGGGACCAGGTATGGGTACCCGCTCCGCCAGACGTCGACCGCGGCCTCGGTCATTCCGCCGGCGTTCGAGTGATAGACCGTAAGGGCGGGCTCGCCGTCGAATAAGAGTATCTCTCCCGCCGTCTCCCTCACGGCCTTCCTTACGATGTCGTCCTCGCCCGAGGCGCCGTTATATACCTGCCCCATCACGGAGCTCTCGAGGTGATAGGGGGAGTTGGCCTTCTTCCTCATGCTGAAGATGGCGTAGGTCCGGGCTATGACGACCTGGCTCTTGATTACGCCCTCGGGCCACTTGGAGGATATCTCGTTGTTTATAATCCCCGCGATGTAGGAGTCGAGGTGGACTTCGTTTATGAGGAGGAGGCCGTCCTTTCCCGCCGCTATCTCTACAGTCCCCCTGTAGGGCCTGTTGCCTATGTAAATGAACTCGCCTTCGGGATGGAGCCTCAGGGGCAGGGCCTTGCGCCTGCCGTTTACGAGGATGCCCGTCCCGTCCCTCTTTATATGGAGGTCGCCCCTGTCAGTGGCGCGCAGATCAAAGGATGAGGACTTGGCTATGAGCACCCTTACCTTCTCTCCGTAGCCAGCCTGCCCCGGGACAGTATGGAGGCATCCGGCAAGGAGGAGAAGGAGGGCGTATACGAGCCTCCAGGGCCTTGTCTTAAGATGGTTCGGCATATGCGTTATACGGGAAGGTACTTAAGACCCCCACCTTACTCCTGAAAATGAAAAAACACAGAGCGTCAGAAACACAGCAGACCAAGGCGCGACGAAGGCGAGGAATGAGGCGTACTCTTCATGTACGTCGCTTTTGCACAGCCGAGGAGCAACGCAGGTATGCGAAGTTTATGACGCTCTCACTTCTCGGGACCATTCCTTCACCTTGCCCGGGAATATCAGATAGGGATGCCTTCGATGACGAGAAGGGCGCCGAGGGTAGCGAGGATGAGCTCCATGCCCTATTGCCAGATGTCCCTTATGGCGAAAAGGAGGGCTATTCCGGCCGCCATTATGACGAAGCCCATGAGCCTCATCCTCTTCTCCGGGAGCCTGTGCAAATACCCGGCCCATTCCCTTACCGCCTTCGGAAAGCCGAAGTAGGGGATGCCCTCGACAACGAGGAGCGCGCCGAGGAGCATCAGGATGAAGCTCATTTTTTCGGAACCGAAACCCATCTTTACTGCCTCAGGCTGCCCTCAAAAAAATTAGGAATTTTTTCTGAGGTCAAGGAAGGGCGGGAATAAAAAGCGCAGCATATGTAGTGTATATGTGAGCATTTTTATTTTCGCCCTGACACAGAGATCAGAAAAAATAACAATTTTTAATGGCAGCCTCGCTTACTTGCCCTTGCAATTACATAGCTTTCGTATGTAGTTCTTGAGCTCAACTATCTCGTTCTTCGAGAGGGTCTTGCCGAAAGGGGGCATGAGGCTCGATTTGCTCGTCGCGGGCCCGCCCTCGGCTATGGCGTTTATTACGTCCTCGTCCGTGAGCTTGTTCATCTCGAGCGCGTTCGTATGGTCGCGCGGGCTCACCGGCATCTCCCTCGTTGCGTTGGGGCCGTCGCCCTTGCCGTATACGCCGTGGCACTGGGCGCAGTAGAACCTGTAGTTCTCCTCCACGCCCGCGCCCGACGACGGGGCCGCGAAGGCGATGGCAAGGAGGAAAGCGGGGAATACGTAAAAGGCCCTTTTCAGCATCCTAATCGATATCATCTGAGCCCTCCTACATATGCCGCAAGCTCTTTCATGTCAGCGTCGCTTATTATGCCGGTATAGACCGGCATCATCTTCACCGGCTTGAAGGCCTTCGGGTTTGAGAGGTACGCGTATATCCAGTCCGGGTTGAGGCGCTCGGAGGCGTTCGAGAGCGACGGGCCGGTGAGGCCGCCAACCGCCTTGCCCTTGGCGTTCACCGTATGGCAGCCATAGCACGACTGCTTCTTTATGAACATGACCCTGCCCTTTGGCGTGTCCCTGGGCTGTATGCCGAGGGCCTTCACGTCGCGGGACTTGAGGCTCATCAGGTACTCGGCTACGTCCTTCGCCTCCTTGGCCGGGAGGCTCAGGTGCCCTCCCCTGTTCCTCTCGGTGAGAGAATTGTAGACGAGCGGCCTTATCGGCAGCGGGTTTGCGAGCCACTTCTCCAGAAAGCCTGCCCTGAACTTGCTGCCCGAGTACCAGAGCTCAGGCCCCTTCTTCGAGAGCTGGTCCTTGATGCTCTTCTCCGACGCAGGCCCCGCTATCTGGTGGCATGAGGCGCATTTGCCGGCCTCAAAGGCCTTTTTCCCTTCCGGGATACCGGCCTGGGCTGGATTTGACAGGAAGAGCGCGGCTGCAATGGCAGCCGCCGAAACGATGACTGCAGATCTCATAAGAAACCCTCTGGATTTGATAGGAATCGGGAAGACAGCCAGCCATTATGGTAAACGCTAAGGGGTTTGTTTGTCAAGAGATTTGAGGCGGAAAAGCCCTTTCAAAACAGGGGTTTTGAAAGGGCTCAGAGTATTTCGTATCTCTCCTGATGAAACCTCTCCACCGGCTTTATGATTATCTTCTTGCCGAACTTCTTCTCGAGGTTCTCAAGCGGCGCCGGGTCTTCCTTTATGCGCTCGGCAATCGACGGGCTCACGTACAGGGTGGCCTTCTTCTTTCTCACGGGAAGCTCCCTTGAAAGCTCCCTGAAGATATCCATTATAATGGTGTCCTTGGCCTTCACGAGCGCGTTGCCGTCGCAGTATGGGCAGGGCTCGCAAAGGGACTGCGAGAGGCTCTCCCTCACACGTTTCCTCGTCATCTCGACGATGCCGAGCTCGGATATCTTCAATATGTTGGTGCGCGCCTTGTCGGCCTTGAGAGCGTCCTTGAGCGTATTGTAGACCTTCTCCCTGTCCGCGGCCCTGGCCATGTCTATGAAGTCGATGACTATGATGCCGCCAATGTTCCTGAGCCGGAGCTGGTAGACTATCTCCTTTACGGCCTCGAGGTTGGTCTTGACGATGGTGTCTTCCGAGCTCTTCTTGCCGACGTACTTGCCGGTATTTACGTCGACGGCGGTAAGGGCCTCCATCTGGTCTATTACGATATGGCCGCCGGAGCGGAGCCATACCCTTCTTTCGAGCGCGTCAGTGAGCTCTATCTCGATGCCGTGGGCGTCGAATATCTCCTCCTTGCCCTCGTAGAACTCGAGCCTCGAAGAGAGGTGCGGCATGAACTCGTCCACGAACTTTTTGGCCCTCTCGTACTCTTCCTTCGAGTCGATGACGAGCCTGTCTATGTCCTTTGAGAAGAGGTCCCTTATTATGCGGAGCGTAAGGTCGAGCTCTGACCATATGAGGCCGGGCGTCCTGACCTGGTCCTTCTTCTTCTGGATGGAGTTCCAGAGCTTTATGAGGAACTCCATGTCAGCCTGGATGTCCTCCTTCGGCATGCCGTCGCAGACGGTCCTGATGATGAAGCCACAGCCCTGGGGCCTCATGGAGGAGACTATCTCACGGAGCCTCTTTCTCTCCTTTTCGCTCGATATCCTCCGCGAGATGGCAATTTTATCGTAGGTGGGCATGAAGACGAGATAGCGGCCCGGAATGGATATATATGACGTCACCCTGGCGCCCTTGGTGCCTATGGGCTCCTTGGCGGCCTGGACCATTATCTCCTGCCCCTCTTTTATGAGGTCCTGTATGCGGACGTCCGCGTGCTTCTGGTGCTCCTCGTCCTCCTCCTCCTCGTCCTCCTCCGGCGGCTCCTTAATGTCGGAGACGTGGAGGAACGACGTCCTCTGTACGCCTATCTCGACAAAGGCGGACTGCATGCCCGGGAGGACCCTTACTATCTTGCCCTTGTAGATGTTCCCGGTTATGCCCCTGTCCTTGACGCGCTCGACGTAGAACTCGACGAGGCGGCCCTGCTGGATCATGGCGACCCTGGTCTCGAACGGGTTGGAGTTGATGAGGATCTCTGTCTTTTCGGTGTTCTTCATTTGAGAGTGCAAGGGTATGCGGCCTTCCGAAAATGGATTAATGAACGGCCCTGGTCTTTAGGACGGGTATTAGGGAAGCGGATTCCTTCGGCAGGCCGAGGAGGCAGGCGAGGACATCGTGAGGCCGGGCGTTCGTGGCGCCCTTCCTGAGGGCGAGCCTCAATGTCAAATCCTCTGACAGGGAGAGCCCCGCCAGAATGGGTTTGATGTCGACGTCTGTGGCCTTGCCCTCCCTCTCGATGCGGACGAGGATGGAGTCCCTGCTTAAAAAATCCCTTATAATCCCGTCAATCTTTTCAAAATCTATATTTAAGCCCAGGGGGCTGTCATTCAATGAGACAATATACTCAGTCATAATAGCAGAGGGCAGGGGAACTTTCAAGGACAAGGCTGCGGCCGAGAGAAACCTGAGCCCCTCGGGCATCTCGCTGTTAAGCCTCTCGAGCACCTCGCCCGGCGCAAAAGCCTCGCAGAGTTCCATATCCAGGTACTCCTCGAGCGACTCTATTCCTACGGGCAGCGGCTGGCCGAAGGAGAGCTTCGGCATGGGGTGGAAGCCCTGGGAGTACCTGATGGGAACCCCTGCCCTCCTTAAGCCCCGGATGACCACGGTCATGAGCTCGAGGTGGCCAAGGAACCTGGCGGAGCCTGTCTTGGAGTACCTGAGGCGTAATCTGAAAGAGGCGTCCTGGCGAGCCGCCTTCCTCTCTTCGAAGACAGGAGGGGTTTCGGCTGGCCTGGGCCTTATCTCCTTCCAGTCGCACAGGCCGCACCTGGAGCACCTGTCCACCTTGCAATCCGGGGTCTGGCTAAGGGCAACTGCCCTCTCGTACTCCTTCTTCAAAAACTCCTTGTCAATGCCCGGGCTCAGGTGGTCCCAGGGGAATACCTCGTCAAAGGACCGCCTGCGTGAGGTATAGAAGGCAGGGTCAATGCCGAGCTCAGAAAAGGCCTCCTGCCATCTGGCGAAGTCCATGAGCTCGCTCCAGCCGTCAAAGCGGCAGCCTTTCCTGAAGGCAAGGAGCACCGCCTTCGAGAGCCTTCTATCTCCCCTTGAGAATACTCCCTCGAGGAAGCTCATGTGAGCGTCGTGCCACTTGAAGCCGAGCTTCAACCTGCCGAGCTCTTTTCTCAGCAGGGCCTGCTTGGCAAGGCCCTCTTCCATAGTTATCTGCGGCTCCCACTGGAAAGGGGTATATGGTTTCGGTATGAAGGACGAGGCGCTGACGTTTATCTCAGGCCACCTGCCCGATGCCGCCTTGCCGATGTTCTTGACGCACTCGGAAAGCCGGGCAATGGCGAGTATGTCGTCGTCTGTCTCAGTCGGGAGGCCTATCATGAAGTAGAGCTTCAGGGACTTCCACCCGAGAGAGAAGATATCCCGGGCCGCGGCGTGGAGGTCTTCTTCCTTTATGCCCTTGTTTATGAGCCGACGAAGGCGCTCGCTCCCTGCCTCCGGCGCGAGCGTAAAGCCGGTCTTCCTCACCTTTCTTATCTCGCCCGCGACCTTTGCGCTCAATGTGCCAACCCGGAGCGAAGGTAAAGATACGGCTATCTTTTCTTCCGTGAACCTCTTCATGAGCCCCGTAAGGAGGTCCTCTATGTAGGTATAATCACCGGAGCTCAATGAAAGAAGAGAGACCTCGTCATAGCCGGTGTTCTTCAGGGTCTCGTCTATTATACTTATTATCCTCTCCGGCGTCCGCTCCCTCACGGGCCTGTATATCATGCCTGCCTGGCAGAACCTGCAGCCCCTTGTGCAGCCGCGCGAAATCTCGACGCTCACCCTGTCGTGGACAGTCTCCATGAACGGGACGACAGGCCGGGTCGGCAGCGGCAGGGCGTTCACGTCAGGCACAGTCCTCTTTAGGACCCTCTCGTAGCCATCGATGCGGGGCGAGACCCTTTTGACGGTCCCGTCGGCGTTGTATTCGACCTCGAAGAAAGACGGCACATAGACGCCCGGTATGCGGGCGAGCCTCTTTAATACCTCTTCCCTCTCCTCGTTCCTGTCCTTGCCGTCTTTCACGGCATCCGCTATTTCGAGGACCGCCTCCTCGCCGTCGCCCAGGAGCAGGGCGTCGAAGAACTCGGCCACAGGCTCCGGGTTGAAGGCAACAGGCCCGCCGCCTATGACAAAGGGGTCGCCCTTCTTTCTATCGCTTGCTAAAAGCGGTATGCCGCCGAGGTCGAGCATATTGAGGACGTTCGTATAGGAGAGCTCGTACTGCAAAGATATGCCGAGTATGTCGAGGTCGCACAGAGCTATGCCTGATTCGAGGGTGGAGAGCTTCATGCCCCGCCCGCGCAGCAGCCTCTCCATGTCCGCCCAGGGCGCGAAGACCCTCTCGCAGGCGATCTCCTCCCTTGAATTCAATATCTGGTAGAGTATCTGGATGCCGAGATGGCTCATGCCTATCTCGTAGGCGTCAGGAAAGGCCATGCCGAAGGCAAGCCGCACCTTCGAGAGGTCTTTTTTCACTGAATTGACCTCTCCGCCCGTATACCGCGAGGGCTTTCTTACAAGAGAGAGGAGTTGTTTGATGTCGGTTGTCATTTATTAATTATCCCGAGTCCTGCATCAAGCTTTTTGTCATTCTGAGCGAATCTAAAAACCTTTTTTTACGCTATTAGAAAAATCTTTTGCGCCCTGCACCCCGTGTTCTTTAAAAACGTAAACTCCCTCTCCCCTTGCGGGAGAGGGCTGGGGTGAGGGGGAGAAGTTTTCAGCAGACCCCGCACCTCGTGCACCTGCCCACGTCGCAGGGCGGGGTGGTCTTGCCGAGGAGCCCCCTCTGGTACTCCTTCCAGAAATAATCCTTTTCAACGCCGTGGTCGATGATATCCCACGGCAGTATCTCGTCTTTTCCCCTTGCCGAATGGACCGATTCGGCGATGAAGGCCTCCTTGCCCTTCATTGCCCTGCGCCAGCCGGTAGAGGCGGCTGCCAGTATCATCTCGCCCGCGCGCCTGTCTGCCCTTGAGAGATATGCCTGCAAAAAGGCCTCCTTGGCGGGCATATCCTTTACCTTTATGCCCTCTTTTGCAAGGCCCTTTTTGACGATGGAGAGCCTTTTCTCTATCACGTCGAGGGCTTCGAAGCGATGCCACTGGAAGGGCGTGCAGGGCTTTGGTATGAACGGGTTGACGCTCAAGTGCACCTCGCCGCCCTTGAGCTCTTTTCTTATATTTACTGCGAGGTCGACGATGGCCTTCGCGTCATCGTCCGTCTCTCCGGGCAATCCTATGATGAAGTAGAGCTTTACCCTGCGTATCCCTGCCGCGGCTATTAGACGGATGGATTCCATTATCTCTTCATCCGATATGCCCTTGTTGATGACGCCCCGCATGCGCTCTGTGGCCGCCTCTGGCGCGAGCGTTATGGTCCTGTAACCGGCCTCCTTCAATAACGCGAGGTACTCTGGGTCGAGCTCGTCGAGCCTGAGGGAAGAGAGGGTCATTACGGCCTTCTCCGATATGCCGCGCCTCAATACCTCCTTTATCTGCGGGTACTCTGAGACCGCCGTGCCGACGAGGCCCACCTTGCCTGAAGCGCCGATGCCTTTATTTACGGAGTCCATGACAGGGCCGGGCTCCCTCATCCTCGGCGGCAGGTAGAGAAAGCCCGCCGCGCAGAACCTGCATCCCTTTCCGCAGCCCCTCTCCACCTCGACGCAGTAGGTCTCGTTGAACTCGGTATCGGGCGTGTAGATGAAGCTCTGAGGCACAGGGTGTGCGCTCAGCTCCCTTGCCTTCGCCGCTCTTACAATCGGCTTCGCGCCGCTTAGCGGCTTGAACTCTTTTATCCTCACCCCATCGTATTCGATTTCATAGAATGAAGGCACGTAGATGCAATCGAGAGAGTCGAGCTCTCTCAAGGCCCCCGCCTTATCGACACCCTTTTCGCTGGAGCCATTGATAATGTCTATCAGGGGCCTCAAAGAGTCCTCGGCCTCTCCGGCCAGCATGAAATCAATAAAAGAGGAGAGTGGCTCGGGGTTCAGGGAGACAGCCACGCCGCCTGCAGCGACAAGGGGCTTATCCTTGCGCCCCTGGGCCAGAGGCTCTATTCCAGAGAGCGAGAGCATGGCCGGGATATTGAGGTAGTCCTCCTCGAACGGGATTGAGAAGGCCACGAGGTCGAACTCCCTTACAGGCGCCTGGGATTCGTATGACAGGAGCGGTGTCGATGTCCTCGCGTGCTCCTGCAGGAGCTCTTTATCAGGCAGGAACGCCCTCTCGCAGACGCACCCGTCCAAGCTGTTCAGGAGCATGTAGACAGACTGGAAGCCCAGGTTGGCCATGCCCACTGAATAGGTATTGGGATAGACCAGGCAGACCTTGAGCCTTCCGCCGTGCTCCTTGTAGACGGTGCCGCGCTCTCTTGAGAGCGCGTCCCTTATCTTCTTTTTAATGGACCAGGATATGGAGACGCCCCCTGATTGGATTGAAATGCATAGAAAATTATCTCATTAAATAGAAGGGTTTACAAGGCGGGCGGGGTCAAAGGCGCCATGCACAAAAAAGCCGGAAAGGGCTCATTCAAGCCCCTTCCGGCCTGGATTCCAGATTCCTTCCGCCAACGGGATTTCCTAATCCGCCTGCTTCCTCAGGAAGGTCGGGGTGTCGTAGAGGTCCTCGTCGTCGACGTTGTACCCGCCGAGCTTGCCGAGCCTTCTTATCTCGTTGCTCTTGAGCTCGCCCGCCCCAAAGCCCCGCCTCAGGACGGTCGGCACGTCCAGGTTATCCTCTATGATCATTGCCGGGGCTATTACTTCCTTTTGGGCCTTCTCCTTGCCGAAGCCCGTGGCTATTACAGTGACCCTCACCTCTTCGCCCAGCGACTCGTCGATGACAGCGCCGAAGATGATGTTGGCGTCCTCATGGGCCTCCTCGTGTATGAGGCTCGACGCCTGGTCAACGTCGTGGATGGTCATGTCAGAGGAGCCGCTGATGTTGATGAGTATGCCCCTCGCGCCGCTTATTGATATGTCCTCGAGGAGAGGCGAAGAGATCGCCTTCCTCGCTGCCTCGGCCGCCCTGTTCTCGCCCCTGGCGGTGCCGCTGCCCATCAATGCCTGGCCCATCTCCGACATGATGGTGCGCACGTCGGCGAAGTCCACGTTTACGAGGCCGGGGATGGTGATTACGTCCGAGATGCCCTTCACTGCCTGCATAAGGACCTCGTCGGCCCTCATGAAGGCCTCTTTGAGGGAGGTGTTCTTGTTGGATATCGAGAGGAGCCTCTGGTTCGGGATGGTGATGACGGTGTCGACGACTTCGCGGAGCCTTTTGAGGCCTTCCTCGGCCTGCCTCATCTTCTTTTGCCCCTCGAAGGCAAAGGGCTTCGTGACGACGGCTACTACCAGCGCCCCTGCTTCCCTCGCGGCCTCGGCCACTATGGGGCCCGCGCCGGTCCCTGTGCCGCCGCCCATTCCGGCGGTGACGAAGACCATGTCAGAGCCCTTCAGGGCCTCCATGAGCTGCTCCTTGCTCTCGAGGGCCGCGTTCCTGCCGACCTCGGGGTTCGCGCCCGCGCCAAGGCCCTTCGTGAGGCTCGCGCCGAGCTGCACCCTTATCCCTGCAAGAGATTTGTCGAGGGCCTGGCTGTCGGTATTCGCTATGAGAAACTCGATACCGTCAAGGCCGCTCTCGATCATAGTGTTAACCGCGTTGCCGCCGCAGCCGCCCACGCCTATGACCTTGAGCCTCGCGCCGATGTTAAAGTTCTCGTCCATTTCGATCACCATCAATCCACCTCCTTGGTAATAGCCGCCTCCGAGTATTTTTCCAAATTTTGGTTGTCCAGCATGAACAGTGAAAAAACGAATCTTTACTGAAACGGGAACGTCTTTCTCTTTTACGAGACCCCCACTTAAAAGCACCGATTACTACAGGCTGCTCAAAAAGCTCCATATGCGAGGCGTCGAGGAGCGAGGAACGAGTCGTACTCTTCATGTACGTCGCAGTGACGAGCGACGATGACAACAAAGCAGATGGACTTTTTCAGCAGCCTGTCAGAAGAATTCCTTCATCCAGCCCTTCATCCTTGTGGTGAGCTTATTGAACAGGGTGCTGTCGTTGCCCCTCTGGAACTGCGTGCCTTCGAGGTTCTTCCCCCCGTAGAGCACCAGGCCCACTCCGGTCGAGTACATGGGGCTCTTCACGACGTCAACGAGGCCCGTTATGCCTATGGGCAAGCCCCTTCTCACGGGCAGGTTGAAGACCTGCTCGGCGAGCTCGGTTATGCCCTCCATCGCGGCGGACCCGCCCGTGAGCACGACGCCCGATGACACGAGGTTCTCGTAGCCGGACTTCATTATCTCGCGCTTCACGAGCTGGAAGATCTCTTCTATTCTCGGTTCGATTATTTCGCAGAGCATGTAGCGGGAGACGGTCTTGGAGGTGTTCCCCCCGACGCTTTGCACCTCCATCGCGTCGTCCCTTGAGACCATGGCGGTCATGGCGCACCCGTGCTCCCTCTTGAGCTTCTCCGCCTCGTTGGCGGTGGTGCGAAGCCCCACAGAGATGTCGCCGGTTACCTGGTTTCCGCCTAATGAAATTACCGTAGTATACTTTATTGTGCCGCCGTGGTAAAGGGCAATATCAGTGGTTCCACCCCCGATATCGACTAAAACCACGCCTATCTCTTTCTCGTCCGGGTTCAGGACCGCCTCGCTCGACGCTATCTGCTGTAAAGCTATATCCGCGACGTCGAGACCCGCCTTGTTCGCGCACTTCACGATGTTCTGCGCGCTGGTCACGGCGGCGGTCACGATATGCACCTTGACCTCGAGGCGTATGCCTATCATCCCCAGGGGCTCCTGTATGCCCTCCTGGTCGTCGACGATATATTCCTGCGGGATGACGTGGATGACCTCGCGGTCCGGCGGGATGACCACGGCCTGCGCCGCCTCTATGACCCTGTCTATGTCAGCCTGGTTTATCTCCCTGTTCTTTATGGCGATGACGCCGTGGCTGTTGAAGGCCCGGATGTGCCCGCCCGCGATGCCGCAGTAGACCCGGTTTATCTCGCAGCCGGCCATGAGCTCGGCCTCTTCGACGGCCTTTCTTATCGACTCGACCGTGCTTTCGATATTGACGACCACGCCTTTCCGGAGGCCCCTCGAAGGATGGGTGCCTATGCCTATTATCTCCACCCCTTCCCTGGTCTTCTCCCCGACTATCGCGCAGATCTTGGTCGTGCCGATATCGAGCCCGACGATTATGTTATCCCTTTTGGCCATCAGCCTCACCGCCTCTCTTCACTATATCCGTCGTAAACCTTACTATGACCTCGCGATGGTTCGTAAGGTCAAATGCCTCTATTCCGCGGAGCACCCCGTCCCTGGTCTCGAGTATCTTCTCGAAGGACGCGAGCTTCTCCTCGAACTCTCCGGTGCCGACGTCGAGCCTCACGCCCTCTTCCAAGGTAAAGAGGCTCAGGCCGTGGTTCGGGTCTATGCTTATCTCGGATACCCTTGTTATGTTAAATCCTCTCCTGTTTGTCAACACGGATATGAGCTCAAGGAGCCTCGCCTCGAGGTCCCTCTCCTTTGGGCCCAGGTTCTGCTGCGAGAGGCCGGTGACGACCGGCAGGTCGAGGGAGTCCTCCTCTGCCGAATACCGCTTGAATATGACCCCCTGCGAGTCCATCAGGTAGAGCGCCTCGAGCTTCACGAGCACTACAGGCGCCCTCTCCCTTACGATTATCTCGACCGTGTCAGGGAAGTTCCTGCCCACCTCGGCGGACTCTATCCAGGGGTTTGACTTCAAGTTGGCTATGACCGCGTCCTCCGAGAACGAGAGGATGTTCTGCCCCTCCTTAATGCCGGAGAGATCCACAACGTCCTCCCGGGCCACCCTCTCGACGCCCGAGACGGCTATGCCCTTTATGGAGAGGTACTCGCTCGCCGTTACCTGGCCGTATACCCACCAGCCGCAATAGCCGATGGCCGGAAGAGGCAGCACTATCGCCAGCACCTTGCCCACGCCCTTGAAGACCCTCCCGGCCCGTACCCGAAACGGCTCCCGGTGCCTTCTATTCCTTTTTCTTGGCTTTATTACCCTTTTCATCATCAGAACTTGTCCAGACCCGCGCCCTTGAGCATCTCCTCGCAGAGCGCCGGGTAGTCCATGCCTGCCGCCGCGGCCGCCATCGGGAAGAGGCTTAAGCTTGTCATGCCGGGTATGGTATTCACCTCTAAGACGTACGGAGTTCCCAACTTGTCGAGCATAACGTCCACCCTGGCGGCCCCGCTGCACCCGAGGCTCTCATATGCCGCGAGCGCCTCCCTGGCGACCCTGCGGTCCACGGACTTCTTAAGTGGCGCGGGCACGAGGAATTCCGTCATGCCCTTGGTGTACTTGGCGTTGTAATCATAGAAGCCCTTCCTGGGCCTTATCTCTATTGTGGGCAGGACTTTGCCGTCCAAAATGGCTACCGTGAGCTCCCTGCCCTCGACAAACCTTTCGATGAGAACGCCGCCGCCGAAGCCCTCTGCGTACGCGACGGCCTTTTTCAATGCGGCAGGCTTCCTCACGATGCTCACGCCTATGGCAGAGCCCTGGGAAGCGGGTTTTACGACCACCGGCAGCTTGACCTTCGAGACGCCCTTTCCGTTATAAATCGTCGAGGCCGGTGTCGAGACCCCGTGGTGGAGCATCACCTTCTTGGCAGTCGCCTTGTCCATTGCCATTGCCGATGCCTTCACGCCGGAGCCGGTGTACGGGATGCCCATGACCTCTAATAGCCCCTGCACGCAGCCGTCCTCGCCGTAGCGGCCGTGGAGCGCGATGAACGCTATGTCTATCTTTTTATTCTTGAGGACACGTCCAAGGTCCCTGCCGGCGTCTATTGGAACGGCCTTGTATCCCTTTGCCTTCAAGGCGTCGAGTATCGCCCCGCCGGTCCTGAGAGAAATCTCCCTCTCTTCAGAGATGCCGCCCATCAATACGCCTATCCTCTTTCTCTTCAACTGCGAGACGTTCACTGATTCAATCCTCTCCTATGACCTTCAGCTCCGGCTCGAGCACGACGCCCTTGAGGCTGAAGACCCGGTCCCTTATGAGGGCCATGAGGGCGAGCACGTCCTTTGCCTTTGCCCCGCCGACATTCACTATAAAATTGGCGTGCACGCTTGAGACCTCGGCGCCGCCGGAGCGCTCGCCCTTCAAGCCCGCCTCGTCTATGAGCATGCCCGCTGCCCTGCCCTCGGGGTTCCTGAAGACAGAGCCCGCGTTCGGGAAGTGTATGCCGCCGGTTGCGGCCTTCCTCTTTTCCCTCAGTTCCTTCATGCGCTCCTTTACGTACTCCACGTCCCTTTTCTCGAAGCGCATGTGCGCCCTTGTCACGATGGCGCCCTTGGGCAGCTCGGATTTCCTGTACGAGAAGTTGAGCTCGCTCTTGGGGATGAAGCCCTTTTGCCCCTTGCGGCCCAATATCTCTACGCCCTCGACCACGTCCTTCATCTCAGAGCCGTATGCCCCGGCGTTCATGATGACAGCGCCGCCTATCGTGCCCGGGATGTTCACCGCGAACTCTAATCCGGAGAGTCCTTTGTCCCTGCAATCTGTTACGAGCTCAGTGAGCCTGACGCCAGCGCCGACGACCGCCTTGCCGCCTTCGAGCCAGCTTATGTCCTTGAAGCCCTCGGACATGTTGACGACTATGCCCCGCACCCCGCCGTCCCTCACGAGTAGGTTCGTCCCGGCTCCGAGTACGTGGAACTGGAAGCCCTTGCTCTCGGCGAAGGCCATCAAATCCTTCAGGTCCCCCTCGTCCTGCGGAAAGGCCATTACGTCGGCCGGGCCGCCTATCCTGAAGGAGGTATGATCGGACATGGGCACGTTGAAGAGCACCTTGCCCTTGAACCGCTGTATGAAGAATAGCGAATACTGCATGGACGACTTATCTTCCCCTTTGCCTCTTCCCCTGGTCATCGCCTCAAGCCCCTGCCTTTGTCTTGAGAGACTCCGCGAAGGCCACCCCGGCCTTCCAGACGTCCCCCGCTCCGAGCGTTATGACGATGTCTCCGGGCTGCACGACGCCCGCGAGATAGCCCGGCAGCTTCGCCGTCTCCGGCACGTACGAGACGTCCTTGTGTCCGTATGCCTTTATCCCGTTGTAGAGCGCCTCGCCGGATGCGCCCGGTATCTTCTCTTCGCCAGCGGCGTAGACTTCCGTCAATATGAGCTTCTCAGCGTCGTTGAAGGCAGAGAGGAACTCGTTGAAGAGGTCCTTTGTCCTCGAGTACCTGTGCGGCTGGAAGACCGCGACCACCCTGTTCGGCCAACCCTTCTTCGCGGCCCTCAATACAGCCTTTATCTCCTCCGGGTGGTGGCCGTAGTCGTCGACAACGATTATGCCGCCCGCCTCTCCCCTTATGTGAAAACGCCTCTCGACGCCGGTGAAGCCTTCGAGCCCGGCCTTTATCCTCTCGAAGGGTATCTCCAATTCCATCGCGACCGTAATGGCCGCGAGCGAGTTATATACGTTGTGCTCTCCCGGGAGGTTGAGCGTCACCTGGCCGAGGCACTTCTTATCGTGCCAGACCTCGAAGGAGGTCTTCATGCCGTCGTGGACTATCTTCCTGGCGTGGAAGTCGGCCTGGGCCGTGAGGCCGTAGGACCTGAACCTCCTCGTTATCCTGGGTATGAGCCCCTGAATGACCGGGTGGTCGAGGCAGATGACGGCGCAGCCGTAGAACGGGACCTTGTTCATGAAGTTCAGGAACGCGGACTTTACGTCGTCCATGTCCTGGTAGTGGTCCATGTGCTCACGGTCTATGTTAGTGACGACCGCTATCGTGGGCGAGAGCTTCAAAAAGCTGCCGTCGCTCTCGTCCGCCTCGGCCACGAGGAAGTCCCCTCCGCCGAGCTTGGCGTTGGCCCCCAGGCTGTTGAGCTTTCCGCCGGTGACTATCGTGGGGTCCATGTGGGCCGCGGCGAGTATCATCGATACCATCGATGTGGTAGTCGTCTTTCCGTGGGTGCCTGCAATGGCTATCCCGTACTTCATCCTCATGAGCTCGGCGAGCATCTCAGCCCTCGGGATGATGGGTATCTGGCGGGATGTCGCCTCCTTTATCTCCGGGTTATCCTTCTTAACGGCAGAGGAGTAGACGACGCAGTCGGCGCCTATGACGTTATCCTCCTTGTGGTCCGTGAATATGGTGACGCCGAGGCCCTTGAGCCTCCGCGTGGTCTCGCTCTTCGAAAGGTCAGAGCCCGTTACCCTGTAGCCCATGTTTACGAGCACCTCGGCTATGCCGTTCATGCCGCTGCCGCCGATTCCTATGAAATGTATCTGTTTTATTCTTCCTCTGTACACCGCAAACTCCTAATTTAATATCCTCAAAAGATTCTCCGCTATCTCCTGCGCCGCCCTGGGCCTGCCCATGGCCTTTGACCTCTCGCGCATGGTCCTCAACGACTGCCTGTCGTTGTAGAGCCTCCTTATCGCCTCGGCCAGCGCTGCCCCTGTGAGCTTGTCCTGCTTTATCATTATCGCCGCCCCGGCCTTTTCAAGACACCTGGCGTTCACCGCCTGGTGGTCGTCCGCGGCGAACGGGTACGGTATCAGTATGGCCGCGAGCCCGGCTGCCGTTATCTCCGCCAAAGAGGTCGCGCCTGCCCTGCATATGACGAGGTCAGCCGAGTTATATGCAGTGCCCATGTCCTCTATGAACCTGAAGGCCTCGATCTTGAGATTCTTCCTCTTGTACGCGGCGACCGCCATGTCGTAGCCCTCGTTGCCTGTCTGGTGGACTACGCGCAATGCGCTCCAGATATCGGTAAGGAACTCTATCGCGTCGAGGAAGGCCGCGTTTATGGCCGTGGCGCCCTGGCTGCCGCCGAATACGAGGATGGTGAACTTGTCAGCCACCCTGCCGTCCTCGAGCTTCCTTATGATGTCCCTCCTCACGGGATTGCCGCTCAAGATCGTGCGGCCCCCGGGAAAGAACCGCCTCGATTCCTCGAACGCGATGTAGACCCTGTCTACGAACCTCCCGAGGAGCTTGTTCGTGAGGCCCGGGAGCGCGTTCTGCTCGAGTATCGCCGTCCGAATCCCCAATAGCCTCGCTGCCGTCACGACCGGGGCCGAGGAGTAGCTGCCGCAGCCCACTACGCCGTCGGGCCTCATGGAGCGCAGAAATTTTATCGCCTCCAACGTTGACCTGGCCGCCTTCATCAGGGCCCTTATTTTCGAGAGGCCGCGCCTCCTCTTTATTCCCTCCACGTTGAAGACCTTCAAGGGGTACCCGTACTTGGGGACTATCTTCTCCTCAAGGCCTCCCGCGCCGCCGACGAACGTTATCTCTACGTTCGGGTCCTTTCTCTTGAACTCCTCGGCGAGGGCTATTGCCGGGAAGAGATGGCCCCCAGTGCCGCCGCCCGCGAAGACGAGCCTCAAGCTCCGTTTCGCACCCAACTTATCCTGAGGCGCGTATAATGAAGCATTATCAGGCCTCATTTTCCCTGATATAGATGTTGAGCAAGATCCCGACCGCAACCATGTTCACCATGAGGGCCGTTCCGCCGTAACTTACGAAGGGCAGCGGCAGCCCTTTTGGCGGCAGGAGCCCCATCACTACGGCCATGTTCATGGCTGCCTGCATCACGACCATGAACGTAATGCCTAATGCCAGGTACTGCCCGTGCAGGTCCCTTGCCTTCAGGGCGACCTTTACGCCGCAGACGAGGAAGATAACGTAGAAGGCGATCACGCCGCCGACGCCTATTAGCCCGAGCTCCTCGCCGATGACCGAGAGGATGAAGTCCGTGTGCGCCTCCGGCAGAAAGAAGAGCTTCTGCCTGCCCTCTCCGAGGCCCACGCCCGTGAGGCCGCCGGAGCCGAAGGCGAGGAAGGACTGGACCATCTGGAAGCCCTTGCCCTCCGGGTCCTTCCACGGGTCGAGGAATATGAGTATGCGGTTCATCATGTAGCTGAAGTTATGGACCACGAACCAGAGGCCGAGCCCCAGGAGCGCGAGCGAGCCGAAGAGGTACCTCTTCCTCACGCCGGCCGCGAAGTTCATGAGGAAGATTATTGCCGCCAGCGCCAGCGACGTGCCGAGGTCCGTCTCGAACATGATGAGGCCGACTATGATGCCCGGTATGATCACATTCGGCAAAAAGCCCGGCGAGAAGGTCTTGATGAGTTCCCTCTTCGCGGCAAGCGAATACGCGAGGAAGAATATCACGGCGAGCTTCGCGGGCTCAGAGGGCTGGAAGGCGATCGGCCCGAGCCTTATCCACCTGCGCGCGCCGCCTGCCGTAAAGCCTATCCCCGGTATGTAGATGCATATGAGGAAGAGGGCCGCCAAGATGAGTATCGGATAGGCCATCTTCCTGTAGAACTCGTACGGGATCCTCGAGGCGACTATCATCATGACCGCGCCGGCGAGCGCGTACGTGAGGTGCTTCTTGACGAAAAAGTACTCGTCGCCGAACCTCTTCATGGCGACGATGTAGCTGGTCGAGTAGACCATCACCACGCCGAGCACGACGAGCAGCAGAGTCGAAATTATGAGCACCCTGTCAATATCCTTGAGCTTTATCAAAACGCCTCTACGAGGGCCCTGAACCTCTCGCCCCGTTCCTTGTAGTTCCTGAACATGTCGAAGCTCGAGCAGGCCGGGCACAGCAGCACGGTGTCTCCTGCCTGGGCGCCCCTGTGGGCAGCCTTTACGCCCTCCTCGAACGAATCTACCATCACGGTCTTCGTAATCTTGCCGAGCGCCTCGTTAATTTTAAAGCGGGCCTCTCCGAGGAGGACGAGGAGCTTTACCTTCTCCTTTATAAGGCCGGAGAGCGCCCTGTAGTCCCCGCCCTTGTCGACCCCGCCCGCTATCAGCACCACCGGCCCTTCGAGCCCCTTCAAGGCCATCATGAGCGCGCCGATGTTCGTGCCCTTTGAGTCGTCTATGTACCTGACGCCGCCGAATTCCCTCACAAGTTCCATCCTGTGATGGAGGCCCGAGAAGACAGATAGGGTCCTTGATATGACCTCTTTACTCGCGCCAGCGCGCCTCGCGGCGGCGATGACGGACATCACGTTCTCGATGTTGTGGATGCCCTTCAATTTAATGCCTTCGACGGCGTACTCCTCCTTCGTGCCGTTGAAGAGGTGCACGATGGAGCCGCCTTCTAAATATAGGCCTTCCCGTGCCCTGCCCTCTGTGGTGAAGGGCACCCGTCTGCCCCTGCCCGGCATCCGCCTCTTTGTTATCTCAGGGTCGTTAATATTTATGATGGCGTAGTCGTCCTCGGACTGGTTCTCGAAGAGCCTCATCTTGGTCTCGGCGTAATGGCCGAAGTCCCTGTACCTGTCGAGATGGTCTTCGGTTATGTTGAGGAGTATCCCGATATGCGGGTTAAAGGACCTCGTCGTCTCGAGATGGAAGCTCGATATCTCGAGCACGCAGTGGTCTGCGCCCCCGCCATTCTCGATATATTCGATGGCTGGCGTGCCGATGTTGCCGCCGACGAAGACCTTGAAGCCCGCGTTCTCCAATACCTCCCCCAAAAGGGCCGTTGTCGTTGTCTTGCCGTTCGTCCCGGCGACGGCTGACACAGGGGCGTCCATGAACCTCCACGCGAGCTCGACCTCGCTTATGACCTCCGCGCCATTGGCGCGCGCCTCGACCAGAAGAGGCAGCTCGTAGGGCACGCCGGGGCTTACGACGACCAGGTCAACACCCTCGACTGTTATCCCGGAATGGCCGCCCGCCCTTACCTCGACGCCCGCGAGCGCGTCTATTCCGGGGATCGCCTCAGCCTTCTTCGAGTCTGTCGCCACGACACGGGCCCCGCATTTGGAGAGGAAGCGGGCCACAGAGATGCCGGTAGAGCCGAGGCCGACTACCACGGCGCCCTTGCCGGCCAGAGCGGCCCTCGCTGCCGTAAGGCACTCGCCCTTTCTCATCGCGCCCTGTATCATCATCTGATCTTCAGCGTGCTTATCGCCACGAGGGCGAGTATTATCGAGATTATCCAGAACCTGACTATTATCTTCGGCTCAGGCCAGCCCTTGAGCTCGTAGTGATGGTGTATCGGGGCCATGGCGAAGACCCTCTTGCCCGTGAGCTTGAAGGAGGCGACCTGGAATATGACCGAGAGGGCCTCCATTACGAATATGCCGCCTATCAGCAGGAGTATTATCTCGTTCTTGGTTATGACCGCGAGCGTGCCGAGCGCGCCGCCGAGCGAGAGCGAGCCCACGTCGCCCATGAAGACCTGCGCCGGATAGGTGTTGAACCAGAGGAAGCCCAAAGACGCCCCTACCATCGCGCCCGCGAAGACCGTGAGCTCTCCTGCCTGGGGCACGTAGAGGATATGGAGGTAGTTCGCGATCTTGACGTGCCCGACGAGATATGCGAGGAGCATGTATGTCGCGGCCGCTATTATCATGGGGCCTATCGCGAGCCCGTCGAGGCCGTCGGTGAGGTTCACGGCGTTCGACGCGCCCACTATGACGAAGACGACGAACGGGATGTAGAAGACCTTCAGGTCTATCGCGGTGTCCTTCAAAAACGGGATGGTCACCACCGTGTCAGCGCCGTTATAGTAGAGGAAGAGGGCCGCTATTGAGGCCACTATTATCTGGAGGAGGAACTTGGTCCTTGCCCTCATGCCGCCTTTTTTCTTCTTCACTACCTTGCTGTAGTCGTCTACGAACCCGATGGCGCCCATGCCGAGGGTGACGAACATGAGGAGCCAGATATATTTGTTGGTGATGTTGCCCCAGAGGAGCACCGTGCCGAGCACGACGAGCAGTATTATCGCCCCGCCCATGGTGGGCGTGCCCGCCTTGCCCTGGTGGCCGGCAGGGTTGCAGTCCCTTACGACCTCGCCGAGCTTCAACACCCGGAGCTTCTCTATGAGATACGGCCCCAGTATGAAGCTCAGGACCAGCGCGGTAATGGCCGCGTAGATGGTCCTGAATGTGATGTACTGGAACAGGTTGAAGACCGTGTAATATTTGGCTAACGGGTATAAGAAGTAATAAAGCATGCCTTCCTTTTTTCTAACAGGCCCTTGCGGGCGCAAAATCCCTTAAACCTTCAATAATCTCTTCGAGCGCCACTCCACGGGAGCCCTTCACAAGGACAGTGTCGCCCTCTCTGAGAATGGCCCTGAGAGACGCGAGCGCCTCTTTCTTCGACGTGAAGCCCGACGCCCTTTCAAGCCCTGCGCCAGCCGCTCCATCTGCCATCTTCCCCGACGAAGCACCTATGGCGATGAGCGCCTCCACGCCTGACTCGGCCGCGAGAGCGCCTATTGCCATGTGTTCCCTGTCGCTCGCTTCCCCGAGCTCCAGCATATCTCCCAAGACCGCGATCTTCCTGCCTCGGGCGACGGAGAGCGTCTTCAGGGCAGAGGCCATCGACTCGGGGTTCGCGTTGTACGTATCGTCGAGGACCGTGATGCCGGCAAGGTGCAGCACGCACATCCGGCCCTTTACAGGCACATACGCTTCGAGCCCCGCGGCCATGTCCGCAAGCGGCGCGCCTAAAGACAAGGTCGCCGCTATGGCGGCGGCGCCGTTTATCACGTTCGCTATGCCGGGCGTTGAGAAGCTCACCTCGAGTCTCTTTCCCCTCACGTTGTAGAGGACGGAAGTCCCGGCAAAGCCGTCTTTGGCTTCATATCCCTCGACCATGACGTCGGCCTTCTCTTTCATGCTATACGTCACGGCCTCTCCAGCACCGGCAATCTTCACCACCCACGGGTCGTCAAGGTTTACTGCCCTTACCCCGTGCCCTGGCAGGAGCGTGAAGAGAGGCCCCTTTGCCTTTGCCACGCCCTCAAGCGAACCGAGTGTCTTCAAGTGTCCCCTGCCTATGTTCGTTATGACGGCGACGTCCGGGGAGCAGATTGCGACAAGCCTCTCCATCTCCCAGTCCTCGCTTATTCCGAGCTCAACGACAGCGGCCTCGTGCCTCTCATCGAGCCTGAAGAGCGTAAGGGGCAACCCGATGAGGTTGTTCTTGTTGCCCTCGGTCTTGAGCACGCTGCGCGAGCGCGAGAGTATCGCGGCTATCATCTCCTTTGTCGTGGTCTTGCCGGCGCTGCCGGTGACCGCCACGACAGGTATCTTGTGGAGCCTTCTATAATAAGCCGCCAGGGCACCGAGCGCCTTAAGGGTGTCCTTTACTACCACGATAACCGCTGATGCCGGGAGCTCGCCGAGGCCTTTCGTATCTTCGACAACGGCGGCGACAGCGCCCTTCGCGAACACTTCCCTTACAAAGGCATGGCCGTCGAAGTTGGGGCCTTTTAGCGCGAAGAAGAGGTCATTGGCGTTTATCTTTCGCGAATCGGTCGAGACGCCGTTAACGATCTTCGCTACAGCGCCCCTTACTTCGCCCCCTGTTGCCCGGGCTATCTCTTCAACTTTAATCCTCACTCAGCCGAGCTCTGCGGCAATCTTCTCTTTGCCGCCCCGCATAAGTCCAGAGAGCGCCTCGAAGTCGTCGAAGTGGTGCTTTACGCCCTTGATTATCTGGTAGTCCTCGTGCCCCTTGCCGGCCACGAGGAGCGTGTCTCCCTTTGCGGCAAGGCCCACTGCCTTTGATATCGCCTCCATGCGGTCAGGCACGACCATGTAGCCTTTTCCAGAGGGCTGGGCGTCATGTGAAAATTTTTTTACGCCTTTTATGCCGGCCTCTATCTCTTTAATTATCTCGAGCGGATCCTCGTCCCTCGGGTTGTCCGAGGTGACGATTGTAATGTCGGAGAGCCTCGCGGCTATCTCGCCCATCTTCGGCCTCTTCAGCCTGTCCCTGTTTCCGCCGCAGCCGAAGACCGTTATGAGCCTTCCGCTCGTGACGGGCCTCAACGCGAGAAGCGCGCGCTGCAGAGCGTCAGAGGTGTGCGCGTAATCGACATAAGCCCTGAATACCCCGTTGCCGGCGGACTCTAACTTCTCAAGCCTGCCCGGCACCCTTTCGAGGCTTCCTATTCCCTTCCCTATCGCTTCAAGGCCGATGCCGAGCGAGACGGCAACGCCTATCGCGCCCATTATATTCTGCAGGTTGTACTCGCCCACGAGATGGGACGAGACTCTCAAGTCCCCGCCCGGCGTCGAGATAACGGCCTCTGTGCGGCCTTCGAGCAGAGAAGCGCTCTTCGGGTATATTGACGCGCCCTCCTTGAGGCTGAAGCTCACCGCTCCGGCGAATCTGTCCGCGAGCAGTCTCCCCCAGGGGTCGTCGATGTTGACGACAGACGCCCCGCCCGATGCCGAGAGCATCTCAAAGAGTATGGACTTGCACCTGAAGTACTCATCCATTGTCTTATGGTAGTCGAGGTGGTCGTGCGTGAGGTTCGTGAAGACGCCTGCCCTGAACCTGCAATCCGCGGCCCTCTTCTGCTCCAATGCGTGAGACGACACCTCCATCACGCAGTGCGTCACCCCAGCGTCCTTCATCTCCCTCAATATCTTCTGAAGCTCGGGGGAGAGCGGGGTGGTATGCGGCGCGGGCAAGGTCTTGCCGTTGTAGCGGTAGTTGACTGTGCCGATGACGCCGGGGTTAAAACCGGCCTCCCTCAGTATTGATTCGAGGATATAGGTTGTGGTCGTCTTGCCGTTGGTCCCGGTCACGCCTATGGTGACAAGGGACCTTGAAGGCTCGCCGTAAAAAATATCAGAGGCCCTTGAAAGGGCCTCCCTCACGTCCGGCACTATGACCTGGGTCGCGTTCAGAGAGGGCGCCTCTCTTTCGGAGAGCACGGCGACCGCACCGGCCGAGACGGCCTTAGGGACAAAGGCATGGCCGTCGACGTGCTCGCCTGGTATCGCGACGAAAAGGGGGCCTGTTCCGGGACGGGGGTCTTTCTCGATATTGCGCGAATCGCAGGAGATAGCGGTTATTTCTACATCAACGCTTCCTGATACCTTTGCGCCCAGGACCTGCGTTATCTTGCTAAGGATCATGTTGCCTCTTAAAACGCTTGGGAAACCGGCAACTTACAGCCCCGGCGAGGCCGGGACAGCCGCTGGTTTCAACTTTGTATTCTCTCACATAACAGGTTGCTTTTTCAAACCCAACTTTTACTGGAACTCGACTACAACAGGCCCGTTCGACGGTATGGAGGAACCCGGGATGGGGCGCTGCTCCACTGCACGGCCAGAGCCCCTTATCTCCACCTCGAACGACCTCTCCTTTGCCTCCCTTATCACCATGCGGACCGATTTTCCCGTGAAGTCAGGCACTGCCATTGGCCTTATCTCTTCCTTTGCGGACGCCTCGAGGAGCTTCAGCTCCTCGTTTGCCGGGGGAGGCTCCTCGGCCCTCGGGCCGTTCGAGTTCTCCTTGAATACCCCGAGATATGCGAGCGACTCCTGGGCTATCTCCCTGAAGACCGGGCCCGCCACGATGCCGCCGTAGTACTCGCCCCTGGGCTCGTCAACCGTGACGAGGATAGCGAGCCTCGGGTTTTCGGCGGGGACAAAGCCCGTGAACGAGGCTATGTACGCGCCTGAGGCGTAGCCGCCCCTCTTGAAGTCAGGCTTCTGGGCCGTACCCGTCTTTCCGGCGACCGCGAAGTCCGGCACTGCCGCGAGAGTGCCGGTGCCCTTCTCCTCGGTAACTCCCTTCATCATCCCGGTGAGCTCCCCGGCCGTCTTCTCGGACACGATCCTCCTGACGATGACCGGGTGCGATTCGCTTACCACGTGGCCGTTCTGGTCCTTCACTGATTTCACCACGTATGGCTTCATGAGAAAGCCGCCGTTGGCAATCGCCGACATGGCGGTCACGAGCTGGACGCCGGTTACAGAGACGCCCTGCCCGAAGGATACGGTATGGAGCGTCACCTTTGACCAGTTGCTGTAATGCCTGAAGATGCCCGAGGCCTCGCCCGGCAGGTCTACGCCAGACTTCGAGCCGAAGCCGAAGGCCTTCGTGTACCTGTAGAGCTGTACCTTGCCGAGCGCCTCCCCTATCTTGGCGCTGCAGATGTTGCTCGAATATTTGAGTATCTCCGAGACGTTCAGCCAGCCGTACGGCTTATGGTCGTGGAATACCCTGTCAGCCACCCTGTAGCTGCCGTTCTCGCAGAAAAACCTGCTCGAAGGCTCCACCAGGTTCTCTTCCAATGCCGCCGCTATGAGGAAGAGCTTGAAGGTCGAGCCCGGCTCATAGATGTCGGCTATGGCCCTGTTCCTCCAGTGCTGCTGCCCGAACTTTCCGGTGTTATTCGGGTCAAAGGACGGCTGGTTGGCCATGGCGAGCACCTCGCCGGTGGCAGGGTCCATCACTATCGCGGTGCCGCCCTTTGCCCCTGAGTCGTCCACCGCCTTCTTCAACGCCTTCTCGGCGATGTACTGTATGGTCTTGTCTATCGTGAGCTCGACCACCATGCCTTCGAGCGGCACGGTCTTGTCGCGGTCCTCGTAAAGGAGCACCCTGCCTATCGCGTCCCTCTCGCCGGTGAGCCTTCCCGATGAGCCCTTGAGCATGGCGTCGTAGTACTTCTCGACGCCCTCGAGGCCGTTCGAATCAAGGCCGGTGAAGCCTATGATGTTGGACGCGAGCTGGCGGTTCGGGTAGAACCTCCTGCTCTCCTTTATTATCCCTACGCCTTCGAGCTCCTTTACTATCTCCCTCTGGTCGTCCTTGAGGTCGACCTGGCGCTTTAGCCAGGCGAACCTCGAATCGGTCCTTAACTTCTTCTCTATCTCATACGACGGCCTTCCCAATATGGGAGAGAGTACCTTCGCCACCGTCCTCGGGGACTCTATCTTGTCGGGCTGGGCGAATATCGAGTCGACCTCGATGCTTACCGCCAGCTCCTTAAGGTTCCTGTCGTATATGTCCCCACGCTTGGACTGGACGTTCAGGGTCTTCCTGTGCTGCTTCATGGCCATCTGCTTGAGCTTCGGCCCGTCTATGACCTGAAGCTGCACCGCGCGCAAGAAGATGGCCCCGAAGACGACAATAAAGAAGCCCAGCACCAGATAGATGCGAACCCTCGGCGCAGAGGCGGATTTGCGCTTGCCGGGCTTTCTCTTTTTCATTTAAGGACGACTACCTGCTCGCTCGTGGGATTCGCGAAACCAAGCTCAGTGGCGAGCCGCTCTATCCTCTCAGGGCTCTTAAGGCTCATGTACTCTAACTTGAGCCTCTTGTTCTGCTCGATGAGGCCGGACCTCGCGGAGTTCGCCATGGATATCTCGTAGGCCGTGTTCACGACCATGAGCCTGCTCCATAAAAAGGCGAATATGATGAGCACCGCAGCGGTTGCCGCAAGCACCGAGACGTAGAGGAAACTCATGTCCTTGGGGTTCCTCTTCGCCTTGACGTCCTGCCCGATGAGCACACCGGGAAATTCGAGCTTCTTGCTTACCACTTCAGCCATACGCTCCTCCTTGGGGGCCCCTGAGACTGGGAGGTCACTTGAGAGAACCTTTTTATAAAAAGGTTCTCTCAAACTCTCTCCAAAAATTTTTAGTTCTTCCCGTCCTGCCCCCCCCAAGCACTACCGGGGGGGCAGGACGGGAACTAAAAGTCTTTGCAGGGGGTCTGGGGGAAACTTTCTACAGAAAGGTTCCCCCAGTTACTCCAGCCTCACAGCTTCTCCAGGGCACGGAGCTTGGCGCTTCGGGACCTGGGGTTGATATCTACTTCAGCGTCAGTCGGTATTACGGCCTTTCTTGTCACGAGCCTTGCCTGGGGCGTCCTGTCGCATACGCATTTAGGGATCCTCGGCGGGCAGATGCAGCCTGTCGAGGCGCCCCTGAAGGCGTTCTTCACTATCCTGTCTTCGAGCGAGTGGAAGGATATGACGACAAACCTTCCGCCCGGCTTGAGCGATTCTACGCCGTCCGCGAGGGCGTCCTTCAGGCTCCCGAGCTCGTCGTTTACCGCTATCCTCAGGGCCTGGAAGACGCGTGTGGCGGGGTGGATCTTCCCGTACCGCGCCTTCGCCGGGACTGCCCACTGGATTATCTCCGCAAGCTCCGTCGTCGTCTCGACCGGCTTTGCGGAACGCGCCTTTATGATCGCCCTCGCGATCCTCTTTGAGTGGGCCTCTTCGCCGAAGTCCCTGAAGACGCGTACGAGATCGTCTTCATCGAGCGTATTCACGAGGTCAAAGGCTGTCTCCCCCTCCGACCTGTCCATCCTCATGTCCAGCCTGGAGAGCTGGCGGAAGCTGAAGCCCCGCTCAGCCCTCTCGAGCTGATATGACGAGACGCCGAGGTCGAGGAGCATGCCGTCGATCGGGGGCGCGCTCAACCTTTCGAGCACCGCCTTTATGTTCCTGAAGTTCTCCTTTACGAGCGTGAACCTGCCGGCAAAGGACTTGAGATTCTCTTGGGCTGCCCTGAGCGCCTCTTCGTCCCTGTCTATGGCTATGAGCCTGTTGCCAGGGTTTGCCTTGAGTATCTCCCTGCTATGGCCGCCGCCGCCCGCGGTGCCGTCGACGTAGACGCCGGCCTTCGCGCAGCCGAGGTACTCTATTACCTCCGCCGCCATCACCGATTGGTGGCTGAACTCCATCTATCTAAAGCCCGAGCCGCTCGAGGGTGTTGACGATATCCTCCTGGGACGCCTGGGCCTCGGCCGCATCCCAGAGGGGCTTGCTCCATATCTCCATGTGCCTGAAGGCGCCGATGAGGACGACGTCCTTCTCGAGCTTCGCGTAGTCGCGGAGCGTCTGCGGCAGGAGTATCCTGCCGAGCTTGTCTATGGCGCAGTCCGTGGCGCTCGAATAGAAGAACCGGAGGAACGCCTTTGTGTCCTTCTTGAACTCCGGAAGGAGGGATATCTTCTCCTCGAGCTTTTGCCATTCGGCGAGCGGATAGGCGATAAGGCAGTTGTCGTAAGTAGTGACGACAAGGCGCGAGTCATACCGTTCGTTCAGGGTCTCCCTGAAGCGAGAGGGTATGCTCAGCCTGCCCTTTCCGTCTATTAAATGCTCGAATCTTCCCTTGAACATCCGCTTTTCCGCGCCTTTGGCCGGTCTTGAAATTTCCAGAAAACACTGCCCTTTTGTTCCACTTCAGGGCCTATTTATACCACTTTATACCACTTTATACCACACGATGGGTCAACTATATTCCCGGCGGATTTCTTTGTCAAGGGAAATCTAAGTAGATAAATCATTAAAAAAGCAGGGAAAACCGGCTATTTTTCAACTAATTGTATATTGTTTTTATTGGGGTACTATTAGTGGGGGACTAAGTGGCTGGGACGGAAAATTTGAGATGATTAAAGCAAAGGGGAATGCTGGATTTGAGCCAAATGCATCAAAGCGGCTTGTCGCTGGAGGCCTGGTTCTCCCTTATCCTCTGAAGCCTCTCCATTATGACCTCGGCCCTGTTCTTGTAATCGGCGGCCACCCTGTTGGACGGGTCGAGCTCAAGGACCATGTCCCATTCCTTTATGGCAAGCTCCATCTCCTCGCTCTGGAAGTGGGCGATGCCCTTCTTCAAGTGCTTGTCAACGGCCTTGTCGCGCTCCACCTTTGAGCGCTCGAGGAGCTCTTTCGCGTTCATGTACGAAGGGACGATCCTTACCGAGAGCGTGAACTCCTCTATTGCCCTGGCATAGGCCCTTGATTCGAGATAGACCTTGCCTTTCAAGTAATGCAGGTTCGCCAGGTCCTCGGGGTCTTCCTTCCAGTTCTTCTTTGGCGGGGGCGGGGCCTGGGCCTTCTTGTCCAGGGGCTCGGGCGCCTCTCCGGAGCGCATGGCGTCGGTGAGGACGTCTATCCTCTGTCTCGCGAGTATGCTTGACGGGTTATACTTGAGGGCCTCGCCGTATTCCAGGATGGCCTTTGAGCGAATACCGACCCGTTCGTAGTCCTCCGCCATCTCGAGATGCCTTCTCGAGAGCTGCATGGAGATGGTGCTTATGTCCTCGAGGAGCTTCCTCGCGGCCCTGTAGTTAGGGTCGTCCTTGGGGATGGACCGCGCCTTTTCCCTCGCGTCGGCGAGCCTGCCGCTCTCGTACATCATGAGCGCCCTGTCGTACTCGGTCCCCTTCACGTAACGCGACGACATCTGCATGCAGCCGGAGGCGAGAACGGCAACGGCTATAATGGATACCAGGCCGCCCAAAAAGCTCCATATGCGAGGCCCCGGTTGAATCAGGGAGCGAGGAAGGAGGCGTACTCTTTGCCGTACGCCGCAGTGACGAGCGACAAAGACAACAAAGCAGATGGACTTTTTCAGCAGCCTGCTAAATGACAATGCCTTCCCTCCCAAGCTCCATGAACGCCAGGCGCACTATCCGGTCAACCTCGTCGTTCCACTCTCCGCACAGGCCCCTTATGTTATAGAGGGTCACCGGATTCTCGAAGCCCTTTATCGAAACGGCCTTTATCTCGTCGGCCACGACGTTTTCAGCGATGGCCTTGTAGATGAACTCGCTCACGAGTATGTCGCCCCCCTTCGCGAGGTCCGTGAGGCGCGAGGCCGTGTTCACCGGGTCGCCGACCGCCGTGTACTCCATCCTCACGCTCGAGCCCATGTTGCCGACAATGACCTCTCCCGAGTCGAGGCCGATGCCCATGTGCAGGGCGGATTCGTTCTGCACCGCGCGGAGCCTGTTGAGCTCCTCGACGCCGAGCTTTATCGCCATCGCGGCCTTCACCCCGCTCTCGAGGTGCTCGGGGCTCTTTATCGGCGAGCCGAAGACGCTCATCACGGCGTCGCCTATGAACTTGTCTATCGTGCCCTCGAAGCGGAAGACGATGTCCGTGACCACGGTAAAGTACCTGTTGAGCATCTCGACGATGTCCTCAGGCGCCATCCTCCTCGATATCGAGGTGAAGCCGCGGATGTCGGCGAAGAAGACCGTGACCTCTCTCCTGTCTCCCCCGAGCCTTATGCTCTCCGGGTCCCTGAATATCTCGTCGGCGACGTGCTGGCTCACGTAGCGGTTGAAGACGCCCTTCAGGACCTCTTTTTTCTTGAGCTCCGAGGCCATCTTGTTGAACGACCTCACGAGGTCGCCCATCTCGTCCTTGCCGCCCTCGGGGATGCGGTAGTCGAAGTTGCCGAGCGCTATCTCCCTGGTGCCCTTGAAGAGCCTGAAGACCGGGCGCAGGAGCCCCGAGGCCAGAGGGATGGATATGAGCGTCATGGCAGCGACCGCTATGAGGCCTATTGCCGCGACCTTCTTTATCGAGATCCTGACCTGCTCCTGAATGAAGCTCTTCGAGAAGGAGAGGACCGTGTAGCCCACCGTCGTGCCGCGAAAGACAATGGGCGCCGCGAAGGTTATGAGCCCCTCGCCGCCGTCGTTTATGAGCCAGGGAGCGGCGTCCTGCCTGTTTTCGAGAAGCCTGCCGTCAAAGCCCTTGAAGTCCGCGCCCGCCTCCGTGAGGTCCTTGTGCGCCTCGACCTGCATGCTGTGGCTCAGTATGTAGGCGTCGTATATGCCGGGGTACTTCAGTATGTTCTGGACAGCGAGGTTCATGGCCAGGGAGTCCCTCTGCATGAACGGTATCTTGGAGTCGCTCGCGAACTCGTGCGTTATGGTCCCGGCCATGGAGCGGAGCTGCTCCTCAAGGGACGCCTTCTGGTGGACGACGAGTATCGCGCCTATGGAAAAGGTGGCCGCGAAAAGAAGCGTCGAGAGTATGACGGCCAGCTTTATCTTGATGCCTATCTTCACGAGGGGTCTTGGACCGGGCAACGGAGCGCATGCTGCCCATTCGTTGTTATACGGCTCTTCAGTCTTCCAGTTCCCGGGGCGCCAAAGGAGCGAGTCGGGCCCGTTGCCCGTTCATGAAAAAAGCGCCTTCTAAAAGGATGCTCCGCAAAAACCGGTGACGGACGTCACGGAATGCGTTTGCGAAAAATGGGAGACTTGATGACGGAGAGCATAAGACTGGAAGATTAAATGCCGGCGAGCGGTCTTATTAAAAAACTCTAATCGCCGGAGGATACCGGACAGCTTTGAGCGGCAGAGTTGCCCGTCTGTCTCCCTCTTTTCGAACCGGTCTACATCCTCTGACCCTCTATATGAAGGTGACGAAGCGGCTTCATCAATCGCATTTGGCGCATTTGGCGCATTTTGGGCGCGCTTCATGGCGGAGGTGCGCCTGAAAAAAAATCGGACGCACCCGTGTTGCCTTAAAAAAAATAAACCGGAGGCTGCCGTAAGCCGGATCCTGTGCCCGGGGTCTCCGGGCGGCGGCCATTCGTCTAAGCCTGCCGTTGCCAGCAGGCTCGAGCGGCCAACCCGTTCCGCCCTCCTTTGGGGATGAAGGACGGGCAGTCCTTGAAGCGGAACCTATTTGGCCTTGCACCGGGAGGGGGTTGCCAAGCCCTGCCGGTCGCCCGGCAGGCTGGTGGGCTCTTACCCCGCCATTTCACCCTTACCGCTTGTCGGCGGCGGTATCTTTTCTGTGGCCCTGTCCCTGGGGTCGCCCCCGGTCGCCGTTAGCGACCTCCCTGCCCTATGGTGTCCGGACTTTCCTCTGACCTAAGCCAGCGGCCGCCAGGCACCCTCCGGAAATCTACCCCTAAAAATTGTTCTTTTTCCTGATCTCCGTGTCAGGGCAGAAATAAAAATGCTCACATATTGACATATATGCTGCGCTTTTTATTACCGCCCTTCCTTGACCTCAGAAAAAATTCCTAATTTTTAGAGGCAGATTTATTATCAATAATTATGGGCCTTCTACGCCCGCCGCTCTATTGCCTCGTTCGCGAGCTTGTCGGCGGCGGCGTTCTCTTCCCTGTAAACATGGACAATCTTGGACGACCTGAAGCCTTTTAAAAGAATCGCGGCCTTCTCGAAGAGGGGCTTGAGGTCCTCGCTCTTAACCTTATAGACACCCGTGAGCTGCTTTACCATGAGCTCGGAGTCGGCAAAGACCTCGACGTCCCGTATGCCCATTGACCGGGCCTCTGAGAGGGCCATCACGAGCGCCCGGTACTCGGCGACGTTGTTGGTGACGACGCCGAGGTACTTCCGGAGTTCCCTCACTACGTTGCCCTTGGGGTCCCTTATTACGGCGCCGGCCCCGGCCTCTCCGGGGTTGCCTCTCGACGCCCCGTCGACCCTTATCTCAAACAGGCCGATCCCATCCGCCTTGAATAGCGGCTCCTGGACGGGCTCTCCGGCAAGGCCCCTCAAAAGGGCCCTTGCCTCGTCTTCCGTGATGCCGAGCTTCTTTATGACGGAACGGACGTTAAGGGTATTTGAAAGCTCTTTTAGAAATCTCTTGGCCAGGTCAGAGTCCCTGGGAGGCATCTCAGACGGCCTCTAACTCTCGAGGGTTCTCCGCGTACAGGAGCCGGTGGCAGTGGGGGCAGGACTGAAGTTCCTCAGTCCCTTTCTTGAGCATTATGTAGACCTGCGGGGGAATGTGGGTGAAGCAGCCCTGGCATATTTCGTTTTTGACCTGCGCGAGCCCCAGGCCGCCCCTCTTCGAGCGGATCATCTCATACTTCCTGAGGATATCGGGCCTGACCTTGGTCTTTATATCGTCTTTTGACTTGAGCTTTGCCTCGGCGGCCTCTTT